>ERZ773009.1638-NODE-1638-length-15087-cov-11.416778_pt1 | contig 15087 bp, 12 predicted proteins | sample MGYA00580663_ERZ773009 | MGnify/ENA primary metagenome ERZ773009 (study PRJEB29015, sample SAMEA2737969) | human oral metagenome | biome: human oral; feature: human-associated habitat; material: dental | place: China | collected 2026 ... | reverse complement strand
TGTTGATGAGGATGAGGTGACTGCCTCGGAAGTAGTCGATGAGTCCCGCCGCAGGGTAGACGATGAGCGAGGTGCCGCCGATGATGAGCGTGTCCGCCGCGCGGATGGCGGCGACTGCGCCCGCGATGGTGTCATTGTCGAGACTTTCCTCATAGAGCACGACGTCGGGACGAACCATGCCGCCGCAGTCGCAGTAGGGGATGGGCGTGTGCTCCATGATGTAGTCGAGTGCGTAGTGTGTGCCGCAGTCCGTGCAGTGTGCGCGGCGGATGGAGCCGTGCAGTTCGTAGACGGTCTTTGACCCCGCCGCCTGATGGAGGCCGTCGATGTTCTGCGTCACAACTGCCGCGAGGTGTCCGCGCCGCTCCAGCTCAGCGAGGGCATAGTGTCCCGCGTTCGGCGCGGCGGAGAGGTAGACGAACCGCCGCCGATAGAAGTCGAAGAACTCGGCGGGGTGCGTCATGAGAAAGCTGTGCGATGCCATCTGCTCGGGGGCGAATTCCATGTGCAGCGTCTCGCTGTAGATGCCGCCCGCACTGCGAAAGTCGGGAATCCCCGACTCCGTGGACATCCCCGCCCCGCCGAAGAATACGGCGCGGCGGCTGCTTGCTAGGATTTCTTTGAGTCTTGCGATCTTGTCCATGGGAGGTCTCCTTTTATTTTACAGGATTATGGTTCAAAATCCTTGATGGGCTGAAATCCCTCAAAGCGCATGGCGGCTTTTTCATCCGACCAGTCGAATTTAATCGAAGAGATAATTGTCTCTATGCGGCTTTTTTGTGCTTCTGTGTTTGCGATATACATGATATCGATGTGCCATAACCCATTGTAGTTCGCTATGCATAGAATATCGCGGCAGGCACCGATCCCTGCTTCGTTTCTGTTTGTGATGCGGATCCAGCGCGCTGGGAAATAGTTCTTTTCCAGCGATGTGTTCTGTGCAACATGAACGGGGTTAGCTTTGAGAATCTTTTGGACGTAGGAATCTACGTGCTCTGCTAAATATTGTCTCATATCCTCCGCATCTGGCGGATAGCGTTTGTATATCATGGCAACATAGATCGGTTTTCCCGTATCTGCGGCAGGAAATGTGTTGCCGATGAAACTGTACCCTCGACTCGCACCCTCTCGGAAAGCTCCGAAGTGATAGGCCTCGATCGGCGGCAGCAATAGGGAATAGCGCATGCCGGGAATGATGAATGCTGTATCCTGCAGAGGTGTCGACCACGGTTCAGTATTTTCTTGTGCCGATGCCGCTGCTGTGAGCAAAGCAGATATGCATGCAGCCAGTAAGAGAATCTTTTTGACAAACATGGCATCCTCCTTGATGTGCGCCTTTTATTGACGAGTTCTGCGCGGCTGTTTGTACGCGTTCGGTGCGGTGGAGAGATAGACGAACCGCCGCTGATAGAAGTCGAAGAATACCGCACGACGGCTTTGGTTGAGAATTTCGCTAAGATGTTCGATTTCCTTCATCATGTACCTCCCTTGACAATTTTTTCGTGAATCGATATAATGAGAATACAAAAGGACGACTGGTGATTGGAACCGCCGGTCTCTCCCTGAAGATTTTAGGTCTTTGAAGAAAGAGCCGACGTGAACCGCGCGTACGGTTCTTTTTTCTGTCTACTTCGTGATCAGAAACATGATGTTGACCGCGAGCGTTGCCGCCGCAATCAGAAGCGATAGCTTTTCAAAAAGCGTCACGCACACCACCCCCACAAAGGGAGGAAACCGACATTCACCAGTCGCTGGATTCATTATAGCACATAGATTCGTCATGGGGAAGCACAAAACGGAGCAGATATTCGTCTGCTCTCTTTTTATGTCCTCATTGACAACTTTTTCGTGAATCGATATAATGAGAATACAAAAGGACGACTGGTGATTGGTACCGCCGGTCTCTCCCTGAAGATTTTAGGTCTTTGAAGAAAGAGCCGACGTGAACCGCGCGTACGGTTCTTTTTTCTGTCTACTTCGTGATCAGAAACATGATGTTGACCGCGAGCGTTGCCGCCGCAATCAGAAGCGATAGCTTTTCAAAAAGCGTCACGCACATCACCCCCACAAAGGGAGTAAACCGACATTCACCAGTCGCTGGATTCATTATAGCACATAGATTCGTCATGGGAAAGCACAAAACGGAGCAGATATTCGTCTGCTCTCTTTTTATGTTCTCATTTTGCTTGCGACATTTACACGTGTCCTTTATAATTGAAGAAAATGGACGTGCAAGGAGGGCAATGGATTGGAGAAGGATACGACCTCGCGCGGTGAAACGCAGGCGGGGGCTGTTGCGACCGCTGACAGGCAGGAACATACGCCGCAGGAACGCGAGCGGGTGAAGTCCATCTTCACATTCCTCAAGGGAATGGCGGAGCTGAGGACGGCGAACGTTCTGGATATTGAGAAACAGCCGTGGAGAAAATATATGGCGCAGATTCCACGGGACGATACGTATGTGCATATTTCCTGCCGCGATACGCTGAAAGATGCACCGGAGGACGGGGCGTATGATGATTGGATTCTGAGGGTGCGAAAGCCGGAGCTGTCGTCGTGTCCTCCGCCGGAGAATGCACTGCGCCCGTGGCTCTTGCCGGGGTGGGAGAATTTTGAGGAGGATGCCCGGCACTATGCGGCGCGTCCGTCCCGCCCGCGCATGGAAAAGGGGGCGCGTGTCGCTACATATCGGGACAACGGGGAACTGTTTGAGGCGGATGCAGGACGCGTCCGATCCTATCGCTCGTGGGTACAAAAGCGCGAGATGTGGGCGCAGGAGCAGCGGCACTTGAGCGAGATTCGAGAGTTTTTCATCGAGCTGCGGCGGCTGTCGGAGGAGCTAAAGCAGGACTCCGAAACCAAGGAACTGATGGTCGGCAGTGGTCTTCTGACCGATGTGCGAAACGCGGGCATACGGCATCCGATTCTCCTGAAGAGGGTGCAGATCCGTTTCGACGAGCGCAGGAATGAAATCGCGGTCTGTGACAGCGACGCGGATGCGGAACTCTATACGGCGGTGCTGAGTGCGTTGGAGGATGTGAACTACAACGCCGTTGCGGGAATGCAGCAGCAGCTTGCACAGAACGCGGTTCATCCCCTGGATCGTACGGCGGGATGCGAGTTTTTGAAGATTGCCGTGCATCAGCTCTCCCCTGCGAGTATGTTTCTGCCCGACGGGCAATGTCCGCCCAAAAGCAGCAGGGAGCGTCTGTTTATGCAGGCGAGTCCCGTCCTTTTCATGCGCAGGCGCGTGGACGGGCTGTCAAAGTTCGTCGATGGCGTGCTTGACCATATTGATGCGACGGGATATGCGCCGCAGCCGCTGTGGACGATTGCGGGGCTGCATGAGAAACGCACGTTGGAGGAACGCCCTGCACAGACGGCGGAGCAGAGGTTTGCCGAGCTTGGCGGGGAGGATCCCGAGATCCTGCTCGCCATGCCCGCCAACCGTGAGCAGCTCGCCATCGCCCAACAGATCGCGCAGCATGATGCCGTGATTGTGCAGGGACCGCCGGGCACGGGCAAGACGCATACCATTGCAAATCTGATGGGGCACTTTCTCGCGCAGGGGAAACGAATCCTTGTCACGAGCCATACGAAGAAGGCGCTCTCTGTGCTGCGCGAGAAAATGCCGACAAAGCTGCAAAGTCTCTGCGTCTCCCTGCTGGATGAGACGAATCGGGATATGGAGCGTTCCATCGGCGGCATCTCCGAGTATATGTCGCGCCACAACTCCGACGAGATGCGGCGGAGGAAGGAAGCGGCACACGCGGCACGAAGCGCGATCATTCAGAACCTCGCGGATGTGCGGAAACGAATTTATCAGATCGAGTGCAGGGAGCATGAGAGCCTGGTCTATGACGGGGAGAGCCTTTCGCCCGCCGAGGCGGCAAAGTTCGTACAGAAATATGAGACGCTTTATGCGCCGCTCATCCCGGGCAGGGTCGCTATGGGGCGGGGGCTGCCCCTCTCGCCCGAGGAGCTCGGGGCGCTCTATCGCAGCAACGGGATCATCTCCGCCGCCGAGGAGCAGGAACTGGCGCGGGATGTCCCCGATCCCAAGGGGCTGATCGCGCCTGCGGTACTGGACGCGCTGCGCACGCAGAAAAAGGAGATGAAGGCGCGTCTCGACGCGCTGGCAAAGCAGCTGGATATGAAGATCGAGATGCGGGAGGAGGGACTCTGCCTGACGGACTCCAACCGCCGCATGACCCTCGGCTGTGCGGAGGATGCCGCCATCGGGGCGCTGCGGACGTATCTCGCTTCGTTCGGAACACTCGCGCCGTGGCATATGCACGCCGTTGTCGACGGGCAGCGCGGCAGCGGCTACCGCGCGCGCTGGGAACTCCTGTGCACACGGGTGGAGGAGACGGCGACGTTTGCGGCGAAGCTCGTCGGCGCGTCATTCGGCAACGAGATCCGCATCGACGCTGCGGCAGATCGCGCCGTGCTTCAGACCGCGCTGGAAAAGATGGCGCAGCTTTACCGAGAGAACGGCAAGATCGGATTTTTCAAGCGATGGATGGACAAGTCCATTGATCGTGTGGAGGGGGGGGTACGCATCAACGGTGCTCCGGTCGGCTCGGCGGAGGACTGTGAGCTCGCGGCGAATGTTCTCCTGCTGGAGGAGCTGCGTGCGGCGTGTGCGCGTTCGTGGGATGAGCTTCTCGCGGTGCATGATGTCACGAAGTTCTGCGAACTCGATGCGAACGAACCCGAGTGTGTCGCACAGACGCTGCTGCCGGACATCCGCCGCTATCTGGACTGGTACGCGGTGGAATACGCTCAGCTCTGTGCGCTGATGGAGCGGGTCTCTCTCCGTACGAATGAGATTTTTCCGCAACAGGCACTCATGAGCGGTGTTGCACAGATGGGGGCGATACTGGGCTGCATACATGGCATTTTGCCGCAGCTCGTCGATATGATCGAGGCGTATGGGGCGTACTGCGCGGCGCAGACGGAACTGCGCACGGCGGCGCGCGGGATGGAGCCGCTGCGCACCGGCAAATCCGTGCTGGCGCAGGAACTTGTCCGTGCCTTTCACGGGCAGGGAACGGAGCGCTATGCGGAGATCTACCGGCAGATCGCCCTGCTGTATGAGAAGTACACCGTCCGCGCAGCGCGGGAGGATGCCCTGCAAAAACTTCATGATATTGCGCCGGGATGGGCGGACGCGATACGTGCACGCACAGGGATTCATGGCAGTGCCGAGGTGCCGCAGGACATCGCGGAGGCGTGGCGGTGGAAACAGTACGATGCGATGCTCCGTGATCTGAACAAATACACCTTGGAGGAATATCGCCGGCAGAATACGGAGCTGGGCAGAGCCTACCGTGAAAAGACGGAGGAGCAGGCGGTCTGCAGCGCGTGGGAGCATATGCTGCGCCGCACGGAACGCGATAGCAGCATTCAGCAGTATCTTCAGCTCTGGCGAAATACCGTTAAGAGAATAGGAAAGGGAACGGGGAAACGCGCGCCTGTGCTGCGTGCACAGGCGCGGGAACTGATGGGTAAGTGTCAGAGAGCCGTACCCGCATGGATCATGACGATCGGGACGGCGCTCCTGCAGCTCGACCCGAGGGCGCACCATTTCGATGTCGTCCTTGTGGACGAGGCGAGCCAGGCGGATCTGAGCGCACTCACCATGCTCTACCTCGGGACGAAGATTATCATCGTCGGTGACGACAAGCAGGTCAGCCCGCTCGCCGTCGGGCAGAATCTGAACGAGATCGGCAAGCTCATCGAGATGCACCTGGCGGGGCGCATTCCAGGGGCGCAGGACTATACCGGACAGACCTCGCTCTATGATATTGGCATGACCATTTGTCAGCCGCTGATGCTGCGCGAGCATTTCCGCTGCGTGCCGGACATCATCTCATTTTCCAATATCCTCTGCTACGACGGGAAGATCAAGCCGCTGCGCGATGCCGCAGACAGTGCGCTCCTGCCCGCGCTTGTGCCGCACCGTATCGACGGTACACGGGACGGGACGAAGAAAATCAATCGGGCGGAGGCGGAGTACACGGTTGCACTTATCCGGGCAATGACGGAAATGGAGGCGTATCGGGATAAGACCATCGGCGTGATCTCCCTCCTCGGAAGTGAGCAGGCGGATCTGGTGCTGGACCTCCTGCTGCGCTCCTCCGTCGATATGGAGCGCCATGCGATCCTCTGCGGCGATGCCGCGCAGTTCCAGGGCGATGAGCGCGACGTTATCATCCTGAACATGGTGGACAGAAAAGAGGAGGACGGGATGCTCCGTCTCACACGTGATGAAAAAATCGTTCAGCGGTATAACGTCGCTGTGAGCCGTGCACGGGACCAGCTCTGGATTCTCCACTCGTTCCCTCCATCCGCACTCAAGGGGAGCGACATCCGCAGCAAGCTGCTGCGCTATGCGGCAGATCCGCACGCAGCCGATGGCGCACTGCCGCAGATTCGGCAGATGGCGGACTCGCCGTTTGAGGAGGCGGTGGCAAAGACGCTGGTCGGGGATGGTTACGACATCGTTCAGCAATGGCCGGTCGGGCGTTACCGCATCGACATCGTTGTGCGTGACGGTGCGAAAAAGATCGCACTCGAGTGTGACGGCGACCGATGGCACAGCGGCGCGGAGAAGGTCTATGCGGACATGGAGCGTCAGATGATCCTTGAGCGGCTCGGCTGGCAGTTCATCCGTCTGCGCGGCAGCACCTACTACCGCGATCCCCACAAGGCGATGCAGGGCGTGAGGCGCGAACTCGATGCGCACGACATTCATCCCGCCGCACCTGCGGACACCGTCGTACACGGCGACTTGGTCGAGGAGGTGCGGCGCAGGGCGGAGGCGTATCTGCCGACCCAAAAGGCATAGGAGCGCAATCAAAAAGCAGTCACGTTCGATGTGACTGCTTTTTCATATGTCTTATTTCTTCGCGACGAGCTCAATCGCCTGCTTGCCCGTCATGTGGGCGATGCTCATCTCGAGCATACAGAAGCGGCTCCATGCACCGTCGATCTCCGCCGCGTGCTGCTGCTCGGTATTGTCCGGCGCGTATTTCACGGCGAGCTTGCGGACGGCACTGCGTTTTTCTCCCTCGTCTTCGATGATGCGGATGCTGCCGAAGACGACGACGCTGCGATACGCGGTCGTGTACTTCTCGGGAATGACCTCGTCCTGATCGATGACGGCAAAGGAGACGTTCGGATTCCGTTGGATCGCGTCGATCTTGTGCCCCTCGGTCGCACTGTGGAAATAGATGTGCTCGCCGTCGTAGACGTAGCTGAGGGGGACGGCGTAGGGGAATGCCTTGTCGCCCGTGAGGGCGAGCACGCCCGCCGAACAGCGCAGGAGGACTGCCTCTGCCTCCTCGTAGGATAGCTGTTGAACAGTGCGGCGCATTTTGTGAAACATCGTTGCGTTCCTCCATATACGAAAACGGAGGGATCCGTATGGATTCCTCCGTGCATGGTCAAGGATGGTGGAGACGAAGAGGATTGAACTCTCGACCCCCAGATTGCGAACCTGGTGCTCTCCCAGCTGAGCTACGTCCCCGTGACTGACAAGGGATATTATACTGCACAGCGGAGAAAAATGCAAGTGTTTTTTGAGCGGCTGGCTTTACCGCATCTCCCGCAGTACGTCCGCCGCAATCTGGGGCGCGGTGAGGTGGTACTCGCGTGCGAGCGCATTGGGGTCGTAGCGGTTGAAGAACGCCTTCGGCAGCCCGTAGTTCTTGACGCGGATGTCTGCCATACCGCCGTAGAACGCCGCGACCTTCTGCCCAAAGCCGCCCTCCAAAATCCCGTCCTCGATGGTGAGGATGAGGCGGTGGTTCGCGGCGAGGGAGGTGAGTAGCTTCGTATCGAGACCCGAGAGATAGAGCGGATTGACCACGGTCGCGCGGATGCCCTCGTGCGCGAGCTCGTCCGCCGCCTCGGATGCGAGTGCGGCGAAGTTGCCGACACCGATGAGTGCGACATCTCTGCCCTCGCGTACGACGATGGAGCGGTTCAGATCGCTGTAGTCGGTGCGCACGGGATAGGGGCTCTCCGCATAGCCTGTAAACGGCATACGGATCATGACGGGATGTGTGGTCTGCTCCACCGCCCAGCGCAGGACGGCGATGTGCTCCTCCACACTGGTCGGTGCGATGTGGACGAGGTTTGGGATGTTGGAGAAAATCGAGATGTCGTAGAAGCCGAGGTGTGTCACGTCCGTTGAGCGGTAGAGTGATGTGCCCGTCGCGAGAAAGACGGCGGGATTTCGGTTGATGCAGACATCCTGCGCCATCTGGTCGTAGGTGCGCTGAAAGAACGTGCTGTACGTGCCGAAGATCGGACGTGCGCCGCCGCGTGCGAGTCCCGATGCCATCGCCACGGCGTGCTCCTCGGCGATGCCGACATCGAGGTACTGGCTGCCGAGCTGTGCGCGTTCGGCGGGGCTGAGGTTGATGCCGCCGACGATGCCCGCCGAGAGGTAGACGAAGTTCGGGTTCTGCCGCGCCGTTTCGAGGACGAAATCCACGGTCGCGACGGCGTACGGATCGGGCGTGCTTTCCTTTTTCGCAATGCCGGTCTCGATGTGAAAGGGCGCGTGGCGATGCCAGCCCTCGGGGTCGCGTTCGGCAAAGGAGAGTCCCTTGCCCTTCTGCGTGTGGATGTGGATGACGATGGGGCGATCCGTGTCCTTTTCCTCGGAGAATACGCGGATCAGTTCCTCCGTGTCGTTGCCGTCCGCGACGTAGCGATAGGCGAGCCCCATCGCACGGAAGATGTTGTCCTCCGCCGCGCCGCCCGTCTCGCGCAGTTCTTGGAATTTGCGGTACATCCCGCCGTGGTTCTCGGAGATGGATTGGTCGTTGTCGTTCAAGACGATGATGAAGTTCGTGCCCATCTCGCCGACGACGTTCAGCCCCTCCAGCGCCTCGCCGCCCGAGAGCGCACCGTCGCCGATGACGACGACGACGTTCTCTGTACCGCCCGCGAGGTCGCGCGCCTTGGCAAGCCCCGAGGCGAGACTGATGCCCGTCGCGGTGTGCCCGATGTTAAAGAGGTCGTGTGCGCTCTCGTCGGTGTTGGTAAACCCGGAGACATCGTGGTACTCCGCCTCGTTGACGTATGCGCCGACACGTCCCGTGAGCATCTTGTGCGGGTAGCACTGATGGGAGACATCGAATACGATCCTGTCGCGCGGTGCATCGAACACCGTGTGGAGTGCGATGGTCGCTTCGATGATCCCGAGGTTGGGTCCGATGTGCCCGCCGATGAGGCTTGTGCGTTTGATGAGTGCCTCGCGCATTTCGCGTGCGAGGATGCAGCGCTGCTCCGCCGTATAGCTCCGTATGTCCGCAGGCGCGTTGATGTTCTCAAGATACAAGGGAAAAGCCCTCCATTGACACATAATAATGTTATCCTACATTATAGCATAAATTCTAAGAAAATATCATCATTAAGGAAAAAATAAAAAGAAAGGAAACAAAAAAGGGCTGCCGTACGTGACGACAGTCCTGGATGAAGTTGTGGATTCAGGCGAGCGATTGGATCTTTTCAAACAGACGCGTGGCATGGGCGTGCGCTGCAGCCGCCATCTCCGAGCGTTTTTCTGCATCCGCACGCAGACTGTACGATACCCCGCCCGTGTAGACGAAACCGACGTAGTCCATGCCGGTGAGCCCCGCCGTCCGGACAAAGCGTTCCGCCATCGCCTCCACAGGGAACGCGGCATCGTATGCGCTCGCAGGCGCGCCTGTGGTGAAGGAGAGGAGAAGTTTTTTGTGGGTGAGCGCCCTGCCCGTCGCGCCGTGCGAGAACCCGTGGACGAATACGTCCTCCATCCACTTTGCGAGGAGGGCGGGCATACTGTACCAAAAGATCGGGAACTGAAGGACGATGATGTCCGCAGCGGCAAGTTTTTTCTGCTCCGCCTCCACGTCGATCCGATAGTCGGGATAGAGGTCGCTGAGGAGGTCAAATGCCGCGGTGGGCAGCAGCCTTTCCAGATCCTCCAGGATGATCTTGTTCGCAAGTGAGTTGTCCCGCAGTTCGGGATGTCCTGAGATGATGAGTATGTTCTTCATAAAATCTCCCCTTGAGTTCGTCTGTTTGCGGCAATGAGATATGTAGTTCGCTCCTTCCACCGCTCACGCGGTCCCCCTCCCCCGCAGGCGGGGGAGGCTCGGGACGCAGCGAATACGGTGAGCGACGCTGTCCGTCAGCCCTTCCATGCCGTCAGCGTATCTGCTGCAATCTGTGCGGCGGTGAGATGATGCGCCCGCGCGAGCTCTGCGGCATCGTAGCGGTCGTGGAATACCTTTGTAAGCCCGTAGCTGCGGACACGGATCTGCGTGTCCATGCCGTAGTACGCGGCGATCTTCTGCCCGAAGCCGCCGTCGAGGATGCCGTCCTCGAGGGTGAGGATGAGGCGGTGGTTCTCCTTGAGACGGTTGAGCAGTGCCGTGTCCAGTCCGGAGAGGAAGATGGGATTCACGACGGTCGCATGGATGCCCTCTTTTTCCAGCTCGTCGGCTGCCGCGCTCGCCAGCTGTGCGAAGTTGCCCGCACCGAGGATGGCGACCTCCGCGCCCTCCTGGACGACCTGATATGTGTTCAGTGCGCTGTAGTCCGTGCGCACGGGATAGGGGCTCGTCTCGTAGCCCATGACGGGCATGCGGATCATGACGGGATGCCGTGTTTGCGCGACCGACCAGCGCAGCACCGCCATGTATTCGTCGAGGCTCGCGGGCGCGAGGAAGACGAGGTTCGGGATGTTCGCAAAGAGGGGGATGTCGAAGAAGCCGAGGTGCGTCACATCGTTCATGTAGTACATGGACGCGCCGACGGAGAGGAATACCGCCGCGTTGTTGTTGATGCAGACATCCTGCGCCATCTGGTCGTAGACGCGCTGGAAGAAGGTGCTGGATGTTCCGAAGATCGGACGTGCGCCGCCGCGTACGAGTCCCGATGCCATTGCCACGGCGTGCTCCTCGGCGATGCCCACATCGACATAGTGACTGCCAAGTGCCGCGCGTTCGGCGGGGCTGAGGACGATGCCGCCCATCGTGCCCGCCGCGAGAAAGACGAAGTTCGGATTCGTCTCTGCCTGCTCCTTGAGGAAGTCCTTTGTCGCCTCTTGGTACGGGTCGGTGTACGGATGTTTCAGTGCGCCCGTCGCAATGTCGAACGCCGACCGATAGTGCCACGTCTCAGGATCTTCCTCGGCGAACTTGTAGCCCTTGCCCTTTTTCGTGTGGATGTGGACGACGACAGGCTTTTTGCTGTCCTTGACCTCGGAGAATGCGGCGATCAGTGCCTCGCAGTCGTTGCCGTCCGCGACATAGCGGTAGGCGAGCCCCATCGCACGGAACAGGTTGTCCTCCGCCGTGCCGCCCGTCTCGCGCAGCTCTTTGAACTTGCGGTACATCCCGCCGTGGTTCTCGGCGATGGACTGCCCGTTGTCGTTGAACACGATGATGAAGTTTGTATTCATCTCGCCGACGACGTTCAGCCCCTCGAGTGCCTCGCCGCCCGACATCGAGCCGTCGCCGATCAGGGCGATCACGTTTTCCCTGCGCCCCGCGAGGTCACGCGCCTTCGAAAGGCCCGAGGCGAGACTGATCGCGGTGGAGGTGTGACCGATGTTAAAGAAGTCGTGCGGGCTTTCCTCCGGGTTCGTGTAGCCCGAGACATCGCCGTAGTGCTGCTCGTTGAGGTACGCCCCCACGCGTCCCGTGAGCATCTTGTGCGGATAGGACTGGTGGGATACGTCGTAGACGATCTTGTCCGTCGGTGAGTCAAAGACGGTATGCAGGGCGATGATCGTCTCGATGATGCCAAAGTCAGGGCCGAAATGCCCGCCGTGTATGCTCGCACGTCTCAGAAGTGCATCGCGCATTTCCTGTGCGAGCGCTCTGCGCTGCTCCGCCGTAAAGCCTTTGATGTCCGCCGGCGATGTGATGTGTTCCAAATACAAGTAAAATCCCCCTTTGTCGGATGATCCACATTTCCCTGAGCGAATTATATCACCGAAATGCACGAGAATGTCAAGAGCGTGCGGCAAAGGCAACGGATTATTTTCAGAATGGCGTGCTACAGTAATACCCCATAACAATGTACAATTCAATGGAGGAATATAAATGAAGGATTGTAAGATGAAGGACAGTCGCATCGTCATCAGTGAGGTGATGATGCCGAGTCAGGCGAATCCGAACGGGAATGTGCACGGCGGCGAGATCATGAAGCTGATGGATTCGGCGGCGTACGCGGCGGCGCGGCGCTATGCACGCGCGAACGTCGTGACGGCACGCGTGGACGAGCTCGAGTTCCACCTGCCGATCCGCATCGGCGATCTCGTCGTCGTGACGGCGGATATCGTCTACGTCGGGCACAGCTCGATGGAGGTCGCCGTCAACGTTATCGTCGAGGACTTGGACGACGGCGGCGATCCGCAGCTTGGTCTCTCGGCGTACTTCACCATGGTTGCGCTTGACCGCAATGCACGGCCGAAGGCCGTGCCGCCGCTTGAGCTCGACACCGAGGAGGCGCGTGCCGCCTTCGAGGAGGGCAAACGCCGCTATGAGGCGCACAAGGCACGCAAGCGCGGCGCAGTCGCGCCTGCAGGCGGCTGCGTCTGCGATGCCATCGCGCAGCAGACGAAGGCGGCGCACACTGCACATACGGCAAAAGAAGTGAAGAAGTAAAAGTACATATACTGCACATTGTGAAAGAAAACGCAGCTCCGCGCGGGGCTGCGTTTCCTTGTGTGACGGAGAATTTTTGTGTTATAATGAATGTAGCATTTGGCGGATATTATGATAGGAAGTGATACAGATGGCGCAGAATGTTATGGTGCGTATGGATGATGATCTGTCGATGCGTCTGCATGAGGTTTGTGATGAGATTGGGCGGCCCATTTCCACCGCATTTCTGATTTTTGCAAAGCGCGTCGCACGAGATCGCAAAATCCCATTTGAACTATCTGCGGAACCGGACCCGTTCTACTCGGAAAGCAATATGGCGCATCTGCGTCGAGGAATTGCCCAGCTCAATGCCGGTAGGGGCGTGCAGCATGATTTGATTAAGGTCGCAGACGGTCAATAAGACATGGTCGGATGAGGCTTAGGACTATGTCGGCTGGCAGTCAGAGGACAAGAAGACCTTGAAAAGGATCAATCTCATCCTCAAGGATGTGGAGCGCCATCCATTTGAGGGCATTGGGAAGCCGGAGCCGCTCAAGGGCGACCTTGGCGGGTTTTGGAGCAGAAGAATTAACGAAAAGAATCGGTTGGTCTATCGCATTGTTCCAAGCGGATTGGAGATTCTTTCCTGCAAGGGACATTATGAATAAAGACTTATTCGATTACTCCTTCGAGTTCCAGCAAATACTCCTTTTTGTCCAGTCCACCCGCATAGCCCGTGAGGCTGCCGTTCGCTCCGATGACGCGGTGGCAGGGGATGAGGATGGAGATCGGGTTGCGCCCGACTGCGCCGCCGACCGCCTGTGCCGACATACGCTTTCCTGTGTCTTTCTCAAGACGTTTCGCGATCGCTCCGTATGTCGTCGTCTCCCCGTATGGGATTGTCCGCAGGATTTCCCATACCGACATCTGAAACGCCGTGCCCGTGGGATTGAGCGCAGGGCTGAAGTCCGGCTCCTTGCCGGCGAAATACAGATTGAGCCACCGTATGACCTCTCCAAACACGGGGAGGTCTTTTTTGCGCCCTGCCGAGAGATCGGGGAAATCCCTCTCCCCATCGAAGTACAGCCCCGTGAGTGCCATGCCATCACTCGTAAGTGTGATTCCGCCGAGCGGGGAGGTGTAGTGTGCTGTGTAGATCATGGACATTCTCCTGTCGATTGATTTGTTTCTATTATAGAGTAAAATGATGTGGTGCGACACCGTCCTCTCGTGAACTTTTCTTTAAAATGTGATATAGTTAAGGAGGCACTGATAAATTCAGCCGCGCCATCTTAGCGTATCTTTTTTTGCCCGCTCAATGCCTGCAAATCCTCCACATAGCTTTGGCTATGCGTCTGGTTTGCCTCCTCAATCGGACGAAAAAATCTACGCCAATCTGAGGGGCTATTTTATCAGCGATTCCTTAAGCAAAGACTTTGGAAGGAGGCTGCACGATGGCGACAACGGAGATGACGGATGATATGGTTGTGCAGGGCGCTCGCGCGGCGGTGCGTATTGCACTGGCCAAGAATCAGGCAAGAGGCGTGTCGAGTGTTGCTTACGACCGCAAGACGAAGACGATCTATGAGATCAGGAGCGATGGGCAGCGTGTGCCTATACGGGTGGGATGTGATGGGAAACGTGCAGAAGAAGCCTGAGATCATCGTTTTTGCGGGTCCAAACGGTTCGGGCAAGAGCACGTTTACAGAGATTCTGCGTCCTCCTCAGATGGATTATATCAACGCCGATGAGATTAAGAAGAACCTCAAGTGTGATGATCTCGAAGCGGCGCAGATTGCCGAGCGGCAGCGAGAGGCATATCTTTCTGACAAGAGAGAGTTCTGTTTTGAAACAGTGCTTTCTACATCGCGCAATTTGGGACTTTTGAAACGTGCGCGGGAGATGGGCTATTTTATTCGTTGCTACTATGTCCTGACCATAGACCCGATTATCAATGTATACCGTGTAAAGGCACGCGTGGCATCGGGCGGGCACGATGTTCCCGAGGAGAAAATCTATGCGCGTTATGATCGTGCAATGGCTCTCATTCCCCAGGTCGTTGCCGTGAGTGATATCTGCCACATCTATGATAACTCGGAGGAGGAGCCGTTTCGTATCTTCAAGAAGCGGAAGGAAGTGTGCTTTTACGACGTATGTGATGATTGGCAGAGAGAAAAAATTGAGACTCTGACGGGAATTACGGATATGGAGCGCAGAGATTTGAATCATCGCGGGTAATCTGTGTTTTCACAGCAAGGCGTGGGCGTTTGCCTGCGCCTTTTTCAATCTCGTGTAAAGGAAGCACTGATAAATTCAGCACCATCATCTTTACGCATCTTTTTTGCCCGTACTTCGGCGGAAAATCCTCCACAGATTACCACTCTGCGTCCGGTTTTCCGCCTTGTTCGGACGAAAAAATCTACGCCAATCT
>ERZ773009.1632-NODE-1632-length-15128-cov-9.583162_pt1 | contig 15128 bp, 14 predicted proteins | sample MGYA00580663_ERZ773009 | MGnify/ENA primary metagenome ERZ773009 (study PRJEB29015, sample SAMEA2737969) | human oral metagenome | biome: human oral; feature: human-associated habitat; material: dental | place: China | collected 2026 ... | reverse complement strand
ATGAGATGTTTGTTTTTTTGGCGGACCAACAAGCATTGACAGATCACGCCAAAGATCCTCAAACAATTGTAGAGTCTATTGGGAATGTTGCCTTGGATTATCTAGCAGTTGGATTGGATCCAAGCAAATCAACTATCTTTATTCAAAGCCAAATCCCAGAGTTGGCTGAACTATCTATGTACTATATGAATTTGGTGTCACTAGCTCGTTTGGAGCGCAATCCTACGGTGAAAACAGAGATTGCTCAGAAAGGGTTTGGAGAAAGTATTCCGACAGGATTTTTGGTTTATCCAATTGCGCAAGCAGCAGATATTACTGCCTTCAAGGCTAATTATGTTCCTGTAGGGACAGATCAGAAACCAATGATTGAACAAACTCGTGAGATTGTTCGTTCCTTTAATCATGCATATAACTGTGATGTCTTAGTGGAGCCAGAAGGGATATATCCAGAAAATGAGAGAGCAGGACGCTTGCCTGGTCTAGATGGAAATGCTAAAATGTCTAAATCCCTTAATAATGGTATTTATCTAGCAGATGATGCGGATACTTTACGTAAAAAAGTCATGAGTATGTATACTGATCCGGATCATATTCGAGTGGAGGATCCAGGTAAGATTGAAGGAAACATGGTTTTCCATTATCTAGATGTGTTTGGTCGTCCAGAAGATGCTCAAGAAATTGCGGATATGAAAGAGCATTATCAATGTGGTGGTCTTGGTGATGTGAAGACGAAACGTTATCTACTTGAAATATTAGAACGCGAACTTGGTCCTATTCGTGAGCGCCGTATCGAATTTGCTAAGGATATGGGTGAAGTGCACAATATGCTTCAAAAAGGTAGTGAAAAAGCTCGTGAGGTTGCAGGGCAAACTCTATCTGAAGTTAAGGGAGCAATGGGACTAAATTATTTTAAACAATAGATAAAATATGAATCGTAAAACTATCTCTTCCATAGAATAACAGGGATAGTTTTTTTATGTTTTCTGCTATAAATATAATTGACAAATTTCCATAGAATGGTATGATAGATACAATACAAAAAGAGTCAAGCTCAAAAAGAAAGAAAAGAGGAAACTTCGAATGTCTAATTGGGACACTAAATTTTTGAAAAAAGGTTTTACCTTTGATGATGTATTGCTCATTCCAGCAGAAAGTCATGTGTTGCCTAATGATGCAGATTTAACAACAAAATTGGCAGATAATCTGACTTTAAATATCCCAATTATAACAGCCGCCATGGATACAGTCACAGAGAGTCAAATGGCCATTGCCATTGCTCGTGCAGGTGGTCTTGGAGTAATCCATAAAAATATGTCTATTGCGCAACAGGCAGATGAAGTTCGCAAGGTAAAACGTTCTGAAAATGGTGTTATTATTGATCCATTCTTCTTGACTCCAGAACATACCATTGCTGAAGCAGATGAGCTGATGGGACGTTACCGTATCAGTGGTGTGCCAGTTGTGGAGACACTTGAAAATCGTAAATTGGTTGGTATTTTAACAAACCGAGATCTTCGCTTTATTTCAGACTACAATCAGCCAATCTCAAACCATATGACTAGTGAAAATCTTGTTACTGCTCCTGTTGGTACAGATCTTGCAACAGCTGAAAGCATTCTTCAAGAACACCGTATTGAAAAACTTCCTTTGGTTGATGAAGAAGGTCGTCTTTCTGGTTTGATTACTATCAAAGATATTGAAAAAGTGATTGAGTTTCCAAATGCTGCTAAAGATGAGTTTGGTCGTCTCTTAGTTGCAGGTGCAGTAGGTGTTACTTCAGATACATTTGAACGTGCAGAAGCCCTTTTTGAAGCAGGAGCGGATGCCATTGTTATTGATACTGCCCATGGTCACTCTGCTGGTGTTCTACGTAAAATCGCTGAAATTCGTGCTCACTTCCCAGACCGCACTTTGATTGCTGGAAATATTGCCACTGCAGAAGGTGCGCGTGCTCTTTATGATGCAGGTGTAGATGTTGTCAAAGTCGGTATCGGACCAGGTTCTATCTGTACCACTCGTGTGATTGCAGGGGTTGGTGTCCCACAAGTGACAGCAATTTATGATGCAGCAGCAGTTGCGCGTGAATATGGAAAAACAATCATTGCTGATGGTGGAATCAAGTATTCTGGAGATATTGTAAAAGCCCTTGCTGCAGGTGGAAATGCAGTTATGCTTGGATCAATGTTTGCTGGAACTGATGAAGCTCCAGGCGAAACTGAAATCTTCCAAGGACGTAAGTTTAAGACTTACCGTGGTATGGGATCAATTGCTGCTATGAAGAAAGGTTCAAGCGATCGTTACTTCCAAGGTTCTGTCAATGAAGCAAACAAACTTGTTCCAGAAGGAATTGAAGGTCGTGTTGCTTATAAAGGTGCGGCAGCTGATATTGTCTTCCAAATGATTGGAGGTATTCGCTCTGGTATGGGTTACTGTGGTGCAGCTAACCTTAAAGAACTACACGACAATGCTCAATTTATTGAAATGTCTGGTGCTGGTTTGAAAGAAAGCCACCCTCACGATGTACAAATTACTAATGAGGCACCAAATTATTCTATGTAAAAGAAATGAAAAGAACTCCTGCGAAAACAGGAGTTCTTTTACAATGTTGTCAAGTTTTATTTACAATAACTTTACCATCTTGAATAGTGAAAATACTTAGATTTTCTGGTAGATTTTGAAGATGATCTATGCTTGTTGTTGTGATAAAGGTTTGGATTGAATGAGAAATCGTTTCTAATAATTTTAGTTGTCTAGTGTTGTCAAGTTCGCTCATAACATCGTCAAGCAGTAATATTGGAGATTCTGTAGTAATGCTTTCCATTAACTCGATTTCTGCTAATTTTATTGAGAGGACGAGACTACGATGTTGGCCTTGACTTCCGAAACTAGCATCCATTCCATTTATATAAAAAGAAATGTCATCTCGATGAGGACCGACACCAGTATTCTTTTTAAATAAATCTCTGGATCTACTTTTTTCTAAAGCGATTTTGAAAGATTCGGATAAGTTTTCTTTGTCAGTTATCTTGACAGAAGATTGATAGGCTATTGACAACTCTTCAATCTGATTAGAGAGTTCAAAATGTTTCTTACGGCCAAAATATTCTAGTTTTTTTATAAAATCTAAGCGGTGATTCATCACACGACATCCATAATCGACTAGCTGATCATCTAGTACTGAAAGGAAGGTTTCATCTATTGTTTGAGCTGATTTTAGATAGGTATTTCTTTGTTTAAGTATGTGGTTATAATTGGTTAAATCTGATAAATAGATTGGCTTAATTTGTCCAAGCTCCATATCAATAAATTTTCGTCGAATTGAAGGTGCTCCTTTAATTAGTTGTAAATCTTCAGGAGCAAATAAGACAACATTCATGTGTCCGACATAATCTGAAAGTCGTGCCTGTTTTAAATGATTAACTTTTGTCACACGCCCTTTTTGTGTTAGTTCGATTTCGAGAGGAATGGATCCAGTTTTTTTCTGAACAAGACCTGAAAGATGAAGCTGTTCCTCATCAAAATGAATGAGATTTTTATCTGTTCGAGTTCGATGACTGCGTGTTAAGGCTAAAAAATAGATAGCCTCTAACATATTTGTTTTTCCTTGTGCATTGCGTCCTAAAAAGACATTCAATTTAGGATTAAAGTCTATTTTCGTCTCTTTGTAATTACGAAAAGTCTTGAGAGATAGGTGTTGTAGCCACATGATTATCTACCAGGGAATCGCGGAGCTTGTCTGCTTTTGGGTGATGAAGCAGGTTTCGATTTGTCTTTTTTTAGTCCCTTATTCATCTCCTTGACAAGTTTAGCGATTCGTTCTTTTTCAACTTTATCATCTTGGTATTCATCCTGTTCTTCAGAAGTAGGTTGTGTCAACAATATGTCAATATTCATGTCAGGGATGTCAACTTTATCACCAATACGAAGTTTTTTACCACGACGATTTTCTAATTCCCCATTAAAGTAAACAGAATGTTCAGAGAGAAATGATTTAATAGCTCCTCCGCTATGTGTAATTCCAAGTTCTTTGAGTAGTGCTTGGAGGGTAATAAATTCTTCAAATAATTTGTATTCCATAATTCACCTCAATCTTTGGTATTATACCATATTTTCCTAAAAATAGTGAGAGAAACAAGGAGTAATGTAAGCGATTTTTATTTCAAAAGTGTTACAGAGAACAAGAAAATTTCAGGTTTTCGTGATATAATAGAAGTCTGTATATAAGGAGGTAAATCATGGAGTTAGTGCATGGAATTTCAACACATTTTATCCAATCAAAAAAGTTTAAAACGAACAAAATCGCCGTGCGTTTTACCGCTCCATTATCCCTCGATACGATTGCAGGTCGCATGTTGAGTGCGAGTATGCTAGAGACTGCTAATCAGATGTACCCCACTTCTCAAGATTTGAGAAGACATTTGGCCAGTCTATACGGTACAGATATGTCAACCAATTGTTTCAGAAGAGGACAAAGTCACATTGTAGAATTGACATTTACCTATGTTTGTGATGAGTTTTTAAGTAGGAAAAATGTTCTAACTTCTCAGGTTTTGGAATTTGTAAAAGAAACTCTTTTTTCACCCGTAGTAGTTGATAATGGGTTTGATTCGGCTTTATTTGAAATTGAGAAAAAACAATTGCTAGCAAGTTTAGCAGCTGATATGGATGATTCTTTTTATTTTGCACATAAAGAATTAGATAAATTATTTTTTCATGATGAACGTCTTCAATTGGAATATAGTGATTTACGAAATCGTATTTTAGCTGAAACTCCACAAAGTTCTTATTCTTGTTTCCAAGAATTTTTGGCCAATGATCGAATAGATTTCTTTTTCCTAGGTGATTTTAATGAGGTTGAAATTCAAAATGTATTAGAATCATTTGGCTTTAAAGGTCGAGAAGGAGATGTGAAGGTTCAGTATTGTCAACCTTATTCCAATATCCTTCAGGAAGGTATGGTTCGGAAAAATGTGGGACAATCCATTTTGGAATTAGGTTATCATTGCCCTTCTGAATATGGTAATGAGCAACATTTACCCATGATTGTAATGAATGGTTTACTTGGTGGATTTGCTCATTCTAAGCTCTTTACAAATGTCCGTGAAAATGCTGGATTAGCTTATACTATTTCAAGTCAGCTTGATTTATTTAGTGGATTCTTGAGGATGTATGCTGGTATCGATCGAGAAAATCGGAACCAGGCTCGTAAAATGATGAATAATCAACTGCTTGATTTAAAAAAAGGTTATTTTACAGAGCTTGAGCTAGAGCAGACCAAGGAAATGATTCGTCGGTCTTTGTTGCTTTCTCAAGATAATCAAGGTTCATTGATTGAATGTGCTTATCAAAATGCCTTACTTGGAAAATCTTCAGCAGACTTTAAAAGTTGGATTGCAAAACTCGAGCAAGTTGACAAAGATGCTATTTGTAGAGCAGCTAATAATGTGAAACTACAGGCGATTTACTTTATGGAAGGAATAGAATGACAAAGGTTATTTTTGAAGAAAAATACTATCCAGCTGTAAAAGAAATGGTTTATCGAACTTGTTTATCAAATGGATTGACAGTTGCTCTTTTGCCTAAAAAGGAATTTAAAGAGGTTTACGGGAGTGTAACTGTACAGTTTGGTTCGGTAGATACGCTTGTCACAGAAATTGACGGAGATGTAAAACAATATCCTGCAGGAATTGCTCATTTTCTTGAACATAAATTATTTGAGAGAGAAGATGCTAGCGATTTGATGTCGGCTTTTACGAGTCTAGGTGCAGATAGCAATGCCTTTACAAGCTTTACAAAAACAAACTATCTTTTTTCAGCAACGGATCATTTTTTAGACAATTTAGACTTACTTGATGAATTGGTAACATCAGCACACTTTACTGAAGGTTCCATTTTAAGAGAGCAGGATATTATCCAGCAAGAACGAGAAATGTATCAAGATGATCCAGATTCGTGTTTATTCTTTTCAACTCTAGCGAATTTGTATCCTGGCACACCTTTAGCAACGGATATAGTTGGCAGTGAGGAGTCCATTTCCCAAATCAATCTAACTAATTTGCAAGAAAATTTTACAAGATTTTACAAACCTGTAAACATGTCTCTGTTTTTAGTTGGTAATTTTGATGTGGATCAAGTACAGGACTACTTTGAAAGAAAAGAACTGGAAGATTTAGATGTTAAGGAAGTGGCAAGAGAAAAGCTTGTTTTACAAGATGTAAAGCAAACAGACAGTATGAGAATGGAAGTATCTTCTCCCAAACTAGCGATTGGAGTTAGAGGTAAGCGAGAAGTTGCTGAAGCGGATTGCTATCGATATCATATTTTATTAAAATTATTGTTTGCAATGATGTTTGGTTGGACTTCGGATCGTTTTCAGAAATTATATGAATCAGGTAAAATTGATGCGTCCTTATCTCTGGAAGTTGAAGTAACAAGTCGCTTTCATTTTGTTATGTTGACAATGGATACAAAAGAGCCAGTTGCTTTATCTCATCAGTTTAGGAAGGCTATTCGTAATTTTACAAAGGATTCAGATATTACAGAGGATCATTTAGATATTATAAAAAGAGAAATGTTTGGAGAATTTTTCAGTAGCATGAACTCTCTTGAATTTATTGCAATGCAATATGATGCTTTTGGACAAGGTGAGACAATCTTTGATTTGCCGAAAATTTTACAGGAAATTACTTTAGAGGATGTCCTTGATGCTGGACATCATTTAATAGATGATGGTGACATAGTTGATTTTACAATATTCCCATCGTAGAAACCTATCATAATCGATACTAGAAAGAAGGAATGACAAGTATGAGGAAAAAAACAATTGGTGAGGTTTTACGTTTAGCTAGAACCAACCAAGGGTTGACTTTAGAAGAATTACATAAAAAAACAGAAATTCAGTTGGATATGTTGGAAGCAATGGAAGCTGATGATTTTGATCAACTTCCTAGTCCATTTTATACTCGTTCTTTTTTGAGAAAGTATGCGTGGGCAGTTGAACTTGATGAGAGAATTGTCTTGGATGCTTATGATTCTGGGAGCATGATTACTTATGAGGAAGTAGATGTTGATGAAGAGGAGTTGACAGGTAGGAGACGTTCAAGTAAGAAAAATAAGACATCATTTTTACCTTTATTTTATTTTATACTCTTTGCCCTATCGATTGTCATTTTTGTGACTTATTATGTTTGGAATTATATTCAGACTCAACCGGAGCGTTCATCTGCGTCTAGTTATAGTGTAGTCCAAGCAACAAGCTCGACTAGTTCTGCAACTCCATCTTCAACTAGTAGTGGTTCATCAAGTAGCTCTTCGAATATTGAACCAGTTATAAGTGTATCAGGTGAAGGAAATTATGTAGAAATCGCTTATAAAACAAGTAAGGAAACCGCAAAATTGCAATTATCGGTTTCAGATGCTAGAAGTTGGGTTAGTGTTTCAGAAAGTGAGCTTGAGGGTGGTGTGACCTTATCACCGGATAATAAAAGTGCAGAAACAACAGTTTCAACAAAAAATCCTGTGACCATTACTTTAGGTGTTGTCAAAGGTGTTGCTTTAACAGTAGATAATCAGACTGTCGATTTATCGAAATTAACAGCTCAAACTGGACAAATAACTGTAACCTTTACTAGAAATTAAGGAAAAACGAATGAAAAAAGAACAAATTCCCAATCTCTTGACAATAGGTCGAATTCTCTTTATACCTATTTTTATCTTTATTTTAACGATAGGAAATTCGCTAGAAAGTCATATAGTAGCAGCTATTATATTTGCTATTGCCAGTATTACCGACTATTTAGATGGATATTTAGCTCGTAAATGGAATGTGGTCAGTAATTTTGGCAAATTTGCAGATCCTATGGCGGATAAGTTACTAGTTATGTCTGCTTTTATTATGCTGATTGAGTTAGGTATGGCTCCAGCTTGGATTGTTGCAGTGATCATCTGTCGTGAGTTGGCTGTGACAGGTTTAAGGCTTTTATTGGTTGAAACTGGTGGGACAGTTTTAGCAGCAGCAATGCCTGGAAAAATTAAAACTTTCAGCCAGATGTTTGCGATTATTTTCTTGCTATTACATTGGATTTTTCTTGGTCAAATTCTACTTTATGTAGCCTTGTTTTTCACTATCTACTCTGGCTATGATTATTTCAAGGGTAGTGCCTATGTATTTAAAGGGACATTTGGTTCGAAATGAAATCAGTAGTTGATGTAAAAAATCTTTCTTTTCGTTATAAGGAAAGTCAGGAATACTATGATGTGAAGGATATTACGTTTCACGTGAAACGTGGAGAATGGCTTTCGATTGTAGGGCATAATGGTAGTGGTAAATCAACGACGGTTCGCTTAATTGATGGCTTACTGGAAGCAGAATCCGGAGAGATTGTAATTGATGACCAACGGCTGACTGAGGAAAATGTTTGGAATATACGTCGTCAAATCGGTATGGTTTTTCAAAATCCAGACAATCAATTTGTTGGAGCGACTGTTGAAGATGATGTTGCCTTTGGTTTGGAAAATCAGGGACTTTCTCGTCAAGAAATGAAAAAGAGAGTGGAAGAAGCTCTGGATTTGGTTGGCATGTTGGACTTTAAAAAGAGAGAACCAGCGCGTCTATCAGGTGGCCAAAAGCAACGTGTGGCTATTGCTGGTGTTGTAGCCCTAAGACCAGCTATTTTAATCTTAGATGAAGCAACGAGTATGTTGGATCCTGAGGGACGTAGAGAACTAATTGAGACAGTAAAAGGAATTCGAAAAGACTATGATATGACGGTCATTTCCATTACACATGATTTGGAAGAAGTTGCCATGAGTGATCGTGTGTTGATCATGAAAAAAGGGTCAATTGAATCAACTAGTAGTCCAAGGGAGCTTTTCTCTCGAAATGATTTGGATCAAATTGGATTAGACGATCCTTTTGCTAATCAATTAAAATATTCTTTGAGCCAGAATGGCTATGATTTGCCTGAAAATTATTTGACAGAAAGTGAGCTAGAGGATAAGCTATGGGAATTGCTCTAGAAAATGTGAGTTTTACGTATCAAGAAGGGACTCCCTTAGCCTCAACAGCTTTGTCGGATGTTTCCTTGACGATTGAAGATGGTTCTTATACGGCTTTAATTGGGCACACAGGTAGCGGCAAATCGACTATTTTACAACTTTTAAATGGTTTATTGGTGCCAAGTCAAGGAAGTGTACGAGTTTTTGATACCTTAATCACCTCGACTTCTAAAAATAAAGATATTCGTCAAATTAGAAAACAGGTTGGCTTGGTATTTCAGTTTGCTGAAAATCAGATTTTTGAAGAAACGGTTTTGAAAGACGTTGCTTTTGGACCGCAAAATTTTGGAGTTTCTGAAGAAGATGCGGAGCAGATTGCTCGTGAGAAACTGGATCTGGTTGGAATTGATGAATCACTTTATAATCGTAGTCCGTTTGAGCTATCAGGTGGCCAAATGAGGCGTGTCGCCATTGCAGGCATACTTGCCATGGAACCAGCCATATTAGTCTTAGATGAGCCCACAGCAGGCCTAGATCCCCTGGGAAGAAAAGAGCTGATGAATTTGTTCAAAAAACTCCACCAGTCAGGGATGACCATTGTCTTGGTAACGCATTTGATGGATGATGTTGCTGAATATGCAAATCAAGTCTATGTGATGGAAAAGGGACATTTAGTTAAGGGTGGTAAACCAAGTGATGTCTTTCAAGATGTTGTCTTTATGGAAGAAGTGCAGTTGGGAGTACCTAAAATTACGGCCTTTTGTAAACGATTGGCTGATAGAGGCGTGTCATTTAAACGATTACCGATTAAGATAGAGGAGTTCAAGGAGTCGCTAAATGGATAGTATGATTTTGGGGCGTTATATCCCAGGGGATTCGATTATTCACCGGTTGGATCCACGTAGCAAATTACTGGCTATGATGCTACTGATTTTGATCGTTTTTTGGGCTAATAATCCCTTAACGAATCTAATTCTTTTTATAGCGACAGGGATTTTTATTGCCTTGTCAGGAGTATCTCTTTCATTGTTTATTCAGGGCTTGAAGTCTATGTTTTTCTTGATTGCCTTCACAACTATTTTTCAACTATTTTTCATTTCTAATGGGAATGTTTTATTTGAGTTTTCATTTGTGAGAATCACGGATTATGCTTTGCAACAAGCTGGGATTATTTTTTGTCGCTTTGTATTGATTATTTTCTTTTCAACTTTGTTAACCTTAACGACCATGCCCTTAAGTTTGGCATCAGCTGTCGAAGCTTTATTAGCACCTTTAAAGCGTGTGAAAGTTCCAGTTCATGAAATTGGATTAATGCTGTCCATGAGTTTGCGTTTTGTTCCGACCTTAATGGATGATACGACGCGGATTATGAATGCGCAGAAAGCGCGTGGAGTGGATTTTGGTGAAGGAAGCATTGTTCAAAAGGTGAAGGCTATGATTCCCATTTTGATTCCTCTTTTTGCGACAAGTTTAAAACGTGCGGATTCCTTGGCTATTGCTATGGAAGCGCGTGGTTATCAGGGGGGAAAAGGCAGAAGTCAATACCGACAACTGAAATGGACTCGAAAGGATACGCTGACTATTCTGGTTATTATCGTACTTGGTTGTTGCTTATTTTTCTTAAAATCTTAGTAGCTTTCAGGAATTGATAAAAAGTTACTGTAACAGTTTTTGATATAAAGGTAGGGATATGAACCGTTTTAAAAAATCAAAATATGTCATTATTGTTTTTGTCACTGTTCTGCTTGTGTCAGCTCTCTTAGCGACGACTTATTCAAGTACAATTGTGACAAAATTAGGAGATGGAATCTCATTGGTTGATAGGGTTGTGCAAAAACCGTTTCAGTGGTTTGATTCTGTCAAATCAGATTTGGCTCATTTGACACGAACTTATAATGAAAATGAAAGTTTGAAGAAACAGATTTACCAATTAGAAGTTAAATCAAATGAGGCGGAAAGTTTAAAGGCGGAAAATGAACAACTGCGCCAATTGCTTGATATGAAGTCCAAATTGCAAGCTACAAAGACTTTGGCAGCAGATGTTATTATGCGTTCTCCGGTATCTTGGAAGCAGGAGTTGACCTTGGATGCAGGCAAATCAAAAGGGGCTTCTGAGAATATGTTAGCCATTGCAAATGGTGGTTTGATTGGGAGTGTCTCAAAAGTAGAGGAGAACTCTACCATGGTCAACCTTCTGACAAATACGGAAAATGCTGCTAAGATTTCTGTTAAAATTCAACATGGTTCTACTACAATTTATGGGATTATTGTTGGCTATAACAAAGAAAATGAAGTTCTTAAAATTAGCCAATTAAATAGTAATAGCGATATTAGTGCGGGAGATAAGGTGACAACTGGTGGATTAGGAAACTTTAATGTTGCTGATATTCCTGTTGGTGAAGTGGTTGCCACAACGCATAGTACGGACTATTTGACACGAGAAGTAACTGTTAAATTGAGTGCAGATACTCATAATGTGAGTGTGATAGAATTAGTGGGGAATTCATAATGAGACAGTTGAAGCGAGTTGGAGTATTTTTATTGCTTCCTTTCTTTGTTCTAATTGATGCCCATATTAGTCAGCTTTTGGGCTCATTATTTCCCCATGTACAGTTGGCTAGTCATTTTCTATTTTTGTTTCTCTTATTTGAGACGATTGAAGTATCAGAGTACTTCTACTTAGCTTATTGTTTTGTAGTGGGTTTGGTCTATGACATCTACTTTTTCCACTTGATAGGGATTGCGACTTTGTTATTCGTCTTATTGGGGGCATTTCTCCATAAATTTAATAGCGTTATTTTATTGAATCGTTGGACGAGAATGTTGGCAATTATTGTTATGACTTTTCTATTTGAGATGGGAGCTTATATACTTGCAATAGTGGTAGGTTTAACTGTGGATAGTATGTCTTTATTTATAGTCTATAGTTTAGTACCATCAATGATTTTGAACCTTATATGGATGATTATTTTTCAGTTTATTTTTGAAAAGATTTACCTATAAGAAAGAAATAAAAATGTAACAAAGGCGTAATATTCATTAGGCCTTTTTTTGGTATACTAGTAATGTCTTTAAAAGAAGGAGTATCTACGAAATATGAAGAAAAAAATCTTAGCGTCACTTTTACTAAGTACAGTAATGGTTTCTCAAGCAGCTGTTTTAACAACTGCGCATGCAGAAACTACTGATGACAAAATTGCTGCTCAAGATAATAAAATTAGTAACTTAACAGCACAACAACAAGAAGCCCAAAAACAAGTTGATCAAGTTCAGGAGCAAGTATCTGCTATTCAAACAGAGCAATCAAACTTGCAATCTGAAAATGATAGACTACAAGAAGAATCTAAAAAGCTTGAGGGTGAAATTACAGAACTTTCTAAGAATATTGTATCTCGCAATGATTCATTACAAAAACAAGCTCGTAGTGCTCAAACAAATGGAGCTGCAACAAATTACATTAATACAATTGTAAACTCAAAATCAATTACAGAAGCTATTTCACGTGTTGCTGCAATGAGTGAAATCGTATCTGCAAACAACAAAATGTTGGAACAACAAAAAGCAGATAAAAAAGCTATTTCTGAAAAACAAGTAGCAAACAATGATGCAATTAATACAGTTATTGCAAATCAGCAAAAACTAGCTGATGATGCTCAATCATTAACTACAAAACAAGCTGAGTTGAAAGCTGCAGAATTGAATCTTGCTGCTGAAAAGGCTACTGCAGAAGATGAAAAAGCAAGTTTACTTGAGAAAAAAGCTGCAGCAGAAGCAGAAGCTAAAGCAGCTGCAGAAGCAGAAGCAGCTTATAAAGCTAAACAAGCAAGTCAACAACAAAAAGTCGTTGCTTCTGGAAATACAACTTTTACAGCAGAAGTTCAAGCAGTATCAACTACTTCTTCGTCATCTAGTTCGTCTGAATCATCTTCAAGTAGTGCTTCAGCGGAATCAACAAGCTATACTCCTGCACCAGTGAAACAACATCCGACATACAGTACAAATGCATCAAGCTATCCTGTAGGTCAATGTACATGGGGAGTAAAAACTTTAGCACCATGGGCTGGTGATTACTGGGGTAATGGCGGTCAATGGGCTGCAAGTGCAGCAGCTGCAGGTTTCCGTACAGGTTCTACACCACAAGTTGGCGCGATTGCATGTTGGGATGATGGAGGATACGGTCACGTAGCAGTTGTTACAGCAGTTGAATCATCAACTCGTATTCAAGTTTCTGAGTGTAACTATGATGGTAGTGGAACTCAACCAATCGGAAATTATCGTGGATGGTTTAATCCGACAGCATCAAGAGGTACTGTAAGATACATTTATCCAAACTAATATACTGATTATTACTATACAAAGGGTGAGATCTTATTAATCTCACCCTTTGTATAGTGCTGGAAAAATTAATTTCATTATATAATTACTTGAACTTATTTTCTATTTTTATAATTATTTAATTAAAGTAAAATGAAACGTAGAGATATAGTACGAGTGTAGCATGTTAATAAAAAATGGTTTCTAAGGGAGTCGGTGTTGAAGTTATGTTTAGGTATAAAATAAATGTTGATGCTAAAGAGTGGGATTTATTTTTAGAAAATCATCCTCAAGGAAATTTATTGCAGAGTAGTGATTGGTCCAAGATAAAGGATACTTGGGGGAACGAGAGAGTTGGCTTTTATAAAGATAATCAATTAGTTGGAGTAGCAAATATCTTAATTCAGCCGCTACCATTAGGACTTTCTATGTTTTATATTCCACGAGGTCCAGTAATTGACTATGAAGATAAAGAACTTCTAAAATTTGTTCTTTTAACGTTGAAAAAACTTGCTAAAAAAAGCCATGCAATAATGGTTAAATTTGACCCAAGTTTATTTATAAGTAGAGGTCTTATTGACCAAGAAACTGTCCAAAATTCTATGACTTTAGCAATTGTCGAAGAACTGAAAAAAAATAAAGTTTATTGGACAGGCTTAACAAAGGATATGGCAGAAAATATACAACCACGTTTTCAAGCTAATATTCATAAAGAAAATTTCTCACTGGATCAACTTTCTAAGTCTACTAGACAGGCCATCCGAACTGCAAGAAATAAAGGATTAGAAGTAAAATTTGGTGGACTTGATTTATTAGATGACTTTTCATTTTTAATGAAGAAAACAGAGTCTCGTAAGAATATCAGTTTACGAGGCAAAGATTATTATCAGAAGTTACTGGATACTTATCCTGATCACTCCTTTATCACACTGAGCTTTTTAAATCTACCTAATAGACTGAAAGAAGTTGAGCAACAATTCGAAAAGAATCTAAAAACAGAGCAGAAGTTTACAGATAAAACGAAAGAAGGTAAAATAAAAGAGAATCAGCAAGAGAGAAAACGATTAAAGGAAGAAATTTCTTTTCTTAAGAACCATATTGACAGAGGGGATAGTATTGTCCCATTGTCTGGTACTTTAACTATCGAATTTGGGAAAACTTCTGAGAACTTATATGCTGGAATGAATGAAGAATTTAGACACTATCAACCTGCTATTCCTACATGGTTTGAGACAGCACAACATTCTTTTGAACGAGGGGCTGAGACTCATAATATGGGTGGAATTGAAAACAATTTAGAGGGTGGGTTAATTAGCTTTAAATCCAAGTTTAATCCCACTATCGAGGAATTTGCTGGTGAGTTTAATTATCCAACTAGTTCATTATATTTTTTGTTTAATCTAGCTTATAAAATTCGTAAGAAACTTAGAAGTATATAAGACAAACTAATTATTTTGCCACTATATTAAATTTAAAAAAATTTAGCTATTAGAGCATCTCAGCAGTATATGTTGGGATGTTTTAAATTTAGAGTTTTTATTAGTAATTTAATGCTAAATTCCCAAACTAATTTCCACTTTGGCCATCCAAGTGGAAGTTACTTTGAGAAGTTAGCAGAAATTATCTACTTTAAAAATCTACTAAAATGGCTTGAAAATATTGAAAAAGTATGGTAAAATGAAACTTGTCGTGTGAACGATAATACTCATTCTTGATGAATTGTGAAACAGTTGCCCTTGGGTCGTTTTGCGAGTTGAAGTCAAGAAGAGGAAAAAAACAAAAAGGAGAAATACTCATGGCAGTAATTTCAATGAAAC
>ERZ773009.1630-NODE-1630-length-15142-cov-15.832637_pt1 | contig 15142 bp, 7 predicted proteins | sample MGYA00580663_ERZ773009 | MGnify/ENA primary metagenome ERZ773009 (study PRJEB29015, sample SAMEA2737969) | human oral metagenome | biome: human oral; feature: human-associated habitat; material: dental | place: China | collected 2026 ... | reverse complement strand
CGTTCCGCCGCGCGAACATCCCAAACTACGATGAACGCTATGAGGGGCTCGGCCGCCTTTTCTTCCGCAGAGAGTTCTTCGAAGAGTTCGCGGCGCGCCACAATCTGCACCTCGTCTTCCCCTCCCTCGAGCTTGCGGAGTACTGGAACAATCCGTTTGTTTTCACTGCATTTATGTATCGGAAATAATTCTCACGTAAACAAGGGGCGGAGTGAAACGGTATCCCCTAGCTGTAAGTGCTACTGTCGTACTTCTGAAAATGCCGACGTGGATTGAAAAATGTATCGGAAATAAACTATGAACATACAGAGAAACATACTCCTCAACCCGGGACCCGCGACCACCACCGACACGGTCAAGATGGCGCAGATCGTTCCCGACATCTGCCCGCGCGAGCGGGAGTTTGGCGCACTGATGCGCGAACTTGGCACGGATTTATTAAAGGTTGTCCATGCCGATCCTGCGGACTGGGCGACCGTCCTCTTCTGCGGCTCGGGCACGATCTGCATGGACGCCTGCGTCAGCTCGCTTGTGCCCGCAGACGGCAAACTGCTCATCGTCAACAACGGTGCGTACTCCGCACGCGCGGTGGAGATGGCGCGCGCCTACAGCGTACCGCATATCGACCTGACCTTCCCCGTGGACGGGCTGCCCGATCTCGCTGCGGTCGAGCAGACGCTCAACGAAAATCCCGACATCTCTGCCGTCTACACGACGCATCAGGAGACGGGCACGGGCATCCTCAATCCCGTGCGTGAGATCGGCACGCTTGCCCATGAGCACGGCGCAATCATGATTGCAGACACGATCTCGACCTACGCAATGATTCCATTCAGCGCGGACGAAATGAACATCGATGTGTGTATGTCCTCTGCGCAGAAGGGCATTCAGGGCATGACGGGACTTTCGTATGTTCTTGCGAAGAAGTCCGTCCTCGCGGCGGCAAAGGCCTATCCCGTGCGCTCGTACTATACGAATCTCATCATGCAGTACGAGGGATTCGAGCAGACGGGCGAGATGCGCTTCACCCCGCCCGTGCAGACCGTGTACGCGGCAAGGCGCGCACTCGCGGAGTACTTCGCCGAGGGCGAGACGAAGAAGTGGGCACGCCACACGCGCACGATTGATGCCATCCACGCGGGGCTGGCACGCCTCAGCCTCACGGAGGTCATCCCGCGCGAGATCCAGTCGGGACTGGTGGTCGCTGTTGCATATCCGTCGGCGGACTTTGACTTCACGCGCGTACATGATTACTGCTACGCACGCGGCTACACGATCTATCCGGGCAAGATGCAGTCTGCATCGACATTCCGCCTCTGCGCGCTTGGTGCGATTGACGAGGCGGATATTCAGGGCTTCTTCCGTGTATTCGAGGAAGCGCTGAACGCATAATCCATGTGAGGGGATAGGGAGAAATGCAGGACGATTTCACGGTATTCTGGCACAATGATGAGCACGCCTCTGCGCTCTTTTACGATCTCCTCGCGCGTTCGGAGCGTGATGCCTTTGACGACGACTTTCTCGCACGGCTTGCCGCCTATCGGGAGGCTGAACCCGAGAGCGAGCGCGCGGACATCTTTGCCGCCCGGTATCTCCTCCACCACGGGGACGCGGAGAATGCCGTCATCTGCGCGGAGCGCGCGTATGCCCGACGCCCCGTGAACTACATGGTTTGGATTCTGCTTGCTGATATCTACACGAGGCTGGGGCGCACGGTGGACGCCCTCACAATGTACGGCAACGCACACGGCCTGTATCTCACGCCGGAGATTCCAATGGAGCTGCTCCATCGCGGCGGCATCGAGGGGCTGAATCGCCTCTCCGTCGCCACGGGGCTTGGTACGGGTGCGCCGCTGTCACAGACGCGTGCCGTACTGAATGACGGAGAGTTATATATGATCCTCGACGCGTTTGTCGGGGAGCATCTGCCGCTGACACCACCCGAAGGATGTGCGCGCCACTGGATCGGTGCCTATGTCGAAAACGCCTTTCTCTCAGACAAGAGTGCCCTCATCGAGGAAATACGTCATTCGTCCGTCTTTGTCGACAAGATGCAGCGCGATTTCCCGTTCCAGCTGCAGCGTGCGGAAGAAATCCGCGGCACGGTGACGATCGAGATTCCGGAGGGAACGGAGGTCATCCTCCCCGTCGCAGGAACACAGTACCTGCAGGAGCTGCAGATCGAGAGCGAGCATATGCCGCCCGCAGCAGCATATCTTGGGAAATGGGCATTCAGTCATTTTCGCCTCACGGAAACAACCCGTCTGACGGGCACAGATGCCGCCCCCTATGCCGTGGGCACGCCGATTCGCCTCGGTCACAGTCCCATGCGCAGAAAGCTTGTGCTGAACCTCCTCGTCGATGGGCTCGCATGGAATGTCGCACGCACGCGCTTTCCGGAGTGTATGCCGCATATTGCGCGTTTCTTCGAGCAGGGCACGATCTTCGATGAGCATTTCTCCACATCCGAGTGCACCTATCCGGCTCTGCCTGTGATCGAGACCGGGCGCTATCCCCATCATACACATGTGTTTAACGAGCGTGACAGCCACGAGATGCCGCTTGATTTCATGACGCTCTCCGAGTGCATGTCGGATCTTGGCTACTATGCCGCCGCACCGATGGGGGCGAGCGACAGCGTCTACTGCGGCGCACTGCGTGGCTACGATCTGCTGAATGTCGCTGCATGGAAGCTGCCGTCTGCCGAGATGGTAGACCGTGCGATCATGCAGATGGAGGCGTTTCACGAAACAGATCAATTCCTCTATCTCCACACGACGGACGTGCATCCATGGAATGCAAAGGGGTTCAAATTCTATCCGGCGGTCGAGACACAGCTCCCGCTCTCCGCGCGTCTCTTTGACATTGACGAGAGCCTTGCGAGTGTCCGTCTGCCGCAGCTCACAATCTATCAGGAACAGTTCTGGCAGACACTCCGCCATGTTGACAGAAACATCGGCTATCTGCTCTCCTATATCGAGGAGCATTTCAGTGAAGACGAGTATATCGTGAATCTTTACTCCGACCATGGAAATTCCGTATTCACAACGCCGACGGGCGGCGTCATTGATATCATCGGAGAGAACTCGACGCGCGCAGCATGGATGATGCGCGGTGCGGGCATTCCAAAGGGAGTGGTCGCAGACGAGCTGACGAGCATTGCAGACATCTATCCGACGCTCGCACATCTCGCAGGCTTCCCCGTCGCCGAGGACATCGACGGCAATCTGCCCGCCGTGTTCGGCGGCACCCCACGAGACGCAGTTTACAGTCTCTCGATCTTCCCGCGACAGACGTTCAAGCTCGCCGTACGTACACACACGCATGCGCTGCGCCTTGAGACGTGCGGCTATACCGAGGATGACGGGACGGCCGACTTCGCGGGGGCACAGGTCGGGATCTATCCGCGCGGACATGAGCGCGAGGAAGGCTATGCAATGGATTCCGCAGAGCTGCGCGCGTTCTTCTACCCGCGCGCCCGCGATTTCGTGCGAGAGATCGCCAGCAACGGGGAGCGCTTCCCACTGCCGGAGCAGGTATGAGCCAAACCGACGGAAAGGACGACCGTATGACGAACGATTTTACGATATTCTGGCGCAATAACGAGCGCGCCTCTGCGCTCTTTTACGATCTCCTCGAGCGCTCGGAGCGCGGCGCATACGACGACGATTTCCTCGCGCAGCTCGCGGCATATCGGGAGGCTGCACCGGAATCCGAGCGTGCGGACATCTTCGCCGCACAGTACCTCCTGCATCATGGGGACGCAGAGAATGCCGTCATCTGCGGGGAGCGGGCATATGAGAGACGTCCCCTCAATCTCGAAGTGTGGCGTGTGCTCGCCGCCGGCTACAAAATCTGCGGGCGGGAGCTCGATTCCATTACGATGCAGGGTCGTGCATATGGTCTCTATCTGGGTGCGGATATGGGCGGGATCGACCTCGACCTTAGCCTGACCGAAGAAAATATGAATGAAGCCCTGGGGCAGCTTTCCTTTGCCGTGGGCAAGTGCCTAAATGCACCGATCATAACGAGCCGTGCCTACTTCATGAATCCGGGGCTGGGCTTTCGTTTCGACGTATTCATCGGCGAGGCGATTCCGATTACGTATCCCGAGGACAGCGTGCGTTTTTGGAGCGCTGTCTATATTGAAAATGCAGGGCTTTCCGACCACAGCTATATGCTCTCTGATGCACGTCACGACGGCTGGCTCTCCCGCTACGGACACCGTGACTTTTTCTTCGATCTGCAAAAGGCGTGCGAGATACGCGGCACGACCGAGATCCAGCTCCCCGAGGGTCGGGAAGCGATTGTCCCCATTGCGGGCACGATGCCGGATCAGAAACTTTCTGTGACAACAGCATCCACAGGCACGCATGACATATATCTGGGCAAGTGGGCATTCAGCTTCTTCCGTCTGAACGAAAATACGCAGCTGCACACCGATGAATCGACGCCATATGCTGTGGGCTCCCCGATTCTGCTCGGGCATAGTCCCGCACGACGAAAAGTGGTGCTGAACATCCTCGTCGACGGCCTTTCCGGAGCGATCGCTCATGCCCACAGCGCTACGCATCTGCCGAATATTTCCAAATTCTTCGCACGCGGCACCGTGTTCACGCAGCATTTTTCGACCTCGGAGCATACGCTCCCGTCATTTCCCGCCATCGAAACAGGATACTATCCCCATCATACGCATCTTTTCAACGTCAATGCCGGCTACGAGCTGCCGCTCAGGATGACGACCACCGCCGAGCAGATGAAGAATCTCGGCTATTACTGCGCAATTCCAATGGGCAGCAATCAAGGGATCTCCCACGGTATTATGCGTGGTTTTGATCGTCTCGTTGTCTCCTCGTGGATTCAGAACTCGGTCGATGGTGTGGACTATGTACTGCGTCAGCTCCGCGCCTTTGACGAGGTCGACCAATACCTCTATCTTGCGGTCAACGACGTGCACCCGTATGACGGCCTCGGCTATAAATTCGACACGAATATCGAGACCCATCTTCCGCTCACCGACCGCTTCTTCAGCCATACAGAGCGTAAGGCAAGCGTCTTCCTGTCCAGCATGAAAATCTATCAGGAGCAATATCTGGAGCGCATACGGCAGGTGGATCAGAACATCGGCCTCCTCCTCGCCTATCTCGAAGAGCATTTCGACGAAGACGAATACCTCGTGAGTATCTATTCGGATCACGGCGTTTCCATATTCAACAAGGTGATCTCCGACAGCTTGGATATCATCAGCCCGTATGCCACGAGTGCGACGTGGATGATGCGCGGTGCCGGAGTTCCCGAGAACGTGGTCTCAGACGAGCTGACGAGCATTGTCGACATTTACCCAACGCTCGCCCATCTGTGCGACTTCGCCGTTGCGCGCGATATTGACGGAAATCTTCCCGCCGTATTTGGTGGAAAGGAGCGGGATGCCGTCTACTCCTCCTCGCAGTATCCCGGGCAGACATTCAAGCTCGCCGTACGCACACACGAGCACGCACTCCGCCTCGAAACTCGCGCACCTGTCGATGAGGACGGGACGGTGGACTTCGCAGGGGCACGGGTCGGGATCTATCCACGGGAACACGAGCTCGAGGAGGACTATGCGGTGGATTCCGCAGAGCTGCGCGCGTTCTTCTATCCGCGCGCACGCGATTTCATACGCGGGATTGCGAACAACGGAGAGTTCTGGCCGGCAATGCGTGCGGCGCGTCCGCAATGGTTCGGCGGGTCAGCCTAGTGTTTGGAAAAGAGGCTATGATGGACGATTTCGCCATATTCTGGCGCAATAACGAGCGCGCCTCTGCGCTCTTTTACGACCTCCTCGAGCGCTCGGAGCGCGGCGCATACGACGACGATTTCCTCGCGCAGCTCGCGGCATATCGAGAGGCTGCACCGGAATCCGAGCGTGCGGACATCTTTGCTGCACAGTATCTCCTCCATCACGGAGATGCGGAGACCGCAACGCTCTGTGCCGAGCGATCCTATCGCGTCCGTCCCATGAGTCCCGCCGTTTGGGAATTACTTGCCCGTTCGTACAAGACGCTCGGCCGCTATACAGATGCGCTCGTCATGCAGGGCTATCTGAGCGGCTGCGGCATCCCCCTCGCGCTCAATCTTCCGCGCGCAGCATTGAACACACATGCACTCGACCGTCTCTCTATTGCCATGTCCGCGCCGTCCTACGCTCCATTTGCCACGCGCATGGGCTATAACCCGGAGGAGGGACTGGTCGAGCGCGACGCGCTTTTTCTCGGCGAGACGCTGCCCGTCAGCTCCCACATCGAACCGCCCTACTACGTCGGCGTCTATGCAGAGCAGGGGATGCAGGGCGATCACGTGTGGCAGATCGACACGCTCCGCAACGCACCAGGGCTCTCCTATTTCGGCGGCGGCGACTTCACATTCGATCTCATCCGTGCACAGCAGGTGCCAGGGCGTGCCGATCTGCAGCTTGCCCCGCAGGAGGAGGTGATCCTCCCCGTCCTCGGAACAGTACTCCCTCTGCTGGATGTGCAGGAGGCACAGCAGCTTCGCATACAGACGGATGAGCTGGATGATACGGCATGGCTGAACATCGGAACGCCGAATTTCTTCCGTCTGGATCGGAGTGCGACACTCTCTTCGGCGCAGGATTTTGTCGTCGGTACGCCGATCCGCATCGGGCACAGTCCCACGCGGCGCAAATTCGTTCTAAACCTCCTCATTGACGCACTCCCTTGGACTCTGCTGCGCGACTCTTTTGCCGAAAAGATGCCGCAGACTCATCACTTTTTTGAGAAGGGGACGATCTTCGATCAGTGCTTCTCCACGGCGGAGTATACCTATCCGTCGATCGCTGCAATCGAGACGGGAATGTATCCGCAGCACAGCGGCATCTTCAACGACAGATTCACCATCGATCTTCGTCCCGATGATGTGACGATCTCGGAGCGAGCGCGGACGGCGGGCTATGCGACGGCGCAGCTGATGGGATTTGGAGGCGGGGTATACAACGGCATTGTGCGCGGTTATGACCGTCTCATTGTCTCCATGTACCGCGCACAGACCTATGAGGGCGTCGAGCGCGTCATTCGCCATCTGGAGGCATTTCCCGATATCGACCATTTTCTCCTGCTTCACGCAAGCGAGGTGCATCCGTATCCGTCGCCGCTCTATCAGCTCCCAAGTGGCGTACAGGCGCATCTCTCCCTCGCAGAGCGCGTCACAGAGGCTCCGTCTATGCCCAGTCCCTATATGCGCCCGAACGCGGTGAGTCAGTGTGCATTTTGGCAGAGCATCCGCGATACGGATCGTGCGCTCGGTACGCTCTTCGCCTATCTTGAGCAGCACTATGCGCCCGAAGACTACCTCGTGAATCTCTACTCCGATCATGGGGTTGCCATCTTCAGTGAGCCGCATGACATTGTGGGCACGCATCTGACGGGGGCGGCATGGATGATGCGCGGCGCGGGTGTGCCCGCGGGTATCATCGCGGATGAGCTCACGAGTACGGTGGATATCTACCCTGCACTCAGTCATCTCCTCGGCTTTCCCGTCGGCGAAAATGTGGACGGTGTGCTGCCCAAAATATTCGGCGGTACGGGTCGTGAGGTCGCATTCAGTAACTCGCTCTATCCGACGAAGCCCTACTTCCTCGCGGCGCGCTCCCTGACACATGTACTTCGTCTCAATACGGAGGAGGCGGTTCTCACGGACGGCACGGTCAATCTCGAAGGAGCATGCGTCGCCATCTACCCGCGCACGCATGAAGGAGAGCTTGGCTATGAGATAGACATCCCGGAACTGCGTGCATTCTTCTATCCGCGCGTGCGGGAATTCTTGCGGAAAATCAACAATAATGGGGAAGTTTTCCCACTGTCGACAGTGAAATGAGTGGCATCATGAGAAGAGGAATCCATATGACGGACGATCTTACGGTATTCTGGCACAATAGCGAGCGTACCTATGAGCTCTTTCAGGATCTCCTTACACGCTCGGAGCGCGGCGCATACGATGATGATTTCCTCGCACAGCTCGCAGCCTATCGCGCAGCTGCGCCGGACTCTGAGCGCGCGGATATCTTTGCCGCGCGCTATCTGCTTGCCCAGGGGGATGCGGAGAATGCACTTCTCTGCGCGGAGCGTGCACAGGAGAAGCGCCCCCTTAGCCCCGCCCTATGGAGCGTACTCGCAGACACCCATTCTGCACTGGGGAATACACTGGAGGCTGCCGTATATAAAATCTATCTCCATCGTCTTGCAGGGGAAGACGCACCCGATGCTCCGCCCATACTCAACAATGCCGCACTGATGCGACTCACGCGTGCGATGAATGACTGCCTTGATGCACCGCTTGCAAAGAAGCGCGCGGTGATCGAAAACAAGGTGCTCTCATTCCGTCCTGACGTCTTTGTCGGCGAGTATCTGCCCGCTGCAGTTCCTGAGTGCAATGCCAGCTTCTGGGTGGGAGCCTATGCTGACGGGGGCTTTCTCTCCGATCGCGGTTATATGATTGCGGATGCACGCACGAAGGATTGGTTCCAGGATAATATCTGCCGTGACTTCCCATTTGATCTGCAGAAGGCGCACGAGGTGCGCCGTTCCGTTCAGGTGGATGTACCGCTGGGACGCGAGATTCTCCTCCCTGTCGCTGGGACACAGCCACTGCAGGAGCTCATCGTAAGCACGCCCTCAGAGAATGACCAGCTCGCCTACCTCGGCAAGTGGGCATACAGCTATATGCGCCTCTCCGAACCAACCGCGATCAGGTGTGAGGATGATGCACCATTCGCTGTTGGAACGCCCATCCTGCTCGGGCACAGTGCTGCACGCAAAAAACTCGTGCTGAACATCCTCGTCGATGGTCTTCCGTGGAACGTCGTACGACCGCACTTTGCCGCATGGATGCCGAACATTGCGCGGTTCTTTGCGCGCGGCACGATCTTCGACCAGCATTTTTCCACGTCAGAGTATACCTATCCGGCACTCCCTGCCATTGAGACAGGCCTCTATCCATACCGCACCCACCTCTTTCACGCGCAAACAAGCCATGAACTCGCACCGGAGATCCCGACGCTTGCCGAGTGCATGAAGGATCTCGGCTACTATACCGCTGCTCCCATATTGACAACGGACGGCATATACAACGGTACGATGCGCGGATATGATCGTCTGATCACGACAACGTGGAACCAGCCATCTTCCATCGGTGCCACGCGCACAATCCACCACATCGAGGCGTTCGGGGAGGCTGATCTCTTCACCTTCCTGCACCTCTCGGATGTGCATCCGTGGGATGCGATGGGATTTAATTTTGCATCCGAGGTGGAGACACGCCTCCCACTCCGACACCGTCTATTTGCATGGGAAAAGACAACGGCGAGTGTTCGTCTGCCCGATTTTGAGATCTACAAGGCACAGTTCCACGCGGGGCTGCGCGATGTCGACCGCCATATCGGCATGCTGCTCTCCTATATCGAAGATCACTATGCAGAGGATGAATATATTGTAAGTCTCTACTCCGATCATGGGAGTTCAATCTTTACGCCGCGTGCAGAGGGGACAGAGCTCGATGTCATCGGCGAGAACTCGACATGTGCAGCGTGGATGATGCGCGGTGCAGGTGTGCCGAGAGGGGTCATTGCGGACGAGCTGACCAGCATCGTAGATCTCTATCCGACGCTTGGGGCACTTACGGGTTTTCCCGTCGCCTCCGATATCGATGGCAACCTCCCGCAGATCTTCGGCGGTACAGCACGTGATGCGGTCATCTCTTATTCCCAGTACGCGGGGCAGACGTTTAAGCTGGCTGTGCGCAGCAAGACCCACGCACTCCGTGTTGAAACGCGCGGGTCTGTTCTGCAGGACGGAACGGCGGATTTTGCGGGAGCAATGGTAGGCATCTATCCGCGGGGGCATGAGCTCGAAGCGTCCTATGCCGCAGACAGCGACGAGCTGCGTGCATTCTTCTATCCGCGCGCACGACACTTCGTCCAGGAGATTGCAAACAATGGGGAGTTCTTCAAATCATGACGACAGATGAAAAGGAACTTGCAATGAGCGGCGATACGGTATTTTGGAAAAATAACGAGCGTTCCTATGCGCTGTTTCAGGATCTCCTTGCGTGCTCAGAGCGTGGTGCATACGATGATAATTTCCTCGCACTGCTTGCCGCATATCGTGAGGAGGATACAAACACCGCCTATGCGGACATCTTTGCGGCAGAATATCTGCTCGCAAATGGCGACGCAGAGTCTGCCATCGTCTGCGGAGAGCGTGCCTTTCGCAGACGGCCTGTCGAGCCGCGCGTCTGGGATGTACTCTCCCGCGCCTATGCTGCATGCGGCCGGTATGCAGATGCACTCGTCATGCAGGGCTATCCGCTGAACTTCTTCCATGTACCCATCTCTCTGGACGTGCCGGCTGCGGCTCTGACGGAGGAGACGCTGGCTCGCCTCTCGCGCGCAACGGGCAAGGCGAACTATGCTCCCTATGCCCTGAGCCGTATGAGCTACACACCCGCAGAGGGGCTGACCGCAGAGTCGACGGTCTTCTTCGAGGAGTTCCTGCCCGTCTCTCAGCATATTACACCGCATTACTACGTCGGCGCATACACAGATCAGGAGATCCACGGGAACAAGCGCTGGCTGATGCATTCGATTGCACATGCCTCAGGACTTGCGAACAATGTCGGCGGGGATTTTACCTTTGACATCATGCGTGCAGAGCGTGCGCCGAAGGAGGCCGCAATCTCCGTCGAGCCTGGTGCAGAGGCAATCATCCCCATCTTTGGCACAGCGGACGGGCAGATGCTCACGGCGCAGACAGAGACGGTGGATGACAATATCTGGCTGAATCCCGCAACGCCGAATTATTTCCGACTGAATGAAGATACGCGATTCACCTCGGCAGAGGACTTTATTGTCGGGACGCCGATCCGCCTCGGGCACAGCCCCACACGTAAAAAGCTCGTGCTGAACATCCTCGTGGATGCACTGCCATGGCAGGTGCTGCGCACTTCGTTTGCAGAGCATATGCCGAACACAGCACGTTTCTTTGCGCTTGGCGCGATCTTCGATCAGCATTTCTCCGTACTTGAGTACACCTATCCCTCGCTCCCGACGATCGAGACGGGAATGTATCCGCAGCATACAGGTGTCTTCAGCGAGTGGGCGGCGATCGAGCTGAGTGAGGACTATATTACGATCGCCGAGCGCGCACGAGATGCGGGCTATGCTACGTCCAGCCTCATGGGTGACGGCATCGGTATCTATAACGGGGTGACGCGCGGCTATGACCGCCTCGTCGTCTCTCCCTATCGCCTCCATGCCTATGAGGGCGTCGAGCGCACCATCCGTTATCTGGACGGCTGCGGGGAGGCGGATCACTTCATCTTCCTCCATTTCGGCGATGTGCATCCGTGGGGTGGGGAGGCGTTCCAGATCTCCTCTGCGGCACAGATGCGACTGCCGCTTGCGGGGCGTCTCTCCGGCTCGAAAGAGAAGGTGACGAGCCCCTATCTGCGCCCAAGCGCATTTTATCAAACGGCGTTCTGGCAGGCGGTACACGATACAGACCGCACGCTTGGTGCACTCTTTTCCTATCTCGAGGAGCACTATGCGCCCGAGGACTATCTCGTAAGCCTCTACTCGGATCACGGCGTGCCGATCTTCAGCCCGACGCATTACATCGTGGATGCGCAGCTGACGGGTGCAACGTGGATGATGCGCGGCGCCGGCGTCCCCGAGGGAATGGTCGCAGAGGAGCTGACGAGTGCAGTCGACATCTACCCAACGCTCGCCCATCTGCTCGGCTTTCGCGCAGGCGAAAATGTGGACGGAGTTCTGCCGAAACTCTTCGGCGGCACGGGGCGCGAGATCGCATTCAGCAATTCTCTCTTTCCACGTAAATACTACCATCTCGCAGCACGCGCGCGAGAGCATACGCTCTGTCTCGAGACGCTGGATCCCGTCTCCCTCAGCGGCACTGCCGATCTCGCACGGACGAAGGTTGGTATTTATCCGCGCGCCTATGAGGGCATCGCAGGACACGAGATCGACAGCCCGGCACTGCGTGCATTCTTCTATCCGCGGGTGCGGGAATTCCTGCAGGGGATCGGAAACAACGGAGAGATGTTTCCCCTGCCGGAGGAAATGTAGCAAACTATGGCGAGCGCCGGCCGATGATACACGTGGCACAGTCACACAGAAGGAGCATATATGAACGTCAACGATCTGATTGCCGCGCTCAGCGCGGAGTTTTATGCGGGCGTGCCGGACTCGAAACTGCGCCCGCTCGTGGACTGTCTCATGGACACGTACGGCGCGAACAGCCCCGCGCATATGATCGCCGCGAACGAGGGGAATGCTGCAGCGCTCGCGGCGGGCTATCACCTCGCGACGGGCAAGACGCCGCTCGTCTACCTGCAGAACAGCGGGCTCGGCAACATTGTCAATCCCTTGCTCTCCCTGCTGCATGAGGAGGTCTACGGTATCCCGTGCATCTTCGTCATCGGATGGCGCGGTGAGCCGGATCTGCATGACGAGCCGCAGCATCTCGTACAGGGGCGGCTCAGCCTGCCGCTGCTCGAGACAATGGGTGTTCATACGATGGTGCTCACGCAGGAGACAACGCCTGCAGATGTGGCACAGTGGATCGAGAAGCAACGCACGCATCTCGCGGCGGGCGGTCAGTGCGCAATTCTCGTGCGCGACGGCGCACTCTCCCATCCGAAACGCAAATATGCGAATGAATTCCCCCTGCGCCGCGAGGAGGCAATCGCAGCAATCCTGTCTACCGCAGGAGATGCTGTCATTGTTGCAACGACGGGCAAGACGGGACGCGAGCTCTTCGAACTGCGCGAAGCGCGTGGAGAGGATCACGCACACGACTTTCTCACCGTCGGCTCGATGGGGCACGCGGGGGCAATCGCCCTTGGCATCGCACTCCACCGCCCAGAGCGGCGTGTGATCGTGCTCGACGGCGACGGCGCCGCACTCATGCACATGGGTGCAATGGCAACCATCGGTGCAGCCGCCCCGCCGAATCTCGTGCACATCCTCCTCAACAACGAGGCACACGAGAGCGTCGGTGGAGCACCAACGGCAGCACACAGTGTCAACTTCCCCGCCATCGCTGCGGCTCTCGGCTATCAGGCGATACAGACGGCAGACACAAAGGATGACCTTACGCGCGCGCTCGGTGAACTCCAAACGGCCGACGTGCTCTCCTTCCTAGAGATACGCACGGCAATCGGCTCACGCGCCGATCTCGGCCGTCCCACCACGACGCCGCATGAAAACAAAGAAGCCCTGATGCAGACGCTGCAGGGTTAAGGAAGCACTGATAAATTCAGCACCGCCATCTTAGCGCATCTTTTTTGCCCGCACTTTGTCGGCAAATCCTCCACAGAGCACCACTCTGCGTCCGGTTTGCCTCCTCGTTCGGACGAAAAAATCTACGACAATCTGACGGACTTCATTTTATCAGCGATTCCTTAATACCACAAATATATAGGGGCTGTTGCACGAAGGTAAATTTATCTTTGTGCAACAGCCCTATTATTATACCCTGCAATAGACGCTGAGTCACAGCAGTTCATATCTACCCATTCCTGCGCATGCATCTCTCCCAAATCTCCGTGTATGCCGCCTCCACATCGCGGACATAGAGCGGTGCATCCGTGAGCGGCGAATGCGCCAATATACTGCGCAGATTCGTGCGCAGGGCGTGCAGCGTCTCGGATGAGGAGGCGAGGGCTGCCGCGATCTGCACGTAGCCCTCGGGCGTTGCCGCAATGAGCTCGGGCAGTCCCGTATTGATGAGCAGACTCTCGCCGAAGCGCGCGCCGTGGCTCGTTCCGCAGAGAGTCACGACGGGCACGCCCATCGCGAGCGCCTCGCAGGTGGTGATGCCGCCCGTATAGGGGAAGGTGTCGAGCGCGATGTCCATATCTGCGTACTCCGCAAGATGATTTGGACCAAATCCGCGCAGCTCCACGCGCTCCGTGGGAATCCCGCAGCGCGTGAATCGCTCCATCGCGATCTCCCGCCCCTCGGCGCTGCCGAAGAGTTTGCTCTTTAGGAGAAGACGTGAGCTTGGCACCGTCTCGAGCAGCGTGCCCCAGAGGCGCAGCACCTCGTCCGTCACCTTGCTGAAATTGTTAAAGCTGCCGAAGGTCACATAGCCGTTTCGCTCCATCGGTGGCTCTGCGATGGAGGGAAGATCCTCGGGCAGTATGTAGCAGAAGTGGCTGTGCGGGAGGCGTATCATCTCCTCGGTAAAGGCATCGTCCTCCGCACCGGCAGGATCGACGTGCACATCCGAGAGCATATAGTCAACTGTCGCAAGCCCCGTCGTATTGAAGTATCCGATGCCCGTCACCTGCACGGGCGCAGGTTTATGGGCGAGCACGGGCAGAGCGTTGTGCTGCGTATGCCCCGCCAGATCCACGAGGATGTCAATCTCGTCGCTGTGCACAAGTGCCGCCGTCTCCTCCGCTGCCATGCCCGAGATATTGTGCCACATATCGACCGCCGTGCGAAACTCCTGCGAGAGACCGTCCTCCGCGCACTTTGCATAGCAGGACACAGCGAAACGCGTGCGGTCGTAGGCGGTGAGGAGCGGGCGCACGAGTGTACCGACGGGGTGCGTGCGCAGATCGGGCGAAATGTAGCCGATGCGGATGCGGTCATGTCCGCGTCGCGCATCCGACGCAGTTGAGAGCGGGCGAACATCCGCATAGAGCGCCCCGTAGCCGCGTGCGAGCTTCGCATACGCGGCACGCCGCTCTGAGGGTAGATAGTTCGAGGCAAAGAGCGCGTTGCTGTACTCGACCGCCTTCTTTTCACGAACCATCTCAAGGCGGCTCGAGGCGAGAAATGCCTCCACCGCCTCCGCACTCTCTCCCGTCAGCGTCAGAGCCTCCCCGAGGAGACTGTACGCGCTCGCGAGAAATACCCTGTGATAGTCGGCTCTGTCCTCAGCGGCAATGCGCTCCTCAAGCATCGCGATGCACGCGCGCAGATGCGCAATCTGTGTGCGGAACTTCTCCTCCGCGCGGTCGATGTAGACCTCCTGCCGCGCCGCGCCGGCATGGTCGGGGCGCACTGCACGAATCTGCGCGATCTCCGCGCGTGCCTCCTCGTATCGCTCCAGCCCCGTCA
>ERZ773009.1626-NODE-1626-length-15149-cov-24.536505_pt1 | contig 15149 bp, 18 predicted proteins | sample MGYA00580663_ERZ773009 | MGnify/ENA primary metagenome ERZ773009 (study PRJEB29015, sample SAMEA2737969) | human oral metagenome | biome: human oral; feature: human-associated habitat; material: dental | place: China | collected 2026 ... | reverse complement strand
CAGGGGGAATTAGGCGAGCAGTTATTGGATGAGTTGGAGGAAGAAGTACTCGACGAGTCCGAGGTGTATTCCTTGATGCGAAACAAATGGTTGAGTGGTCAGTTATTTTTGCCTGTGGATCAGGACCTCACGGCGAAATTCGCTGGTCTCACGTTGCAATACTCCCGGGAGCAGGGCATGAGGGTCACCAAAGATACCCCTGGAAGGGGTGAGAATAACGAATAATCTATTGACTATTCACAGATTTTTCTTTAAATTGAAATCATCATTTTTCAAGGAGTGAATTATGGCAGATAGTTTCAACCTTCTCACCGAGCCGTGGATACCTGTTATCTATACTGATGGTTCGGTTGCCGATATCAGCATCCGAGACATCTTTGCTGAAGCCCATGACATTCAAGGACTTGCCTGCGATTTGCCTACTGTCAATGTGGCAGTCTTCCGCACTCTATTGGCTATTTTCTACCGAAGCGTTAGTAAAGATATGCTAAAGGATCAGAAATATTGGGCAAAACTGTGGAAAAAAAGCACACTCCCACTGGATTCAATCACCAAATATCTCGATACTGTCGCTGATCGATTTGACCTGCTGGATCCCGAAAAACCTTTCCTACAAACCCCAGGTCTGTATAACGCCAATGGAATATGGAACAATCTGGGGAAAATAATTGCAGATAGTTTCAAGAAAGATGATGATAAGAAAAAAGCGCTGTTTATGCAATCTGATCCCAATATGGAACTATCATATGCTAAAGCTACCCAGTGGCTTATTCATGCTCTAAATTATGATTATTCCGGCATTAAAACCGCGGCGGTGGGTGATAGTCGGGTTAGCAATAACAGGGGGTATCCTATTGGGGTAGGCTGGCTAGGTAAACTAGGTTGTATCATAATCAAAGGTAAGGATCTCAGAGAAACCTTGCTATTTAATTATGCTCCACCAAAATCCCTCAATAGTAATTTGGATAGTGACCTACCAATTTGGGAGGAAGCACCACTAACATCAGCTGTCCGCAAGAGCGCACATGTCTATGGGCAAGTAGGATTACTGACATGGCCACAGCGTCGCATTCTCCTACACAATAGCGGCACAGGTATCGACAAAGTATTGGTGTGTAATGGGGATCCGGTAGATTATCTCTCACAGTCCAATCATGAAACCATGACCGCATGGTGCTACTCAGAAACACAGTCGGAAGAGAAAAAACGACACATTTACATGCCGAAAACGCTCAACCCAGGTGAGGCACTGTGGCGCGGTTTGAGCTCGCTACTCCCCCAAGACCAAACCACCAGTTATATCGTCAAAGACAAAGACAAGCTCCCCATCACCAAGCCACCTCAGACCATTACGCAACTGGCTCAACGCGTGGGCAATCCGTTACCAGATGATTTTCGGATTACGGTGGATGTCACATCTATGGTTTATGGTAAAAAAGATGCTGTCTATAGCACTATTACTCATGATAGCCTCACTTTTCCCGGCCTATTGGCACTCATTGATGAGGGCGTGGAATTGCGTGACATTACTGAACGTGGTGTGAATCGTGCGGTGGCAGCAGCTAATGAGCTGGGCAAATTTGCAGCAAACGTGCGCCGTTGCGAGGTCAATGGCAAGGAATCCCCCAACGCTGCCGCAAAGAAGGCACAAGCCACCGCATATTCTCTGATCGATCAGCGATTCTGTGAATGGCTGAGCAAGCTATCCATTTCCAAAGATAGAGCTCATCAGCAATTACAAGAATGGACCGATTGGTTGCGTGACACCATGAGTGCCGAAGGGGAACGCATTGCAAGTGAAGCATCACCTGCCGCCTGGGCCGGCCGTAAAATACGCAAATCAAAAAATAAGGAAACCGTCTATAGCATCGGCAAGGTGGAGTTATGGTTCTACAAGGGATTGAACGAGGCACTTCCCCGAGCCAAATCACCTACTAGTGAGGGAGAATAATGTCATCAAATAGCAAGGAACTCGCAAAATATATTTGTAAGACTGTAGCAGCACTGCAAAAAGAATATAAAAATAATTCGTCCTGGGCAAAAAAGCGACTTGCCACACTACGCCATGTCGCCAATCGGAGCATTGGCGATTCGCCAGAAACCTGGAATGTGCTTTACAGCGAGTCGTTCCCGAAATCCCTCATCGGCATGGGACAAAACCCCACCCGGGGTGAGAAGGCAGCGTTTCTCACGCTCACGCTCTATGCCGTGCACCAACAATCAAAAAAGCATGATGTTCATGTGAAATCAAAGAAGGGGTCACAGCCACGAACCCTTGGCACCGCAGTGCGAGAATTCCACAATGCCACAAAAACTGATCCTGACAAAGAATTGTTTGATAGCACAATATACCGGCGATTTATAATCATGGTACAAAGCCGAACCATAGAAGATGCAGCATACCATCTACGCTCACTCATCAAGTTGTTCCGAACCCAGGACAGTATCACTTTGGACTATGGTGCACTCGCTAAAGAACTGTACTTTTTCCAGAACCCTGGGTGTCGTAAAGCGGTACAGCTTAATTGGGCTCGACAACTATACCAATCCACACCTACCCCTGAAACTTCCCAAGATTAAGGAGCTTCTTTCATGTCTTATGTTGATTTCCATGCACTACAATCCACCGGCCCCGCCAACCTCAACCGTGACGATTCCGGCTCACCCAAATCCACGGTCTTCGGGGGAACCCGCCGCGCCCGTGTGTCATCCCAATCGTGGAAGCGTGCCATCCGCCGAGAATTTGAGGAGCTGATCGACCCTGCCGAGCTGGGCGAACGCACGCTACGTACAGTAGAGCGTATCGAATCCATAATTATTGAGCAAAAACCAGAATACGAGGACCAGGCGGAAACCATGGCTGTGGAGATGCTCAAGACCGCCGGGCTGAAGATGGCAAAACCGAAAAAATCCAAGGATGGCGATATGGAACCGGCAAAACCATTGACGGAGTACCTGGTGTTTTTGGGCCGCAGCCAAATTGAGGCACTCGCAGCCCTGGCCATTGATGCCTATGCCAATAATGATGGAAAATTCGACAAGAAGCTGGTCAAACAGGCATTCACCGATGACCACGCATACGATGTTGCCCTGTTTGGTCGCATGATCGCCGACGCCCCGGATCTAAATGCTGATGCTTGCTGTCAGGTTGCGCACGCCATCAGTGTGCACCCGCTGGATGCCGAGTTCGATTATTTCACCGCCGTTGATGATAATGCCCCGGAGGATAATGCTGGGGCTGGCATGATCGGAACCCTGGAGTTCAACTCATCAACGTATTACCGGTACGCCACCATCAATGTGCCGGCGCTGATCGCAAACCTGGGTTCGGCAGAGGCGGCGGCCAAGGCTTTGGCTGCTTTTACTCGGGCGTTCGCGGTCTCCATGCCCACCGGTAAGCAGAACACGTTTGCGAACCGTACCCGACCGGAGTTTTTTGCCGTGTCGATCCGTAAAGACCAACCGGTTTCATTCGTTGATGCGTTCGAAGATGCCATCACCTCGCAATCGGGCCGCATGACCGAAGCCGTCAGCCAGTTGGCCGACTATGCGACAAACGCTGATACCGCCTATGGGTCGCAGCCGAATACCCGCTACCTGGCCACTGGTTCCGCGGTGAAAGCCGCAAGCCTGGATGACTTCGGCGAGAAGGCAACGCTGGACGAGCTTGTTGCGTTCGCCGAAAATGCAGCCAAGGCGACTAATAGCGAAGATGCTTAAGCCATGACGGTATTATTGTTGGATTTTTCGGCCCCCCTACAGGCCTGGGGTGATTCCTCCCGGTTTAACTACCGGGATACCCGGCGGGAACCGACAAAGAGCGGCATCATTGGATTGCTTGCCGCAGCCCAGGGTCGTTCCCGCTCAGCAAACCTGGCCGATCTGGCAGGGCTCACTATAGGGGTGCGGATCGACCAGGTTGGTCGAATTCTGGAGGATTACCAAACTGAAATAGACTGGCGCACTGGCAAATCAAAGGCAATAACCCGGCGGAATTATCTTGCGGATGCCCGATTCCTGGTTGTTATCGAGGGTGACAAGGATTTCCTGACTGGGCTGTCCGAGAATATTGCTACACCGAAATACCCACTATTTTTGGGGCGTCGTTCCTGCCCGCCGGCACGCAAGCTAGTCATTGGGCTCACCGACCAATCACTTGACGAGGCACTGGATAGCCACCCATGGTTGGCATCCAAGTGGTATTGCCGTCGGCAACCGAAAAAGCTGCAGCTGGCGATTTCGCAGGATTGCCCGGCTAGCGAAACCCCGGATGAGTTTGTTCGGGACTTACCGGTACGGTTTACCCAACGGGCCCGGCAGCATGAACTACGTCCGGTCCGGCACCGATTCACCTGGATTGATAACCCAGATGGTGTAGGAAACGATGACCATAATAACCATGACCCCTTTGCCCTGATTGGAGGTGACTCCTGATGCACTATTTAAGTCGCATGCCGCTCAATCCACGCCGGCGGGGGACCGCAAAATTCCTCTCTGCGCCACAAACAATGCACGCGGCTATCGAATCATCGTTCCCACCCCACAATGGTGACGGTAACCCCCGAACATTGTGGCGGCTGGAACGCATCGGCGACAAGGTGACATTGTGGGTGGTCAGTGACCGGAAGCCTTCCTTCGAACCGATTGCGGAGCAAGCGGGCTGGCCCAACTCTGGGCATCCCACGTGGGAGACCCGTGACTACACGCTGCTTCTCGACCGGCTCATGACGGGGCAACGATACCAGTTCCGGCTAACCGCCAATCCGGTATTGTCGCGCCGAAACGAGAAAAATAAGCAGCAGCGAATCCCGCTAGTCAAGGAAGACCAGCAGATTCGGTGGTTACTTGATCGAGCGCCACGCCTGGGGTTTTCCGCCGGGGATGACACCCAACTCACGTTTACGGTCACCAAGTCACAGCAGTACAGCTTCAAACACGAAAGCAGCAGCGGCGTATCCCTGCTGAAATGCCAGTTTGATGGTGTACTGACGGTTACCGACCCGACTTTGCTTTACGACGCTCTCACCAAGGGCGTTGGCAAAGGCAAAGCGTACGGACTGGGCTTGCTCACGCTGGCCCCTTATCGTGGATAACTGCCATGAAATCTATTCCAGGAATGCGTCCCACCTCGCCCGGCAGCCTAGTTCGGGCATCGGATCGGATCTCGTTTCTTTACCTTGAGCACTGCATCATTGAGAAAGATTCATCGGCACTCACCGCCACCAATGCGGCCGGAGTGTTACACATACCGAGTGCAACACTGTCGGTACTCATGCTTGGTCCGGGAACAAAAATCACGCACCAAGCCATGTGTGTGGTCGCCGATTCTGGAATGTGCGTGATCTGGGTTGGTGAGGAAGGCGTTCGCTATTATGCGCATGGCCGCCCCATCGGCCGAGGCACGAAACTCCTTGAGGCACAGGCAAAAATCGTCAGCAATCAACAAATGCGGATGATTGCCGCCCGCACCATGTATGGCATGCGGTGGCCGGGTGAAGACACCTCCAAACTCACCATGCAGCAATTGCGTGGCCGGGAAGGGGCACGAGTCAAGCGCATCTATGCCCAAATGTCGAAAAAGTATGGCATCATCTGGGACAAGCGACAGTACAAAATGGATGATTTCACTGGTAGTGACCCCATCAACATGGCATTATCAGCCGCCCACACAAGCCTCTATGGTCTCACCCATGCGGCTATTGTTGCACTGGGATGCGCCCCAGGTTTAGGGGTTTTCCACTGTGGCCACGATCGCGCATTTGTCCATGACATTGCAGATCTATACAAAGCCGACGTAACAATCCCTATCGCTTTCGAAGCCGCAGCTGCTATGCGAGACAATGATTTTCCGCAAGATGAGTTACCAAGCTATGTTCGCCGAGCATGCCGTGACAAATTCAAGCAGGAAAAACTGGGTAATCGGATCGTCCGAGACATCAAAACCATTCTGCTGCAACAAACCCCCGATACTGATGACGACAATTGGTATGAAGAGGGACTGCTTGCACTATGGGATCCCACAGAAAATGGTCCAGTTCCGGGAGGCCATAACTATGCTACTGATGCGTCATGATTACCATAGTGCTCGCAGCCTGCCCCGAATCGCTCCGAGGCCATCTCACCAGGTGGCTCACCGAGGTGGCCCCCGGAATATTCGTCGGCAAGGTCAACCCGCGTATCCGCGATAAGCTTTGGGAACTGGTCGTTGAGGAATGCAAATCTGGTAGGGCAATCATGACGTTCACCAGCCGCCAGCTGGAGCAAGGATACGATTTCCGAGTTCATAACCATAACTGGGAAGTTATTGACTGTGAAGGGTTGAAAGTTATCCACCGCCCCACCAAAAAACGCAGTCGAAAGCCGAAAGCAGGCTGGTCCCGAGCCGGCCGTAAACGACGATTCGGACACTAAAACACTCAGAAAGGAGCAGGCTTCAGGGGGATTCCATGGAACCCCCGCCGTGCAGAAAAACAAAACCGAATGTAAAATAACCCTCAGGGACGAGAAACCGCACGTCAATAAGTGTTTTCCCCGCATACGCGGGGATGTTCCGAGTGGGCAACCCACCTCGGATCCGGCCTTGCCGTTTTCCCCGCATACGCGGGGATGTTCCCAAATGTTCGAGCCGTTTGTGAAAGGGTGGGAGGTTTTCCCCGCATACGCGGGGATGTTCCTAGTTGAGCGATTACCTCATCGCCGTTCTCGTCGTTTTCCCCGCATACGCGGGGATGTTCCGCCCATTTTTTCGATGGGTTTGGTGCCCAGCGGGTTTTCCCCGCATACGCGGGGATGTTCCGTAGTTGTTTGACATCGTAGCTCCCATCTAAGAGTTTTCCCCGCATACGCGGGGATGTTCCGGGACGTGACAGCGCTGCAATGCTACCTTGAAGGTTTTCCCCGCATACGCGGGGATGTTCCGTGCTAGCCCTTCAAGTAGGGGAGCTATGGCAGGTTTTCCCCGCATACGCGGGGATGTTCCTGCCGTGTTTTACAACCCCTCCACGGTGCCCGAGTTTTCCCCGCATACGCGGGGATGTTCCGAACAAGTGGAAGACCGCATCCACCGCACCAGTGTTTTCCCCGCATACGCGGGGATGTTCCGGTCGATGACCTGGAAGTTTCCTCCGAAGAGGGGTTTTCCCCGCATACGCGGGGATGTTCCGGCAGTCGTCGGGCCGTGGTCGAGGTGAAACGCCGTTTTCCCCGCATACGCGGGGATGTTCCTATTCAACCGCCACCCCGTTCCATTGTGCGATAGTTTTCCCCGCATACGCGGGGATGTTCCGGTATCAGCGCAGATAACAATGCTGCGGCGTGGGTTTTCCCCGCATACGCGGGGATGTTCCGGAGGAAAACACAGGTGGCTATCACAGTAGTGTGGTTTTCCCCGCATACGCGGGGATGTTCCGCGGGCCCAATCGTGGTACGGTTCCGGTGTAGGGTTTTCCCCGCATACGCGGGGATGTTCCGGTTGAACAATCTCGGTATCACGGGAGTAGCGGGTTTTCCCCGCATACGCGGGGATGTTCCGCGCCGCTTCTACGGCGTCGGGATAATCTTTGAGTTTTCCCCGCATACGCGGGGATGTTCCTTATTAGGCGGCAACTATGATATCGCCAAGAAGGTTTTCCCCGCATACGCGGGGATGTTCCGATTCGCTTCAGATCGTTGGGACGCAACCGTTAGTTTTCCCCGCATACGCGGGGATGTTCCTTTCATATCCGTGGATATATGCCTCGATTCGAGGTTTTCCCCGCATACGCGGGGATGTTCCCTCCACAGGTTTGCGGGTTTTCTCGCGGATACCGTTTTCCCCGCATACGCGGGGATGTTCCGCAAATCAGCCCGCTTATCGGTTTGGAAGCGGAGTTTTCCCCGCATACGCGGGGATGTTCCCAGGGCTGCTACGATGCGGTGGTAAGTATCCAGGTTTTCCCCGCATACGCGGGGATGTTCCGAATCGCATGGGTGCCTCATCGCCTGCGCCCTCGTTTTCCCCGCATACGCGGGGATGTTCCGCGTTGGACAAAGCAAGGCTTGAGGCGAACAAGGTTTTCCCCGCATACGCGGGGATGTTCCGCATCAAGCCTTCACGGGCACGCTGGTGCATCTGTTTTCCCCGCATACGCGGGGATGTTCCTGGAAGCCACAAGCGACATGGTTGCACTCGATCGTTTTCCCCGCATACGCGGGGATGTTCCGGAAGAAGCCGAAAAGAAAGCGGAAGAAGAACGGTTTTCCCCGCATACGCGGGGATGTTCCGGCCGCCTTCACGCCTTCTTTGACACCATCAAGGTTTTCCCCGCATACGCGGGGATGTTCCGAACGCAAAGAAGCGGGCTAGCTTAGCCCGAGCGTTTTCCCCGCATACGCGGGGATGTTCCGATTTCATCCTGCCCGGTACCGGACATTTTCTTGTTTTCCCCGCATACGCGGGGATGTTCCGCAAACTTGTCGTTGTCGGATTCTTTGTAGGCGGTTTTCCCCGCATACGCGGGGATGTTCCCGCCAAAACTTTGTTCTCCCAGGCCCGCCAGTAGTTTTCCCCGCATACGCGGGGATGTTCCTATGCGGGAAAAATACCAGGCCGCTGGTGCGCGGTTTTCCCCGCATACGCGGGGATGTTCCGGCGAGTTCTTACCCCAGAGGAAATTCTTGAGCATTTTCCCCGCATACGCGGGGATGTTCCGACGCCCACCGCACCGGTGATGGGTGGGGATTTGTTTTCCCTGCATACGCGGGGATGTTCCTTTGCCCATGTCAGGCACGGTTATTGAATATTTGTTTTCCCCGCATACGCGGGGATGTTCCTACCAAGAACTACGCTCTGTGTCCAGAGACGGCGTTTTCCCCGCATACGCGGGGATGTTCCGGGCAAAGCCGATCGTATCGCCGACGCCGAGAAGTTTTCCCCGCATACGCGGGGATGTTCCGTCCGTGAAATCGTCGAGGGCGCCATGTCGTCCGTTTCCCCGCATACGCGGGGATGTTCCGTTGCATACTTTTACGGCATCCACCCTGGTAGGGTTTTCCCCGCATACGCGGGGATGTTCCGGCTTTCGAGGGTATCCTTGCTGCTGTCAGCCAGTTTTCCCCGCATACGCGGGGATGTTCCGCGGACACCTGAACACCCTGCGCCACAGCGCCCGTTTTCCCCGCATACGCGGGGATGTTCCGCTTCGGGCCGTCATGTCAGCCCATTTGACCTCGTTTTCCCCGCATACGCGGGGATGTTCCGGTCACGGGTGAATGCCACGTCCCCGTAGGTTTGTTTTCCCCGCATACGCGGGGATGTTCCGCAGCGGCTAATGGAGATAGCCCATGGGTAGGCGTTTTCCCCGCATACGCGGGGATGTTCCGCTTGGTGGTAAGTTCTCTATCACTGACGAGGCGTTTTCCCCGCATACGCGGGGATGTTCCTGCCCGGATAGACTTCGCTGCGGTCTGCTTGAGGTTTTCCCCGCATACGCGGGGATGTTCCGCCTTTCACCCTGCTAAGGGTGGCATGCCCGAGGTTTTCCCGCATACGCGGGGATGTTCCCCCGGGCCGCGACCGGTGCCGAGGAGACCGCCAGTTTTCCCCGCATACGCGGGGATGTTCCAGCCAGTGCTGAGGACATTGCCGACGCCGAACGGTTTTCCCCGCATACGCGGGGATATTCCGGTTGTTGTGCTAGGCCACCGCAGAAGGAGGTGGTTTTCCCCGCATACGCGGGGATGTTCCCGAAATCCCAACCCCCCTGTCTGCCGAAGCCGTTTTCCCCGCATACGCGGGGATATTCCAGAGGCAAGGCCTGCAATGAGGAAGATTCTTCTGAAAAAATATAGTCAACAAGGAAGCTTGTTCAGCTTCCAGACTTTCCGCTCTGGTGACCACATAAAATTAGCACCGACCTTCACAAAACCAAAGGTCGATTTTCTATGCCCAAATTAGAAAAGATCAACACTCTGCCGATGTATCATGCAGCCCTCTACTGATGGCATGAGGCAAACCAGACCCCAGGCATGGCTCCTCACTCGCAGACTATATAACGATCACCCGCGTCTCCCAGCATCCCCCACCTCACCTTCGGTCGTCGTAAAGCAAGCTCGGCCCCCAAAATGCCGGGCCCCACCGCGACCGACCCGACGGCAAGAACGCACCCACGGGAACCCTGCCAGCACCCCCTCAATCCGACGGCAAGAACGCTACGCGGAGGGCTGCAACACGCTTTCGTACACGCCTAACAGCTGCTCGGTAAGCGGCTGCTGCAAGGTACTATCGCAGGATTTCAGCAGGTAATCGCTCATTTCCCGCACCCGGGCGGGATGCGCCATGAGCTCCCGCACCGTGGCCGCAATGGATTGCGAATCCGGGGTAGCCGTCAACACGGTGCCCTCGGTCGGCACCACCTCGGTCAGGTCAGGGTCGCACAGCAGCACTGGGGTGCCGGCAGCATGCGCCTCCAAAAGCACCATGGGCTGATTATCGAAATCATAACTGGTGGACGCAAACAGGTGATGCTCCTGCATGGCGGTCAGCACGGTCTGCTGCGGCACCGGCCCGTGAAGCGTCACCCGACCGGAAAGCCTGTGGCGGGTAATGTAGCGGCGCACGGATTTCATGGCTGGCCCGGAACCATACATGTTCACCACCACGTTTTCCGGCAGCTGCCGAATGGCCCGCAGGAAATCAATAGGGCGCTTCTCCTGGCTCACCCGCCCACACCACATGATGCGGAATTCCGTGTCACCACCGGCATACTCCCGCGGTTTTATCGCGCGCAATTGAGATAACAGGGTGGGTTCCAGCCCGTTGGACAGCACTGTCAAGGGCTTATTCACCCCTTGATACTGCAACTTGTGGGCGAAATGGTGGGAGGGGACTATAACATGATCCGCATAATTTGCCTGGTTGACCATGAGTTTCCACATGCGACGCGCCAAGGCGGTGCGCGTGTACGGCGCATCCCGAAGCGTCACCGGCCGCACCGGATTATTACGGTTATACAACCAGGAAAGCAGCACACTGGTCGCCGCGGGAAACGGCAACACGCATTGGGTATACACGTCGACACGCCCGTGCATGGTCTGCACCAGCGGTAACCCCCGGTTACGCGCCACATGCACACCGGCCGCCGCAGCCGCCATTTCGCTGTGCACATGCACCACATCCACCGGCTCGATACTATCCATATAATTTTGTGCAAACCGCTTCGCTCGCTTCGGCGGCCACGTATAGGGATAATTGTCGGGTTTAATCACCTTGCTGGTTGGCAATTGCACCACCGTTGGATCGCCGCTCGGCTCGTGCAGAGGGCAAAAAACGGTCACCCGATGTCCGGCCGCTTCCAACGTGTCTTTTTGCGCTTTAATGCTGGTTTGTACCCCACCGAGGGTAGGAAGATAATAATCGGTAAAGACGGCAATATGCATGGGTAATACCATACCTTGGTTGCGGACCCAACCACATCTTTAGGTGTACTCCCCTGTGCAGCTCATCCTCCCTACCCACCCCAGCTTGTCGACGCCACCCCGCCACCCACAACAACGGTCTGCCCAGCGTTCACCACCGCCTCTCCCCCACCCCACCTGGGTGTTTTGCAGCAATTCTGCGGTAGCCTTGTGGCATAGTTCTCTCGCATATCTGAATCGTTTTGTTAGGGTAGAAGTCGTGACAATGAAGGTTTTAGTTACTGGTGCTACAGGCTTTCTCGGGGGTTATGTCGTATCGGAATTTGCTCGTAGCGGTTATGATGTTGTCGCAACCGGTCGGAATAACGCAAGGTTGCAGCAGCTAGTCGATGCCGCCACCGCCGCCCAGGCCGCCGCGGAGCCCACCGACCCGACCTATCCGGGAACTGTCACCGCGCTCGTCGGTGACCTGGCGCAATTGGCGGAGCTTGACCTGTCGGTCGATGTGGTGGTGCACGCCGCCGCCCTGTCCACGGTGTGGGGCCCGTGGCAGGATTTTTATCACACCAATGTGGGGGGCACCCAGGCGGTGGTGGATTTCTGTCGGCGCAATGCGGTGCGTCGTCTGATATTCATCTCCTCCCCTAGCATTTATTCGCAGCGCGGCGACCGGTTTCATATCACTGAATCGGATTTCGACCCCAATAATCGACTCAATAATTATATTCGGAGCAAGATTAGAGCCGAGCAGGTGGCGTCGGAGTTTTCGGGTTCCGTGATTTTACGCCCTCGGGGACTGATCGGCGTGGGTGACACGAGCATTGTGCCGCGGCTTGTGCACGCCAACGACACCATTGGGATCCCGGTGTTTCGGCGCCGACACCAGCAAGTTTTCCCAAAAAGATCGGGCCGGTTGGGGTGCCTGCGGTTGCCGAATCCCCGACTTCCCCGATTCCCCCGGCGCGGCCAACCGGGGCGGACGGTTATTGATTTAACCTGCGTGGAGAATGTGGCATATGCTGCCCGGTTGGCGGCGGAGTCACCGGCGGCTGCAGGTCGAGTCTATAACATTACTAATGATGATCCGCGGCCGGTGACCGATGTTGTGGATGAGTTGTTCACATTGTTGGGGGCGGTACCGCGGTATCGGCGTCGTAACGCCACCGTCTTATATGGGGTGGCGTCGCTGTTAGAGCTGGTTTATGCGGTGTTGCGGTTGCCGGGTGAGCCGCCGGTGACTCGGTATACCGTGTGTGCGTTGGCGTATTCGCAGGTGTTGGATATTTCGGCGGCGCGGCGGGATTTGGGTTACGAACCGATTGTCAGTTTGGATGAAGGGATACGGCGTTATGTTGAATCAATTGATTAAGAGTGTTCGGTATTATCAGTGCGGTTATTGCATGAATAATTTGCGGGTCATGTATCGGGGGTTGCCGCGTGATATGGATCCTGGTCGGGCGTTTCCGGCTGGGGTGTTTCTGATTGAGCACGAGTCGGAGGGCTATATGCTGCTCGATACGGGGTATTCGCAGGATATTTTTCGTTCTGGGGTGCGGGGGTTTCTGTATAACAAGGTGACTCCGACGCGGGTGACGGCGGAGGATGAGATTCCGGCGCAGTTGGCTCGGGATGGGATTGATGTGGGGCAGATTCGGCGGGTGGTGTTGTCGCATTTGCATCCTGACCATATTGGTGGAGTGAAGTTTTTCCCCGAGAGTGAGATTATTATGTCGGCGGATGCGTATGAGGTGTTGGGGAATGCGCGGGTGCGGGATTTGGTGTTTCCGGCGTTGGTGCCGTCGTGGCTGGCGCAGAATGCGTCGGTGATGCCGGTGCAGTCGTTGGTGCAGGATCCGGACACGGGGCTTGTTGGTCATGATGTGTTTGGGGATGGGAGTTTATTGTTGGTGCGGTTGCCGGGTCATGCAGCGGGCCAGGTGGGGGCGTATATTCCGGGCCGGTTGCTTATTGCGACGGATGCGTCGTGGGGGAATGATTTATTGCCGTATTCGTCGCAGTTGCGGCTGCCTACGCGGTTGATTCAGCGGGATTATGAGACGTATAAGGAGACGGCGACGCTGGTGCAGGGGGTTGTGGAGCGGGGAATTCCGGTGTATTTCAGTCATGGACAGTATGATCGGCGGGAGCTACTGTGACGTCGTTGCTGATTGCCGGGTATTTTGCGCAGAGTCGGTGGCGGCGGTTGCGGTCGCGGGCGGCTATTGACAGGTTGCAGGAGCGGTATGTTCGGCGGCAGTTTCGGTTTTTGCGGCGGCATTCACCGTATTTTGCGACGCTTCCCCAGGTGGATTCTCTTGCCGATTTGGGGAAGTTGCCGGTGATGGATAAGGAGTCGATGATGGCGAATTTTAATCGGCTCAATACGGTGGGGTTGGATCGGGATCGGGCGTTGGAGATTGCGGTGGCGGCGGAGCGGTCCCGGGATTTTTCGCCTACGTATCGTGGGGTTTCGGTGGGGTTGTCGTCGGGGACGAGTGGGCATCGGGGTTTGTTCATTGTGAGCGATCGGGAGCGGTGTGCGTGGGCGGGTGCGGTGTTGGCGCGGTTTTTGCCGTCGCTTTCGGGGCAGCGGATCGCGTTTTTTCTGCGGGCGAATAATAATCTGTATGAGACGGTGAATTCGCGGGTGATTCAGTTTCGGTTTTTTGATGTGTATCGGCCGATGGCGGAGCATATTGCGGCGTTGGGGTCGTATCGGCCAACCGTGGTGGTGGCGCCCCCGTCGGTGTTGAGTGTGCTTGCGGATGCTGTGGTCGCTGGGGAGTTGCGGCTATGCCCGGCGCGGGTGATTTCGGTGGCTGAGGTGTTGACGTCGTTTGATGAGCGGCGGTTTCGGGAGGTGTTTGGGCAGGAGGTGATTTTTCAGGCGTACCAGTGCACTGAGGGGTTTTTGGGATATACGTGCCCGTTTGGGTCGGTGCATTTGAATGAGGATATTTGTTATTTTGAGAAGGAGTTTGTGGACGATTCCCGGTTTGTGCCGATTATTACTGATTTTCGACGGCGGTCGCAGCCGATTGTGCGTTATCGGCTTAACGACGTGTTGACGTTGGCGGCGGATCAGGTGTGTGGGTGTGGTCAGGCGACGACGGTTGTGGCGAAGATTGCGGGGCGGGAGGATGATGTGTTTTCGTTTCCAGCCATGGGGGGTGATGGTCGGGTTTCGGTGTTTCCGGACATGGTGGAGCGGTGTTTTTTGTATGTGCCTGGGGTTTCGGAGTTTCGGGTGGAGCGGCATTCGGATGATCGGCTGGTGGTGTTTGTGGCGCCGCTGGTGGGTGAGGTGCTGGATCGGGTGCGGGCCGAGTTGGATGGGTTGGCGGAGCGGTTGGGGTTTGTGCCGCCCCGGGTGGAGTTTGAGCCGTATGTTGCGGATTCCATCCATCGGCGGAAACGTAAACGGGTGGAAAATTGCGCGCAATGATTGCCGGTTAGAGGACGATGGTGCGGCCGGCGAAGACGGAGTTGTTGTCGGGCGAGTCGGCGATGGTGCGGCCGGCGGGTACCGCCCGGTGGCGACCCCAGTCACGGATGGCGGCGAGTTCTTCCGGGTTGGTTTGGCTGAAGGGAACAACGTTGCGGAATTGGCTGCGAATGTAGTCGGATGGGGGCAGTTCGGTGGTGTTGTTGAAGAGCATTTCCGAACCAATGTCGTGGACCACGGCGTCAATGTCGGAGCCGGCGAATCCTTCGGAGACTTCGGCGAGTTCCGCAACGAGGTGGCTGGGGATGGC
>ERZ773009.1625-NODE-1625-length-15154-cov-12.632161_pt1 | contig 15154 bp, 8 predicted proteins | sample MGYA00580663_ERZ773009 | MGnify/ENA primary metagenome ERZ773009 (study PRJEB29015, sample SAMEA2737969) | human oral metagenome | biome: human oral; feature: human-associated habitat; material: dental | place: China | collected 2026 ... | reverse complement strand
CGGCATTCGCATCGAGCTTGAGCGTGCCGCTCGCCTTGAGCTTCATCGCGCCCGCCGCGTTCGTGAAGCCGTACGCGCCAACGGTCAAATCGCCCGTGACGTCGATATCCGCGCCGCCCGTTGTCGTGGCAAAGCCCACGTCTTCGCCGATGGTGAGATTCGTGGCGTTCTTGAATACCATCTCCTTCGCCTTGCCGTCGAGCTTGCCGAGGCGATTGGCGCCCGTGAGACTGACCTTCGCATCGTCCGCTTCGAGCTGGAGCGAGTCCGCCGTGAGGACGCCCGCGCCTTCGATGGCGTTCTTCGAGCCAAGCGTCAGTCTACGACTTGGCGAGACCGTGACTGCGCCGCTGACCGTCAGCTTGCCCGCGCCCGTGTAGATATCGAGGTCGCGGTCTGCCGTCACGCCGCCCACCTTGATATCCGCCTTCTGATTTTCGTCGCCGACAATGTTCCAGCGGAAATTCCGTATCTTGCCCGCGCTCGTAAAGGTATCGCCCGCAAGGTCAAGCCCGCCCGACCCCGTGCCGAAGTTGATGGTCTTGCCGTCCGTGAGCGTCCGGATCTGCGCCGTGTTTCCGAAGCCGCCGTAACCCGTGATCGTGCCGTCCAGTGCAATCGAATCCGTGCGCAGCTCGACATTGCTCGCCGTAATGTTCGATGTGCCGCTGATGTCAATGCCCTTGCCACTCTGGGACTTGCCGACGATCGTGACCTTGCCCGTGCCCACACGGATCTGCGTGCCCGCGAGCTTGACGCCCGCCGCCGCCGTCGTCGTGCTGCCCGCCATCTCGATACTGCCGTCGCCGCTCCAAGAGGTTGTGCTGATCGTGGCGCTTCCGAGATCGATGCCGGAGACGCCTGTGTTCGGCGAGTTCGCGAAGCCTATGCCGTTCTCGGCAAGACCGCCGCCGAGCTTGACATTGCCGCCGCGCGTCTTGATCTGCACGCCGTCTGCCACGCTGATATTGCCGCCCGCACGGTGGTTCGTATCGGAGAGGACGTCGAGATGGAGCGCGCCCGCCGTCGAGGTGATATTGGCATTGATGCTGATGTTGCCCGTCGCCTTCAAGGTCAGCGTCGCATCGCCGCCCGCCGTCTTATTGATCGCGTCCTGCACCTTGATGAAGTTATCATTGTTGCCCGTCAGATTCGGTGTCTGGATGGTTACAGATGTACCGCTGTTCAGCGAATTGGTGACGGTCTGTACGTCCGCCTGAGAGCCGGCTTCGGGATCGCCCGCCGCACGCGTCTTGACCTCAATGTCGTCGGGGTCGATCAGCCATTCGCCGCCCTTGCCCGCTTCGGACGAAGCATTGACGCTTCCTGTGATCTGCACCTTCTTGCCCGAGGTCTCGACTGCGCCGCCCGCGCCCGTTCCCTTGCCGCGTGCCGTGATCTCGCCCGCGAACTTCGTCCTGCCATCTGACCAGACGGCGACCGTGCCGCCCGCGGCATCCGCTGCCGTCGCATCGGCACGCAGAGCCGCGCCGCGCTCGATTGTGACATTTTTCGCATGCGCGAGGTCGCCCGTGCCCTGCCAGCCGCCGCCGATCTCAACCGTGCCGGCTTTCGCGCCGCTCACGTCCGTCACGCTGCCCGCCGCAAGGCGCACGTCGTTCGCCGTCATGCGGATCGCGCCCGCCTTGCCGTCAAGGCTCGCGGCACGCACGACGCCCTCCTGATTGACGGCGGAAGAAACAAGTGCGTCTCCCGTCGCCGCCGTCATGAAGACAAGCCCGCCGTCCGCTTCGACGATGCCTTTGTTCGTGACGCTCTCTTCCATCGCCGCTTTCGTCGGTACGACCGTGACCTTGCCGTCGCCCGTGAAGTCGAGCGTGACGTCCTCCGCCGCCGTGAGCACCGCTGCGCCCTTCTTGGCGACGATGACGCCTTCATTGACGACGTCCTTGCCGAGAAGCGCTACTGCGCCCGCATCCGCCGCACGAAGCGTGCCGCGATTGATGACCTTGCCGTCATTCGGCGTGCCGACGAAGGCATACTTGCCCGCCATGAAATCGGCGTTCGTAATGTTCATCGTCGAGGCTGCGATCGCGCCCGCATCGACCTCGGCGCCGGGCGCAAAAAGGACGCCCGCCGGGTTGACGAGGAAGACCCGCCCGTTCGCCGTGAGCGTGCCGAAGATCTCGGAGGGATTCCCCCCGAGCACACGGTTCAGCAGAGCTGCCTGAGCATTCGGCTGATAGATATTGACGCGCTCGTTTGCCGCGATGTTGAAGCTCTGCCAGTTGATGACGGCGTTCTCAGTCGCCTGATGAATTGCCATCTCCGCCTGGCTCTTGGCGATGTCGGCAGCGCCCGCCGCGACTTCGCCGCCCTGCGGCAAGGCGCTGGCAGGGCTGCTCGTGCCAACGAGGGCTGCGCCCGCCGCCACGATGCCGACGCCGCCCAAGAGGGCGCGGCGCACGTTCTCCTGCAGGCGCAGCAGGAAGGGATTGCTCTCGCCGCGCTCTTTCCTCGCGCGGCGCTGCTTTTTCATGAAGCGCATGGGTATTTCTCCTTTTTCGTCTGAAACCGATATTGGGGAATCACTGATAAATTCAGCCACCCATCTTCACACATCTGGGCAAATCTGGGCGACCTCATTTTATCAGCGTTTCCCTTGAACGTCCGAGAGGTCAAGCCATGCAGACCGCCCGGCTCTCTATTAATATTTAGAAGAATTTATACAGTTGGAACCAGAACCTGCCGCTGCGATCCGTGTCGGAAGTCGCCTCTTCACGGCCGATCTTCCAAGCGTAGTGCAGATGCGCGACCCAGTTCGCTTGATTGCTCCAATTCACGCCGACGCCCGCGCCGTAGAGGCTGCGGCTCTGCGGCCCTGTATAGCCCGACCAGCCGTCGTGGTAGAGCCCTACATGACCGCCGTCGACGAAGGCAATGAGCTGCCAGATATTCTCGTCGCCCTCGCGCGTCGGCAAGTTCCAGCGAAGCTCCGAAGTCCAGCGCCAGCCGTCGTCGCCCGACGCTTCGCCGACGGGGTAGGCGCGTACGCCGTAAGGCCCGCCGAGCGAGAATTTCTCCGAGGAATCGAGGTTCTTGTTCGCCCACTGGCGGCTGTACGAGAGGTAGAGCGAGAGACGATCGTCTATGTGCTGCAGGCGCGTCAAGTTCAAATTCCACTTGCCGAAATGACCTGCCGTCCGCGCGGTAGCGGCATCGTACCGGCGCTGCACTTCATCGTCGATGGAGAGGTCGCCATACGTGTAATTGAGCGCGAAGGTGTTGCGGCCGCCCGTCCAGATATGGTCGAGGTTGTCGCCATTGATGCCGACGACCCAGTTTTTCGCTCCCTTGGGATTCTTGTACGCCATGCCCTTCGCTTCGTCCTCAAGATCCTTCCAGTCGAAGCGCAGCGTGCCGTAGAGGTTGAAGTCGCGGCTGCGCCGGAAGTTGTGCTGCCACCAAAGGCTCACGGTCTCCGACGTGCCCGTGTAGTCAAGCGCAGAGAACGCGCCGCCCAGCGTATAGTGCGAGCGTGCGTAGCTGACGCCGACGCGCTCGCCCTGCTTGGCGATCGGCGTCGAGTAGGAAGCCGATCCCGACCACATGCCGCCGTTCGACACGATGCCGCCGACGGAGAAGAGGTCGCCCTCGCGGAACGGACTCGCGTAGTTGAAGAAGGCGCTGTACTGGTAGCGTCCCGTGTAGCGATAGCCGCCGTTGTCGACGCCGACGTAGCCCCACATGCGGTTGCCCTTGTTCTTGACGTCGATGACGATGTCCGACGTGCCCTGGCGGCTGCCCGCCTTGATCTGCGTGCGCGCCTCGACGCGCGAAAGGTCGTTCGTCAGCCAGACGCCGCGGTTGAGCGCTTCCTTCCTCACGAGTTCGCCCGAAGAAAGCCCCATCTCGCGGCGGATGGCACTTTCCGTCAAATAGGAGTTATTGTTTACGATGATTTTATCGTAGTGCCCAGGCACGATCGTGAAGTCGACGGCGCCGTCCGTAAATTCCTGCGGCGCCAGATAGGCGAAGGCGACGAAGTAGCCCTTTGCGCGCAGGTACTTCGTGACCTCGTTTGCCTGCTCCTCAAGGTCGGCGAGAGTCGCGTACTTGAGCTTGTGCGCTTGAAGCAGTGTGCGAAGCTCCTCGTCCGTCACGGGGTTCTCGCCCGAGAACGTGTAGCGGCGCACGAGGATCGCGCTCTCCGCAGCCTGCTGCTCTGCCTGCTGCGGCGCAGGGGCTTCCACGCCCGCTCGCGTCACGTTCGGCGAGGCGGCTGCCTCCGCTCCCTCGGTCTTCGGCACGTCGACGGCGCTCGCACCCATCATCGGCGCTTCGCCCGCCGCCGCACGCATCATGGCACGCTGCTCATCGCCCGCCGCATCTGAAACCGTTCCCGCTTCAGCGCAAAAGGGGGCGAGCACAGCGCTGAACAAAGCGAGCGTGACGGCAAAGGACAGACGCCCGCATCGCTTTACAGCAAAAGGCCTGTGCCGCATTTTCTCTGCATCCTGCATCTTCATTCGCATCGTTCCTTCCATGACTTGCCATCGTTCTTCACGACGGCTTCCAAAAGTATCAACCGCACTTGTATGCTATATATTAGCATAATTCGGGCTTTTTTCCTAGCGGATATTAGCTATTTCTTTGCAGTCTTGCAAAAATAGGGATTTTTGACCTATGTACGAGCGAGGATTCTCTTTTCAAATGGCATCCCCAAATTGCCTGCCGTATGCTATAATACAGATGGTGCTACTCAGACGGTAGGCGGCCGATTCTTAGCCCCTGAAAGGGCGTTGCTTATGGGGTCTTACGAATTTCTTTCGTTAGTCTTCTTGGTTACGATCTGCATCGTGACGTTAAAAGCAAAATAAGAATACCCCGCCTTGAGCATCCAACTTAGGCGGGGTATTCTTTACCACAAATAAGACGGGGGCTGGCCGTTTATCGGTAGCACCCTTTTCACGTTCATTATACGACACGCTGTGCCTTGCGTCAAGGAATCACTGATAAATTCAGCCACCCATCTTCACACATCTGTGCTCGCCTACCCCTCGCATGCTTCCGACGGGTAAAAAAAGGAGGAGTCTCGCACGCGATGTGCGGCTCCTCCTTATCGCTCTATCGCGAATGTGAGATTCCTCCGATATGCACAAGATGCACTCAAAGCAGACTATGCCTCCTGCCAAGCTCCTGCACGCGCTCCATGGAGAACTTTGAAAGGCGCGCGATGGTTTCCAGCGGCAGCTTGTCACGCAGCATCTCCAAGACAATAGCGACCTTCCCTTCCTCGCATCCCTCGGCACGCCCACGTTTCATGCCGCGCTCGATGCCTTCTTCAAGGATGGCTTCTTCAAAGTCTTTTTGATTCCATTCAAAATTCACCATATCGACAACCTCCCTTTCGTGTTGCTGCAAAAATTCTGCCATGATATCATGTTCTTCGCAATATCGCATGGCCTCGCGAATGGCTTGCGCCCTTGCCATGCCGCTCGTCATATTCTTTTTGATTCGATCGATGAAGAAGCTATAATCATGAAGCGTTCGGCTTTTCTGGAGGAGTATTTTCGCCTCGTCGTAGCTGATATTGTGGAAGCATACCTTCAATTCCAGGTTGATATTTTCATCCGACTCCGGCTTCCTATACACATCGGACAGCTTCATCTGATACGTTTCAGGCATATCGCCGTCTCCCGAATAGAATACATGGAATTCCGGCGCGGGAAGTTCGATCCGCGTGTTCTGATACAGCTTCTTCGCGGGTACGTATTGACGCCATTGTTCACAGACATAGTAAAGGCAACGCAATGCCATGTTCTTGTTCGCCGTGCTCTGATGCTCCATGAAGATCAGATGCTGCTGTGCCAGCAAGAAGGATATGTCATTCTTGATCTGTGACAAGAAGGTTCCGTCAAGTGTCACGATCTTCAGCGGATCTCGGGCATAGGAACGTCCATGCAAAGCGCCCGCCACTTCTTTCAGGCGTTGTTCATCATTGAAGTAGAGGCGGAATACCGTATCTTGATACTGTCTGCCTTTCGCTTCTTTTTCCATGGCTGCTTCTCCGTTTTGCAAGCGTTGTTCTTCTGTCTCCCATTATATCATATATCATCGCGCACAAACAGGCAGGTGGCAAAAAGAGCTGCGATGCGTCGGCTTCAACGCCACGCAGTCCCACCGCCGATATGCTCGAACTTCGACATCTTCTCCTGTATAGCAAAAAGGCGTGGACAAGATGCATCCACGCCAACCCCTGAGCTTTCAGGTCATGGTTCCCCATGTCTTGCAGAAGCTGACCGATTCGTCTGCAGCCTTCGGCCCGATTTCCTGAGCTTTCCTGGGAAACCCGTTTTCCCACAGCGGGATCCGTGCCTTCTCCGTCCGCTATTCCTTCAGGCACGCGGCGAAGACGATCTGATTCATCAGCACCGTCGGGTTCGTCGTGTTGATCTCAGCGGCTTGCGCGAAGGCTCGCCACGCTTCTCGGTACTTCTTCTCGCGCACGAGGGCGATGCCGATGTTGCTCTGGGCGTTCGCCGACTGCGGCACGAGGGCGAGCACGCGCTCGAAATCCCGCATCGCAGCATTGTTCCTGCCCGCCTTGAGGTTCATGACGCCGAGGTTGTACCATGCGTAGGCGAAGTCGGGATGCGCCTTGACAAGCGCTTCGAGGTCGGCCTTCGCACGCTTTTCATCGCCCGCTGCCGCGAAGAAGAGTGCACGATCATAGAGCGCTGCCGCGCTCTTCGGCGAGAGCCGAAGAGCCGCCTCCAAGTCAGCTGCCGCCCTCTCGCTCTCGCCGCGCTTCGCAAAGACGATGGCGCGATAGACGTAGGCGGCGGCATTTTTCTTTTCGGCGAGCTTCTTCTCGGCGAAGGCGAGCGAGGCGTCGCTCGCATCGGGCGTCGTCGCCTCGCGGCAGAGCAGCAGGATGTCCTGCCCGTAAGAGGTGCCCGGCACGGCCCAGACGCCGTTGAGTCCCGTCCAGTGCTTGATCTTGCCGTAGATGTCGGTGCGGTAGAGGCGCACGAGATCGTAGCGCGGATCGACGAGCGGCGCGTGCGGTCTCTCGGTCGTCGCGTATGCCATGAGGTGCTGAATGTGGGCGCGCACGCCTTCCTGCGGCGTGGCGAAGTACGCGCCCTTGACCTTGTTGCCCGTCGCGCCGAGACCGCAGTAGTTGTTCTGAGCGGGCAGGACGTCGCCGCCGTAGGCGAAGAATCCCGTTTCCTTCAATGCCTGGCAAAGGGCGATGTCGGCACGCACGCCTTCCGCCCCTGCCTCCTCGTAGTAAAGTCGCACGATCTCCTCGACGGAGCAGGCGAGCTTCGGCTGCGGATTGCGCCGCCGGATGAAAGCCGCCATCTGCGCCTGCGTCGCCTCCGCCGCGCCTAGGATCTCGACGCTCTCGGGCGGCGCCTCCTCCTCCAAGATCGGCTCGGTCAGCGGCTCGGCAATGAAGAAGCGCACCTCTGCCGCCGCCTTCTCGTTGACCTCGGCGGGAAGATCTGCCGCAAAGTGCGGGCGGGCGACGAACACGGGCGCGGCGACGTCCTTCTTCGCGCCCGTGTCCGTCGCCGCCTGTGCGCCTTGCACGGCGAAGGCGGGCATCCCTTGCGCCGCCTGCGCCACGGACGGCAGGGGCGCTCCCGCGCACGCGGCGAGGAGAGCCGCCAAGGCAGCTCTCGCCAGAAGATGCCGCATCGTTCCCGTCATTTTTCCTTCGGGCATAAAGTTCCTCCATCTTCTTTCACGTCGTAAATCTTCCAGCCGTTGCGTCCCGCACGCTTCACATCGTAGAGCGCCGCGTCCGCCGCCATGAAGAGATCGTCGTAGTTCGTGCCGTGCAGGGGCGCGAGCGCTATGCCGATGCTCACGGAGAGCAGCGAGCGGTCGTCGCGCACCTCAAGCTCCTGCGCCGCCGTCATGAGCTGACGCGCGTGGCGCTCGACGGCGACGAGGGTCGTCACGTTCGGCATGAGCACGGTGAATTCGTCGCCGCCGAAGCGCCCGATGTGATCCGACTGGCGGAAGATCGAGCGCACCTCCTGTGCAAAGCGGCGCAGGACGTCGTCGCCCGCCTGATGGCCATAGGTGTCGTTCATCTCCTTGAAGTGGTCGAGATCCATGATAAAAAATGCGTGGAACGCCCCTTCCTTCAAGGTTCCTGCCAGCATCTCCTCGCAGGCGGACTGGATCGCCTTCTTGTTCAAAAGCCCCGTCAAGGGGTCGATTTCCGCCTCCTGCTTGTAGATGTCGCGCGCACGCATCAGCTTCTTCTGCTCCTCGACCGCCTTTTCCAGCTCCTCGTTCTTCGCGAGCAGCACCTCCGACTGGCGTCTCTGCACACGCGAGCGCTCGATGAGGAACACGGCGATGAACACGGAGAGCAGGAAGACGACAGCGAGCGCCACCGTCTGTATCGGATAGCGCGCGACGACGGCGGTCAGCGTCAGACGCCCCGTCATGTGCTCGTTGACGATCTCCTGCACGCGGCGCGGGTCCAGCTTCAAGATGCCCTTCGTCAGGACGGACTGCAGGACGCGCGGCTGCTCGCCCGAGATCGCGAGGCTCACGGGGATCTCCGCCGAATGACTCGCGAGCACGACGAGATCCGGGTGCATCGACAGGAGGCTGCTCTGCTGCAGGAAGAGCGAGGGCAGAAGGGCGAAATCGCAGCCGCCCTCCTCAATCATGCGCAGGCAGTCGACAGGCTCGTCAACCGGCACGATCTGCCAGTTCGGATGCTGCATGTTCAAATAGGTGCGCATGCCATGAAACCAGCGCGGCAGCGCGACCCGCGCCGTCCCCGTCGGCAGGTCGCCCGCGCCGCGCCGCACGACGTAGGAAAAATCTTCCGTCGCAAAGGTCGCCGTGAAGAAGAGATCCTGCATCGACGGCATGTTGTTGTAGACGCAGAAGAAGATGTCCGCCTCGCCCTCGCGCAGCATTTTCAGCGCATGTTCGTTGTCCTCGGCGCGCACGAAGCGAAAGCGCAGTCCGAGCGTCTCGCCGAGCGCCTTCAAAAGGCTCGGATAGATGCCCTCGGGCACGCCCTTTTCCAAACGGTCGCCGAAGAACGGCTCATGTCCGCCGACGTAGACGACGCGCAGGTCGGGCGCGGACGCCAGGTAGGCGTTTTCCGACGCATTGAAGCGCACGAGCTGGTTCTGCGCCCGATCGAGAAAGGCCTTGCCCAGATACGTCTCGAAGCTCGGATTGACTCTTTCCGTGTAAAGGATCGTATCGCTGAGGTTCTTCAGCAGACCTTCCCGCTTCTTCGCCGCGATGAACTTCGCGGGCATGAGCGCCACGCGCAGGAGCAGCTTCTCTCCGTCCTTTCGACGGCTCGCGCTGTCCAAGATGGCGTCGACCTCGCCCCGCGCAAGCGCCCCGTGCAGCGCCTCGGCGGTCTGATGCTCGACGATGTCGACGCGCACGCCCTGCTCGCGCACGAGCGGCGTCAGCGCATAGGAATACAGGCCGTCATCTAGCACGCCGATCCGCATGTTGGCGAGCACGGCGGGATTGTTCGTCTCAAGGGAGGAATCCTCGCGCACATAGAGGGAGAGGATCGAATACGCCGCGCTGTCCACGCTGAAGGAGAACGCTCCTTCGTCACCGGGCATCTCGCGCGCAGGGAAGTACAAGTCGATGCGCCCCTCGCGCAGCATCTCGCGCGCCGTCCACTCGTCCATCTCCACATATTCGTACTGCCAGCCCGTGCTGCGCGCCACCTCGTTGAGGTAGCGCTTCGCAAAGTTGAACAGCAGCCGCTCGGGCGATCCGTCGGGAAAGGACGAGACATCAAGACAGCCAACGCGCAGCACGGGCCCAGAATCCATCGCATGGAGCAGACGCTGCGGCGCAAGCAGCATGAGCAGGACGAAAAAAAAGATGATGCCGCAGCGCATGACGGGATTCATTTCCAACACCTCTCCTGCAGTTCTCGGACGAACCGCCCAATGTACAGTTTGACACTGACTATAGTATAGCAGATTTTTCCTGAATTTTCACTACATAAAATTCCAGACTTTGCTATAATAATGGAAAAGAAGTATGGACGAAGGAGAGACTGCCATGAAGATTTTTCAAAACGATTGGGAGGGCTTGCTCGCCGACGAGATGAAAAAGCCCTACTATCAGGAACTGCGCCGCTTCCTCATCGAAGAGTACCGCACGCGCCGCATCTTTCCCGACATGTATGCGATCTTCAATGCGCTCCACTACACATCCTACGCCGAAACGAAGGTCGTGATCCTCGGCCAGGATCCCTATCACGGCGAGGGGCAGGCGCATGGACTTTCCTTCTCCGTGCAGGCGGGCGTCGAGCCGCCGCCGTCGCTCAAGAACATCTTCGAGGAGCTTTCCAGCGATCTCGGCTGCAGGACGCCGAACAACGGCTGCCTCGCGCCGTGGGCAAAGCAGGGCGTGCTGCTTTTGAACACCGTGCTGACCGTACGCGCCCACGCCGCCGCCTCGCACCACGGGCACGGCTGGGAGCAGTTCACCGACCGCATCATAGAGCTGCTCTCGGCACGCGAAAAGCCCCTCGTCTTCATCCTCTGGGGTGCGCCCGCACGCCGCAAGAAGGCGATGATCGCCGCCCCGCCGCACGCCGTCATCGAATCGGCGCACCCGAGTCCCCTGTCCGCCTTCCGCGGCTTCTTCGGCAGCCGCCCCTTCTCCCGCGCCAACGCGTTCCTCGAAAGCACGGGGCAGACGCCGATCGACTGGCAGCTGCCCGATGTTTGATCTGCAGAAGCTATAGAGATCAACCGAAGATCAGCGCAAGCGATGCATATCGTTCATTCACGCTGCGATTCGGCACATTTGCAAAACTTTATTGCACATAAAGCGACATTTTGTTACACTTGGTAATAGGCATCAAAATAGTATCGTATTATCCACTAGGGAATGCCTGCGTGTCGGACATTCTCACAGAGCGGGTTCACCTGTCCCGTTTATTTCGTTTTGGAGGGCATTTCGATGGGCAAGAGCATATTTTCGCGGGCAGGGCTGATCACCGCGGAGGACAAGAAGGACTTGGAAAAGCGGCTCGAAGAGCTTGAGCAGGCGATCGACGACATGCACGACGTGCGCCGCCAGCAGGATCGCGACTCGATCCGACGCGAGCGCTCCATTCTCAGCCGCATCGACGAGGTCGAGCGCTCGGTCGCCGAACGCCTCGACGCGATGCAGGCGGGACTCGTGCGCGAGATCAACGCCCTCGCCCGCAGCCTGCCGCGCGACCTTTCCGCCTTCCGCAGCAGTCCCGGCATCGACACGAGCGCACTCGGCACGATGATGCAGAAGGAGATCGCGCGTCAGATGGCCGCGCTGCACACGGCGCAGGAAAAGGGCGCGCAGGATCTCAAGGACTCCCTCGCGCTCACCCTGCAGTATGTGGCGAGCACGCAGGAGCAGGGATTCGCCGACCTTTTGAAGCGTCACTCCGCCATCGAGATCGGCCTCGTGGAGACGGCCGGACAGATTGCCGAGGACATCGAGCGCGAACACGAGTCGCTTTCGGGACGCATCGCTTCCTTGGATACGGCGCAGCGCGACAACGGCGAGGCGGCGAAGGAGCGCGAGCGCAAGCAGGACGAGCAGACGCACCAGCTGCAAAAGTTCCTGCAGCACGCGGCGACCGCCTTGGAAACACTCGCAAAGAAGCAGGACATCGGCCTCATGGAAGGGCTGCTGCGCCTGCAGGAAGCAAGCCAGCGGACGCAGGGCATGATCGAGGACGCCGAGGAAGATGCGCAAAAGGAGCCGCCCTCGCTCCTCGCTGAAAAGAAAAGCGCCTCCTTCCTCATCCTGCCGAACGGGGTCAAGCGCCCTTGAGCGGCGCCATGACGAGCGGCGGCTTCCTGCGTGCCGCCGAGTCTCTCGCGGCGCGCGCCTGTGCGATGGCAGCGCAGCCTGTGCAGCAGCAGGCGACTGTGCCGAAGAGCGCCGAGCGCGGCCTGCGCGTCGCCATGCTCGCGAGCGGCAGCAAGGGAAACGCCGCGTACATCGAGCTGGACGGCACGCGCCTCCTCATCGACGCCGGCATCAGCGCACGCCGCATCACGCGCTCGCTCGCCGACCTCGGCGTCGATGCCGCCTCCCTCGACGGCGTCTTCATCACGCACGAGCACAGCGACCACATCAAGGGACTGCCGACGCTCTTGAAGCAGTATCACCTGCCGCTCTTCGCGCCGCCCGCGACGCTCCGCGCCATAAGGGAGAGCCTTGCCGTGCCCGAGGACACGTTCACGCCGCTCACCGGAAATGTCATGCTCGGCGCGGTCTCGGTCAAGAGCTTTTCCACGCTGCACGACGCCGTCTCGCCCGTCGGCTACGCCGTCTGCGGCAGCGAGAAGTGTGCGCTCGCGACCGATCTCGGCTTTTTGACAAACGACGTCATGACCGCCATCGAAGGCGCGGACGCACTGATCTTAGAAGCCAACCACGACCGCGAGCTGCTGCAGCGCGGCTCCTATCCGTGGCACTTGAAACAGCGCATCCTCTCGAACCGCGGCCACCTGTCGAACAGCGCGGCGGCCTGGGCGCTCGTGCGCCTCAAGAAGCGTCCGCGCGCCGTTTTCCTCGCGCACATGAGCCAGGAGAACAATCGTCCTGAACTCGTTGAGGAAACCGTGCGCACGATCCTCGCGCAGCAGAACGTCCGGCAGGAAAACATCGTGCTCGCGGCACAGGACGTGCCGACCTACTTCACCTTGACTTGATGCATCTCCATCGCACGCACAATACGACGTGTCGATGGAGATTTTTAATTCCTTCTTCCTCCGCCTATATCAGAACTTCCAGTTGACGCCCGCGCTGAGGATTGCGCCGCGCTGCCTGCCGAGCCGGCCTTCGAGACTGAGGTCGAGCGTGGAGATCTCGCTCAGCTGTTTTTTCCAGCCTACTTCCAGACTTCCGGAGAATCCCTTCAACGACGGGGTGGGTGAGTTATAGGAGAAACCACCTGCACGGCGGTAGGTCGCGCAGGCATCGCCCTTGAATTCGTACTGGAGTGAGGCACCGAGAAGGAGCACGCCGCCCCTCTGAGGAAACGTCCAGCGAGCGCCTGTGCGCAAGCGATGGCTGTCGACAGCATGAAAATCATAGTGGTCGCCTGTCGAGAGGCGCACGCTCGTGCCATTTTGGTGCGTATAAAAATAGCGAAGATACGTCTCGCGCTCGATGCCGTCCGCCTGCCTAATGCGCTGACCAATGCCCAGATGCGCGCCGATATAGCCGGCATGAGTATCATAGGTCGGATGGAGCATCCCGGAACCGGCCGCTATATCCGCTCCGTACTCCATGGCGGAGCGGCCGGAGCGAAGGCTAGCCTCGTAAAACATGCCGCCCCCCTTCTCCTGCCGCATGAAGGCGCCGACACCGAAGTAGTGCAGAGATCCATCACCGTGCACGGCACCGACATAGCTGTCGTATGTACCGCGCCCATATTCGATGACAGGACCGAAAATGAGACGGCCCGCACCGTTCGTAACTTCGCGTGAGAAACCGACGGCGAGATTCATGCCCTTGACATCGACATGCGAGCCTGTCTCGTAGCGCATGAGGGATCCATTGATCGCCGCAAAGGTTGTGAATCCTCTCACGTTTGCGGTCTCTGTCACCGCATTCGCAAACCCCGTATCCACAAGGAGATCAGACGCTGCACCGAGGAAGGCGACGGATCCGGCCATGGTTTCGACGAGGGACTTGGCGTTTTCATTATTGAGCGTGAAGCGGTCAGGCCTTGGCGTTCCCGTACCGTCGCGCTTAACAATCAGTTCCTTGCGATCCCTCGTGACACCGATGGATGCCGCACTCGTACCCGAGACGCCCTCGTAGACAGTAAGCTTCGTCGCTGCATCGGTGACGATCTCGCCCTTCTCCGCATAGAGAAGGCGCAGTCGGTTCGCGTTCACGCCGCTTCCCGGCACATGCGCTTCGACCTCTGCTCCGCTGAGATCAGTATTCTGCCCGTACGTGACGGTGAGCATAGTATCCGATTCCGTCATCCCCGTGGGAATTTGAAAAACATATCTCTGGAAATCAGCGACTCTAGCAGTGGAAAGCCCTTTCGTTCGGTCGATGACAAGCATATTGCCCGCTATGTTCTTCTTCGTGCCATAGATGTCGTAGCCGTAGAGACGGGCCTCCGCGAGATTGGGCGTGCCCGTGAGCGTGATCGTATTGTTCCGAACCGTTGCCATTGTCTCAGAACCTTCCGTATCGGCGCAGCCGGCCAGAATCGCTCCCTTATAAATGCCGCCGCTGATATGGATGGCATTATTTTCTGCCACGGCACTCGCAGCAGTGCCCTGTGCATAGGCGTAAGCGCCGTAGATATGCGCCTCGTATACGCCGCCGCTGAGATCCGTCACGTTCCCGTTTGCCGTGCTCGCAGAGGCATTCGCGCCATAGGCACTCGCCCAACCGCCATAGACAAGGTTCTCATACGCACCGCGTTTTAGGCTGAGGACATTCTCATCCGCCGCCGCCCGCGCTGCGTTTACCGCCGAACTTGCAGAGACAGCATAGGCATAGCCGCCGTATACCCGTTTCCACGAGGCGTCATCAGAGAATACGAGGCTCTTCCTGCTCGCCGTCGCCGTGGCCGCGGATGCCCCGCCGTCCTCTTCAGACTTGCCGCCGTATACATCGTCCGCCACAACGATCATACCGTTCGCTGCAATCCGCATGTTCCCGTTCGCTTCGCTGTGTGCATCGAACAGGACGCCGCCAAGCGCGAACATCCCCACTGTGAGTGCAGCGAGCATATACGGGCAAAGACGACGCCGGAAGACACATACTGGTTTTTGTTCCATGGCAGTAATTCCTTTCTGTGGGCAGATCCGAGGTCTCTGTAAAGAGACAGAAAAAGAGCCTGACCATGAGTCGGATTCGACTGATGATCAGACCCCGTTGATTCTTATACGAGCAGATTCCCTTCTCTCTTGATTCCTCCGCCTACCGAAGCGCATTCACAAGATCGTGCTGTACATACTCCACACGATCTTGATTAGAGCCGCCCGATCAGCCTGCAGCTTTCGGTCTTGACCCCTTGATTTATCAATAGTAAACACGGGGAGAGAATCAGTGGCTGGCCTACCTCCCCCGTGTTTGGTGAAACACGGCAGAATAGGCGTGTAGATCTTGATTGTCTACTTGCCGCAAACATAGT
>ERZ773009.1620-NODE-1620-length-15195-cov-32.979458_pt1 | contig 15195 bp, 19 predicted proteins | sample MGYA00580663_ERZ773009 | MGnify/ENA primary metagenome ERZ773009 (study PRJEB29015, sample SAMEA2737969) | human oral metagenome | biome: human oral; feature: human-associated habitat; material: dental | place: China | collected 2026 ... | reverse complement strand
TGGATTCTGCAATATCAGCCAATTGTTCGCTAGTTGGGTTAGGCAATACGCCGCAGTCGGAGAATACGAGCATACCGTCGTCCCCATATTCTTTTTTGCTTGTGAACATGAACATGGAAGAAGATACAGTTTTAAGGCCTGGTTTTGTACCAACAACTTGTAATGCAGCACGCAATACGTTTGCAGTTGGGCAACCGGAACCAGCAACCATACCATCTACTGCGCCAAGACGAACGAGCATAGCACCGAAGAATAAGCAGTCACCTTTCATAGTTGCGTCAGCTTTTTCAGGAGTCATACCTTTTTTAGCGCGCAATTCTACGAATGTATCAACCATTTCTTGGTAACGATCGTAGTTAGCTGGATCGATGATTTCAGCACCTTCTACGGATACGCCAACAGCTTTAGCAGCTTCTGCGATTTCAGCTGGGTTACCAACGAGTACAGGTGTTACGAAACCTTCTTTTAAAATAATTTCAGTTGCTTTCAATACGCGTTCATCTTTGTATTCTGGCAACACGATTTTTTTACCTAATGGTTTTACTTGGTCTTTTAATTTTTGAATTAAATCCACGATTTTTGCCTCCTTAACATTGGCTTTACGCCATATCAATACTATTATTATAGCAATTTAATAGCTCTCTAACAACCATTCTAAAACATTTCGTTGTTGAATTCCGTCATAATTTGCATTTTTATTTAATTCATCCAATTTATCCCTAAATTAGGTTTTATCTTATTGAATGATTTACAAACAAAACGATACAATAGTGTTAATAAACCAATCTAGCCCCATCATTATAGTTATAGCGGCAACAAAAACATTTTTACTAATGTGTTATTAGGAGGACTCATGGCCAATACAGAAACAACAATCAATGGAGTTATCAATCCTCAAATCAACGATGCCCCCATCGATATAGAGAAAACCATCAAAGCCTTAGAGCGCAACAAATTTGTAGTCCATTATTTTGAAACAGGCGTTGAGGCTGTTGATTATTTACAGTCTCGTATTCAACATAAACGAGTAGCCATCGGCGATTCTCGCACCTTATTAGAGCTAAAGGTTCATGATGCTTTGTCCAAGGTCAATGATGACATCACGGATATTCAGCGTCCTCTTCCTGGTGAAAGCTTCCGCGACACCGCATTACGCACCATGGGACGCGATGTATTTCTCACCTCTGTTAACGCCTTGGCGCAAACAGGTGAAATGGTCAATATCGATGGTACCGGCAACCGAGTAGCAGCATCCCTATTCGGATCGCAAGAGGTGTTCTTTGTGCTAGGTCGCAATAAAATTACACCGGACTTAGCCTCTGCCATTTATCGAGCACGCAATGTGGCAGCACCACTAAATAGCAAAAAGAATAAGAAAAGTTCCCTCAACCCTTGTGCTACATTAGAAGAAAAATGTTACGACTGTGGTTCTCCTGATAGAATTTGCAATGCCTTAACCATTTACTACAAGAAAATGCGCAATATGCAAATTATGGAGGTGATTATTATCAACGAAGATTTAGGATTTTAATGAAATTCTATATGTTGATGTTCTATGCCGTGAAAGTCGATAAAGCCTAAGTCAGGGCCTCCAAAAAATGTATATAAGGACATATTATCAAAGCCATTGACTACCCTACACAACGTAGATATGCGAGGGTCTATATTCCCCTTTTCCAGTCCGCTAATATAAGACTGCAACAATCCGGTCCGTTTGGCTAACTCTTGTTGAGTTATGTGATAGTGGCGGCGCCATAAGAGAATGAGAACGCCTAAGTGTTGGATAGCCTTTTCTGACTGTGTTTCACTACATACGATATCATACGTCATAGAAACCTCACTTTCTATACTATCCCTTAATAGCAACTCTTTGCCTCCACAATACGACAATCAACTAAGAGGAGCCATACTAACTTGATTTATGATGACATATAATGGAAAATCCCTTGCGGTATATTCATATCGCAAGGGATTTTTATTCATATTATGTTATAAAATTATGCTTAAATACATATACATGTATATTCTTGTACATAAAATTCTTATTTATGCTCCTCTGCAATGGCCATAGCACGTTTGATTTCCATGTATTTAACCATGCCATCAACAGCTTTTTTAGCTTCGCGCATAGCGAGTACTACAGTAGCTGGTTTATGCACTACGTCACCGCCAGCGAATACGCCTTCACGGCTTGTCATACCGTATGGTTCTTCGGATGTAATGATATAGCCTTTTTCGTCTACGCGAAGGTTGTTACCTTCCCCAACGAGACGGGCATTTGGTTTATGACCAGCAGCGATGATGATTTTATCGACAGGCATAACTTGGTATTTGCCTGTGCCGTGGATACCAGCACCATCGTCGTTAAGGGCCATCACTTCGTATTTAAAGCCTTCTACCTTATCTGTACCTTCTACGCCTACTGGAGAAGCGAACCATTGGAATTGAACGCCTTCAGCGCGCGCTTCTTCGTATTCGGATAACAAGGCAGGCATTTGTTCTTGGCTACGACGGTATGCTACAGTTACAGATTCACAGCCTAAACGTACGCATGTACGGGCCGCATCCATCGCTACGTTACCACCGCCGATGATAACAACGCGGTCCCCTTTTTTCACAGGAATCGCTTTTTCTTCAAGTTCACCATTTTCTACCAATTGTACATTTGTTAATAGATACATCGCTTGGAATACGCCATGTACTTCATCATTTTCCATACGTACTTCTTGAGGAATATGTGTGCCTGTACCGATGAAGATGGTATCAAAGCCTTCTGCAAACAATTCATCCAAGGATTTGTCTTGACCGATGAATGTATTACATACGAATTTAACGCCTAAGCCTTCAAGGCGGGCGATTTCACGGCGTACAACAGATTTGGACAAACGGAATTCAGGAATACCGAATAAGAGTACACCACCCGGTTCGGATTGGCCTTCAAATACAGTGACATCATAGCCGAGTTTCGCTACGTCGCCTGCAACGGACAGGCCTGCAGGGCCAGAACCGACAACAGCTACTTTACCGAGATCTTGTTTGATTTTCTTAGGTTTGCGCAATTCATTGATGCTTTCAAAATCGGCAGCAAAACGTTCCAATTTACCGATATTGATAGGTGGTTTCTTAGCCTTGTTCATGATACAGTTACCTTCGCATTGATTTTCACGAGGGCACACGCGACCACAGATAGCTGGCAAGTTTGTACGCTCCGCCAAGATATCGTTGGCTAAGCCAAAATTACCATGCGCGATGGCTTGGATAAAACGAGGAATTTCGTTTTCAATAGGACAACCCATGCGGCACAAAGGTTTCGGACAATTTAGACAACGTTTCGCCTCAGCGAGCGCCTCCTCCATCGTATAATCCGCATCAAAATGAAGGGGTTTCAATTCATTACTCATGGCACATGCCTCCTTAACAGGATCCAGTACTATACTTATATTAGCCTTCCCATATAGCGGCACAGTTCGATGAGACAAACTCACATGTGAACATCGCCCACTATATACGGCCAAGAATTTATCATTTGTAACCATTCGATACGAGTGTGGTCACTGGTGAGACACACACTATTCTATAGTACATTTTAAATTGTGAAAGCGAACTCCGTCAAGAAGCTGAGCTACAATATGCTTTTTTTATATACATTTATTGCTATAATACATACATAAGGCAACATAAATGAGGTATTCCTATGAACACTACATCGCGCCAAGCTTTGGCGAATGGTTTGGCGATAAAAGCTACGCCACCTTTGTACGAGTTAACTTAGCCACGAGCCTAGCTAATATCAAGGTTGCTACGCACAGTATACTTAAACATATACGACTTTAGTAATACATATAAAGAGGCTGCTCTAGCATCAATTCTAGAGCAGCCTTTTATCATATTTTCGTGATATAGGTTTTCTTATTTAGATCTTGCAAAATGGTCCTTAGCAAATTGCATGTCTTGTACGAGTTCCAATGTGCCAAGGTATTTCTTATTTTTATCACGAACTGCCATGTAGTTTACATAAAATGGACGGTCCTGTTTTTCAAGCCATACGGCCACATTATCGCGTTCCCCTTTACGGAAGGAATCGATGATGCCGCGCACAATTGGTTCTACCTTTGGTGGATGGCAGGAAAACACATCGCGACCGATTGCTGTAGTTGGCCGTTTAAAGACCTTTTCGCCGTCGTTAAAGTAACGGTTAATGTCTTCATGGTCAACGAAGGTTACCTCCATCGGCATTGTGTTGAGCATCGCGTCCAATTGGTCAAGGGTGAAAGTACCACCAATGAGGGCAATTGTATTATCTGGTGTACCAGCTGGTGCAGGACTTTCAGCTAAGGCATGCTCAGCCTCTGTCCAAGCAAGGCGTTTTACACCAAAGATTTCCTCATATTGTGCAGTATCCTTATAAATTTGGTACCAGTCTTGAGCTGTAAAGTTTTCCGCACAGATAGGGAACAAAATATTTTGTTCCTTATAAATCATTTCTTGAGCGCGGGTGAGAAGCTCGTCAAAGCGTCTATACCAATCATCTACGCTTTGACTAGATTTCGCTAAATCGCCTAGTTGGTCCCGAATATCACCGTCAACGGTCCACATAACCATGGATGGGCCACCGATAGCATAATCTACCTTTAGTTTTGGATATAACAAATCGCCTTTTTTAGCATAATGAACGGATAATTGACGCACTCTATTTACATCATCAACGGTTGCCGTTTTATCTGCCACTTTAGGACGAAGCTCTTCAATCAAATCATTAAGCCCCTTATTTTCTTCCGTCATTTGGTTAAGCGGATGGCCTATCGTTTCTACAAGTATTGTTACCGTTTGTTTCTTGTCTTGTGCTTCTAAGGCAGCCTCAACCTTCGCATGTTCTTCTTCCATTTGTTCATGGATGGTAGAGCCGTGGAATAAGGCAGAGTGAAGGTCACATAGTTGTTGCACCTCTTCTAGAGGTGTACCTTCGCGCATAAGCCCTTGTTCGGCTTTCATGATTTCACTAGCTTCAACATGCTTAAATTGGCTGGCAAAATCTTTGCGCACATCGCCAAGCGCTTCGCCTGTGCCTAAGCGTTTCAAGAAGCCTTTTAACTGCTCTACCCGTTCACTGTCTGGTACAGTACCCTCTGCGTTAACTTCTGCACTTTCGCTTACCTTAGGTTCCTCTGCTTGAATAGCAGTCTTCTCAACAGGAGTATCCTTAGCAGATGCTGCATCATCACCGTGTGGGTTAGGCATGTTGCCTTCCAAGGTAAAGCCAGCTTTCATAAAGGCCCCTACGATATCCATCATAGAGATGCCCTTCATCTTGGCCCCTTTAGGGATGGTCATAATTTTGCCAACGGAGTGGAGCATCACCTTGTTCGTAATTTCTGTGAAGCCCAATCCTTTCATAATGTCTATAACCTCTGGATATTCTTGTACCAAATCATAAACGGATTTGGATAAATCTAATTTCTTTTCCATCTACAGTACCTCGTATTATTAATATCTATCTACTAGTAACTATGTCGTTTGTATATCTTATATCTCTATGATAAACGATATCGATTAGAAAATCTGTATCCATGGCTATACTTTTGAAAGTTATTCAAAAAAAATAACGAATAGATGACAAATCAATCCATCAGTTGGACATAGATTCATCATCTATCCGTTAACAATCATCTTATTGATGATGTGGTTGTAATGCTTTTTCGTAGTTTTCAGCTACCTTATCCCAGTTGATAACACGGAAGAATTCCTTGATATAGTCTGGGCGACGATTTTGGTAATGCAAGTAGTATGCATGTTCCCATACGTCTAAACAAAGAATAGCCGTTTTACCTTCCAAAAGAGGGTTATCTTGGTTAGCCGTAGATGTTACTTCTAATTTGCCATCCTTATTAACAACAAGCCAAGCCCAACCAGAACCAAAACGTGTTGCTGCCGCTTGGGAAAAGCTTTCAACAAAGGCATCATAACCACCAAGATCAGCGTCGATAGCATCCTTCAAAGGGCCTTGCAACTTAGACGTATCAGGTTTCGTCATGATATCCCAAAACATAGTGTGGTTTTTATGACCCCCACCGTTGTTGATAACCGCTTGACGGATATCCTCTGGCACATTGGCAATATCGCCGAGAATGCAATCTACGCAACCATACGCAAGATCAGGATATCTCGCGATAGCTGCATTCAAATTATTAACATACGCTTGGTGATGCTTGTCATGATGCAGTTTCATTGTTTCTGCATCAATAACAGGTTCAAGATAATCATAGGCATATGGTAATGGTGCGAGTTCGAAAGGTTTCATAATAGTCCTCCTTGTAATTAGGGCACGAACGATGTTAAAACTATATATCGTTCTTGTGAAAGCGATTCGATGCACCTGCATCGGTATTATAGAATATCAATATATTCGCTATTTAAAGCCTTATTCATGCTACGAACAGCACAGAATTTACCACACATGCTACAAGTTTCACTATGGCCCTCCTCTGGAGCTCGGCTTTCACGAATATTACGAGCTTTTTCAGGATCAAGCGCACAAGCATATTGCGCCTCCCAATCTAGTATGCGTCTAGCATCAGCCATCGCATCATCCTTATCACGAGCACCTGGAATACCACGCGCTATATCCGCTGCATGAGCTGCTATTTTGAAAGCCATAATGCCTTCTTTCACATCGTCTGCATTAGGCAATGCTAAATGCTCTGCTGGCGTTACATAACAAAGAAAGGACGCCCCATACATGCCCGCCACGGCACCGCCAATAGCAGCTGTTATATGATCATAGCCAGGTGCAATATCTGTTACTAGTGGGCCTAGTACATAGAACGGAGCCCCGCCACATAAGGTTTCCTCGATTTCCATATTCGCTTGAATTTGGTTGAGTGGCACATGACCTGGGCCTTCAATAATCACTTGCACGCCTTTAGCTCGAGCGCGTTTAGTCAATTCTCCAAGACGTACCAGTTCCTCAATTTGACATACATCCGTAGCATCTGCCAAACAACCTGGTCGACATGCATCGCCTAAAGAAATGGTTACATCATATTCTCGGCAAATGTCTAAAATATCATCAAAGTGTTCATAGAATGGGTTTTCCTTACCAGTCATGCTCATCCAAGCAAAGATAAGGCTGCCACCACGGCTAACGATATTTAGTCTACGTTTATGCTTTTTAATTTGCTCAATAGTTTGACGCGTAATACCACAATGTAAGGTTACAAAATCAACGCCATCCTCTGCATGGAGTCGGATAGTATCTAAAAAATCCTCAGCAGTAAGTTCTGCCAAATCCCGTTGATGATGAATAACGCTGTCATATATTGGTACCGTGCCAATCATGGCTTTACATTCGCTAGTTAATTTCCGTCTAAAAATACGAGTATCACCATGAGTGGATAAATCCATAATCGATTCAGCACCAAGTTGAATCGCCCAATTTACCTTTTCTATTTCACTATCATAATCAGTAACATCTCTAGATGTACCAAGATTCACATTAATTTTTGTACGTAACGCTTTACCGATGCCTTCTGGATTGATACAAGTATGATTCTTATTACAAGGAATAACAACTTGTCCTAGTGCAACTAGTGCTCGTAATTCCTCTTCATCCATGTGTTCCTTTTCTGCCACGATTTTCATCGCATCCGTAACAAAGCCTTTTTGTGCGGCTTCCAATTGAGTGTAAAACATAATGTATGTCCTCCTATTGAATAAAACCATTTAGCTTTGTACACAAGAAAAAGGGTATCGATAAAATATGATCGATACCCTTGAATGGTTTTGCGTGCTTCCTACGCGGGCATGATCCCGATCAGGTCAAAGGTCAGGTGCTAACAGCCCTTTCTCAGCCTATCTCATAGGCTCCCTTGCATACTCTGCTATGTAATTCTTTCTCAGCATATCACTATTCAAAGAATAGTTCAATAGGATATTAAAATTGCCATGTAAAGTTTACACTTGTAAGTGAACAGTAGTAATTGTATTCCTTTACATTTACTCAACAATACATTGGCACATTTTCATCGTAGCCAATGCTGCTTCATGAGACCCTGGTGTCACACCAGCACAACACTTTGCGTCTATGTGAACAGGCACCTCTGGCAAGCCAGTTTTTAATAATACTGCATTCGATACAACACAAATATCTGTGCAAAGACCCACTAAGGTTATACTTTCAATAGGCTCTGCTCTATGCATACCTTGCAATCGCGTTACTAATTCAGAGGATCCGAAGTTAGGCTTATCAATAATAAAAGACGGATGAATAGTGTTGCGTTTTTCTGCCGCTTCTAAAAGCCCATCTACTATTTGCCAACCATCTGTATCTTTTACACAATGTACAACAGGTAAATGTTGACCTTCTTGGCTTTCAAGATAATCATTATCGTGAGTATCCCGTGTAAAGATAACAGGACCATCGAAGGATGCTATTTTTTGACGCACATTGTCTACAATGGCTTGAGCCTCTGGAGAACCAAGAGCACCGTCCACAAAATCATGTTGCATATCAATTACGACTAATACATTCATTTTTTATTCCTCCACAATGACATGATGCACTCGATTTGGCGTATTATGCGCAATGCGACCTGCCGCAGCGGCCGCCACAGCACCTACCAAATCATCAAGAAATGTGTTGCAATGACTATCAACTTGGCTATCTAGTTTTTTAACGATGCCAGGTTTTACCTTATCAATATAACCATAGTTCGTAAACCCAATAGATCCGTATAAATTCACAATGGATAAAGCGAGAATTTCATCAATCCCAAATAACGCTTCATCACGAGTCATGATACTTTGTAGTGGCTCAGATAATTTCTTCTGCTCTGCCAATCTATCCAATTCTATGCCCGTAATGATGGCATTTTGTGTTTCTCGTTTTTCAAGTACAGCCTGAACACTCTCTACACACTCGTCCATCGTCAAATCAGGAATATACGGTTGTTGAATTATCATCACAATATCTGCAATATCCTGAACGGTAACGCCTCGTTCCTTTAATAAATTATACGTACACGCCTTTAATTCCTCCTGAGATATCATAATTGCTCCTCAAAATTATACAAATTTACGTAACACATTATACCTTGATTATAGCACGAAAAAATCCCCGCCGACGTTCTATCAGTAGGGATTCCATGATTAGATTTTCTTAACCATTTCAGATTTCAATGCCATCGCACCAAAACCATCAATTTTGCAATCGATATCGTGTCCGTCGCTCGCATCAGAAATGAGGCGAATGTTTTTAACGCGCGTACCTTGTTTCAATACGCCAGCGCCTTTTACTTTGAGGTCTTTTACAACAACAACGGTATCGCCATCAGCTAGTTCATTGCCGTTAGCATCGCGAATGATACCTGCTTCAGCTGCAGCTTGTGCGTCAGCCGCTGTCCATTCATTGCCACACATAGGGCAGATAAACATATGACCGTCTTCGTATGTGTATTCGTCGCCACACTTAGGGCAGTTAGGTAAATTTGCCATTTAGATCTCCTTTTTCACTACATAATGAAAGTATTATACCATACCTTAGAAACCAAACTCTATATTGATATGACGACCATTAGCTCTATATTGATACAAGGGCTATATAAAATCTACAATAAAAAATCTAATCAATCTCATTTTTCTTTATTAAAGTTTCATACAACTCCAACTTATCTTCAAGATTATTCTTATAACCTTCCAATCGTTTGATTTCGGTATGAACACATTACGGTCTGCACCCACTGCATCCCCTATGCGGGATTTCCACGCGTACTGAATGCACTGTTTACGGTGAAAGCGGTCTTTGAAGAACGGAATATCCTGAATTAAAGAGTGCCCTGCAATAAAAAGAGAGGGGTTCTGGTGGAATCCCTCAGTGTAGATTACATTATAATGAGATTGACGATATAGGCCAATCTCATTATAATGTAATAAAGAGATAGTCGACGAGTGGTTCCGTCAGGCTCATCCCAAAACATTATAAAACATGTAGAAATGGCCTTTCGTTTTCAGCTACCAGTTGGTAACGAAGGGCTATTTGTCGTTATTACGACAAATCAGCACTATCAATGCTCCAAAGGAAATAACTACAGTTAAAATCCCAAGGACAATCATAATGATTTCGTAGGCACTCATAGGCTTCACCCCCTTTAAAGAAAAAGGGCTACCCAACCTCATCGACTACCTTAATTACATTATATATCGAACTTATGTTTCATTCAACAAATAATATTAATACAAATTAAGCAAAAAAATAAGCCTAACGCGACTAAGTACTGCAATACTTAGACACGTTAGGTTTATCAAATTCCTTATTCTTTGATGAGCCTAACGCCTAGAACACGTTAACTGGCTCTTTTGTACTTATAGTATAGTCTGAATTCTAAAGACTGTCAATTTACATCGTCCTTAGCGGATATTATAAAATGAAAAGGAATAGAAATAACAACTTCTTCTTTAACATCAATATAACCTATATTCCAAACAGTATTCTTTGCAGTCTGTACTAACTCTAAATATATTTCATCATTAAAGGTATGCTCATTAGGATCTAACTCAACAGAAGTAATACGCCCTTTAATATCTGTTTTTATCTGTAAGTCAAAACTATAATCTCTATCAATCTTTGTTCTAAGTACTTTAGCAGGAACCTGTAACTGAGATGCTATTTGATTATTAAGAGAACGCTCTGTATCCATCATAGTTTTCCCATTATCTGCAAAGGCATTAATAGGACTCAAAACAACTATCAATAAAAATAAGAATAAAGCTCTAATCATAAAATTTCACCAATCATAACACACAACATAAAGATTTCTATCAGATTTTATATTAACAAAACCAATAAAATATGTCCATTTAGTCCAAGTGCCAATCAATTGACAATGATATCATATTTACTTATCTAGTTCGAACTGACTATATGTGACAATTCTTCTAAAATTTAATTGATAGATGTCCAACGAGTGGTTCCGTCAGGCTCATCCCAAAACATTATAAAACATGCAGAAATGGCCTTTCGTTTTCAGCTACCAGTTGGTAACGAAGGGCTATTTGTCGTTATTACGACAAATCAGCACTATCAATGCTCCAAAGGAAATAACTACAAAAGGGAGACTCAGAACGGAGTCTCCCTTTATTCATCTATACCAAATCAACTAAACATCTACAATCCTTGCAGAAGTTGTAAATAATCTTGCCATTGACTAAATATATTATATATGCGCACTTCTTTTTCATCATCAAAGACACGATATAAAATAATATTTTTATTAATAATCAACATACGATAATTTTTATTACGTAAAACAGTATGTCTTGGAATCATGCCCATATAAGGATTATCCGCTAATAAAAGAATTCTATCCTTAATCTCTTGATAAACAGCCTTGGCAATTTCATTGGAAAAAGATTGCTTTACATGCAAAACAATATGATGCAATGCCTGATCAGCCTGTGCCATAATAATGATACGATAAGCAGCGTCTTCCATAACTATTCGGCCTCAGCTAACAACTGTTCTATGCTGATAAAAGTATCCTCAATAGGACCCATTCTACCTTTTCGTTCGTCTTCCTCAGCCAATGCAATAGCCTCTAATAATTCTATCTGTGCTTTCAATTTATTATAGGTTTCATATCCCATACATACCGTATCACCACGGCCATTCACTGTCATAATACAAGCTTCATCCCTTGTTTTCAAAACTGTAGAGATTTCATTATATTTATTTCTTAAATCCGACGATGGTCGGATACTTTCACGTAATAACCCCATAAAAGCACCTCCTCATATACAAATTATATCATAATTTGTATATGAATTGTGAATCAGTGATCCTATCCCAATCGTTTACGCAAGATTGCATAGAGAATCATACTAATGATTACACTCATAACAGCTTGAATGGTATTAGTTAAAATACCGGCAATGGCTACGCCTGGATCGAAGACAAAGTATTCGGCGATGAAGTAGCCTGCTACGATAATAATACCACCTACGACAGTTGCTACCAAAGCAGAAGTAGTTGTCTTATAGTTATAGACAGTACCGACAAGATAGCCTTCAATGCCTTTCACCACAAAGGTGATTGGTACAAAGACTGCGTAGCCAAGGAACAAATCAGCTAGCGCTGGTCCAATAGCACCGATATAGGCACCATATTTTCGACCTAATAATAAAGCGGATGTCATGATAACGACATCTCCAACATTGAAATAGCCGCGTATGCCAGGTACTGGAATTTTCGTATACATTGTAAGCAATGTAGCGAGGGCAATCAATACGGCTGTGAGTACTAACGCGGATGTAGTACTGCGGGTTTGAACGTGTTGCATAGCGTCCTCCTTATAAAAGAAAATAAGCATGTGAATAATTACATCACATGCCTATACTATAAACCTTTATGGTAACACTTGCAAATACAAGGAATTAACTATAGAAAATACTATTAACAGTACTCTTCAAAACGTTCCTCTACATTGTAGAGAACCTCGCAATCACAACCGCCACCTTCGTTGATAATCCAGTCTAGTACACTTTCAACATCTACCTTTTGTTTTTCTAAAAACTCTCTTGTGAAAGTCAGACTATGATCGCAACCGTCATTTGTCTCTAATTTCTCGTCTACATAATCAAATAATTGCCAAAATAACTCTTCATCCATAGGTAAACTATCTTTAAACGATTGCCTTTGCTCGTCTGCATAAGCTTTTAATAATTCCTTTTTACGTGCTTTATCCACTATGATTACTCCCTTTTATGGCTTATAAGTTATAGCTCATGACTTATATTTCAAGCCTTATTTCTCATATAGTTCTGGTCGTTCTAAAACTGTGCCATATTTTAATTTTGGTAGTTTAACGAATTCAGGATACAACTGCTTAACCTCTTTACAAGACTTTAATGTAAGATGTTCTAAATTATTAAGTTCTAAAATGGGAGAGTAGTCTTTATCTATCACCTTTGCCGTTAAAAAGCTAAAAAAGCGCAACTGTTTCATATGGCGTAAAAATTCTAAGGATTGAACCTTAAGAATTTTAGGAGCGGCGAAGTCACCTTCTAAGGCAAGACTTTCAAGATGTTTTAGATTAGCTAATGGCGCGTAATCATCAATTTGTTGAAAGTTTTCAATCGACAGAGCTACTAAATTTACTAATCTTGAAATAGGCTCTAAGCTCGATACACTTCTTCCAGACCCAATGTGTAGATATTCTAGCTCTTGTAAATTCTCAAGTTTTAAAATATCTGGATAAACACCCCATTTTATATGTAACCTTTTAAGTCTCCGTTGGGCACACACCGCATCAAATAACTCCTGTGGCATTCTTGTACAAAACATGAGCTCTGTAAAGATATCTGGATGTTCAACTAAAAAATCACACCACTCCTGTAAAATGCGTTTCTTATCTTTAGCAGAATAGTCTTCATCTAGCTGTGTGCAATTAATCATCAGCTTATCTTCACCATCATATTCAGAAACCTCAACTACAGATTTTAGTTGTTTCTCATCCTTATGATAGTAGTCAAAGCCATATTTAATTTGCTTTTCTGTTAACACTGCCATGTTATAATTCCTCATCTTCGTCAGTCCCATAATTAGTTTATCTATAACGAGAGCCATAGCCAACAGATTATAACAGGCCTAGCAAATCGATACAAGCACATGCCCGTTAACCTCTAGAACTTGTTTGTAAAAGCGTTTCATTTGCTCGAAATTATGAAGAATTTCGTCTTTGATTTCTTCCTCTTCTTCTTCATAGTCCCAGATATTTGGATATAATTCTGCTTCTTTGCAGGCTTTCATATCAAAAGATTCGAGTGCACTTTCAATATCAAATTGATCTAGGGCTGCCACGATATTGGCTAAATGATTGTGTTCTGTATATGCTACATAGTCTGATATATCCTCAACAGCCATTACGCCTAGTACCGCTTGGCTAAGAGGATTTTTATCGTCTTTATGGTCAGTGCCCACACCAGTTAGCACAAAATGGAGTACATCCCACATCTTGTCGATATCAAGCAATAACTCGTCCTCATCACTCCACTCTTCAACGGTTTCAAAAAGTTCCTCTTCTAATGAGCCTAAACTCTTGAGCTCTTTTAAATTCTTATCACTTACACAATTATAATTTGCAATGAGTCCCATAATCTTTAATCTCCGTGAGCACATCTAACAACACAGCCTCATGTTCTTTATTTTTATCTAACAATGGCTTACATAATAGAAGTACTTGTAAAGAATAGTAGTAAAAACTAAAGAATAGGTCATCTGGAAATACCTCTTCTTCCTCATATCTGAGAATATCTTCGTCTTCATCATACTCTTCAGACCAAAGATATTCTTCGTTGAGCATATCCTCAAAGTTCGGTAATTGATCTGCATGTTCTAACATAAGACCATCTCTAATGCACTCAGCAATAATTATGAATAATTCAGCTAATTCTTTTACTAAATGTCTTGCGACCTCATTATGACCTTGTTCTTCAACGGCTTTATTAAAAATACGTAATAGAAAAATCAATGCAAAGGGCGTAGCATGCCATAAAGTCGATTGATGCTCAATGTTTTGGGCCAGCTCTTCACCTGCCGTATCAATGGCATCAACGTTCTTCATATCCCACAACACCTTAAGATGAGCAGGAAAATCTGTGGCACGGCCGTAAGTTGTGGTCAAACGATGCCAGGGTATATCACTGACTTTCACAGTTTCTATATATGTTTGAGTTGTTGCATTCATCGCATCTACTCCCTTTTTTGACGCAATAATTATTGATGAACAATATCTTTCACCAATTCATTAGTATCTATCAGGCGAAGTCTACCTGTTCTAGGCTCATCTGTAATCTCGTTGTAGATATCTTCCAACGTGCCTGCTGGTGCTAGTTTCCACAATTTACACGGATACAGTTCAACAGCCCCAATGATTTCTAAATGGTCTAGCAATAGGCCTAGGTCTTTATGATTAAACCAACAGTCGGTATCGATACCGAAATTTGTATTGTCTTTCCGGCAGGCGATTTTACTATTTAAAAACTGCTCCATTGTAGGTTTTTCTTTTTGTAAAAGCCGCGTACAGGCCAAATGGTACTCGATTTTCCGCGGTGATTGATCCACGTCAGATACAAAAATAGCTCCATACTCATTTTCAAACTTAACAGCTAATACGTCGCCCACCTTAAAATGAGGTTCTCGCTTTG
>ERZ773009.1617-NODE-1617-length-15223-cov-8.881263_pt1 | contig 15223 bp, 9 predicted proteins | sample MGYA00580663_ERZ773009 | MGnify/ENA primary metagenome ERZ773009 (study PRJEB29015, sample SAMEA2737969) | human oral metagenome | biome: human oral; feature: human-associated habitat; material: dental | place: China | collected 2026 ... | reverse complement strand
AGACGTTGTCCTCGCGGGCGCGGTAGTCCCCGCCCTTGACCGTGTCGTAGAAGAGACGGTACACGGAGTCGTTGTCGTTGCGGTAGTTCTTCGCAGCGTTGATGCCGCCCTGCGCGGCGATCGAGTGCGCACGACGTGCGGAGTCCTGGTAGAAGAAGCAGTCGACGTTGTAGCCCATCTCGCCCAGCGAGGCGGCAGCCGCGCCGCCCGCGAGGCCCGAGCCGACGATGATGACGCGCAGCTTGCGTCGGTTGGCGGGGTTGACCAGCGCGGCAGTGAACTTACGCTGTTCCCAGCGCCGCTCGATCGGAACGTCGTGGGGTGCCTTGGCGTCGGCGATCTTCTCGCCTTCGCGGTACAGGCCGTGGATGATTGTGTCGGTCATGATTGCGTGCCCTTCCTCAGTGAATCAAGCCGGTGACGATGGCGACGGGCGGGGCCATGAACATCACGAAGATGACGAGGCCAACCAAGCCCGAGAGGACAACCAGGGGCCGACGCGTCGCGGGGCGAACCCAGCCGAGCGACTGGAACATGGACCAGAAGCCGTGCGAGACGTGGATGCAGGCGCAACCGACGAACACGGCGTAGAGGATCACGAGGACCGGCGACTGGAAGGAAGCGATCATGCGAGCGTAAGGAGTGGTGACGTCAGCGCCGAAGTTCGCGAGCTTCGCGGGCAGGCTCACGGTAGTGAAGTGAGCGATGTGGAAGATCAGGATCAGCAGGATGAGAACACCGCTCATGCGCATGGTGCGGGCCGCGTAGGAGTCCGTGACGGACTTCTTCACGACGTAGCGGGTGGAGCGAGCGCGACGCGAGCGGTTCCACGTGTAGGCGGCGGCCCACAGGTGGATGACGAGCATGAGCACCATGGCGGCGCGGAAGACCCAGATGAATCCGCCGTGCGGGAAGATCGGCACGAAAGCCTCTTCATGCAGCCAGTGCGCGTAGTCGTTGTAGACCTCCGCGCCCAGGAACATCTTGAGGTTGCCGTAGGAGTGGAACAGCAAGAAGAAAACGAAAACGAAGCCCGAGACGGCCATCAGCTGCTTAATAAAGACGCTGGTGGTCCACGCGCGGCGCTTCTTCGTTGCGACATTTTGAGTGGCCATGGCTTGAGCATATCGGTGGGATTGTGCCCGCTCGTAGGACCATGGCGCGCCCCCACCGGGCACCCTCCGACACGCGCCGCGCCTTTCCGCTATTTTCCGCCATTCTCAGGGTCGCCTTTGCCCGCGATTACAAGGATAACTTCCGGGGGCGCCGCGAGCGCCGGGCGGCCTGAGGAAGCCGATTTTTGATACACCGACGATGCCTATTTGGTGGCCGTCGCCGCATCCGCGCGGGTCAGGAGTGCTCGCATCTCCATGGCTTCTTCGACGGGGTTGCGAAAGTAGCGAGGTCGGCGCCCAATCTCGACGAAACCTCGCGACTCATACAGGCCGATGGCCGCGGCGTTGGATGGACGCACGTCGAGGAAGATCTCGTGGACGCCCGCGGCGGCGGCCCACCTCAGGAGGGTGTCCAGGAGGGCCGCTCCCAGGCCGCGGCCACGGGCCTCGGGGCGCACTCCGATGGTCATGACGTCGGCCTGGTCGCCCCCGATCTTGACGCCTGCGTAGCCGAGCGGCGTGTCGTCCTCGCCGCGAGCGATCCAGTAGCGCGACGCCGGGGAGGAGAGTTCCTCGGCGAGCATGACATCACTCCACGGGTCCTCGGGGAAGGTCAGCGCCTCGAGACCGATGAGCGCTTCCAGGTCGCTCGGGTGCGCGCGGCTCAGGCGGGTCCTCATAGGCGCGCTGTCGGCTGGCCCTGAATGTCGGGACGGCGCAGGTAGAGGGGGTCCGTGCGCAGCCGGTGTTCGTCGCCCGCCGCGAGCCTCGTCGCGGTGATGCGGCTCATAACGGCCGGGTCGAGCCTCACCTGGGGGCCGAGGTCGGCGCGTGCCAGAGCGTGGGCGCTATGCTCGGGAATGTCCGCTCCGGCGACAACGAGGCCGGGGGCGGTACGCATGGCCGCCAGGAGGGAGGTGACCTCGCCCACCTCAAGGCGTCCTTCGAGGGTCACGTCGTGCGGTCCGGCGGCCACGTAGGAACCCCAGTAGAGTTCGCGCCGCCGCGCGTCCGCGATCGCGTAGACCCTCGTCTCGGGCGGGAGGAGATCCAGGCCCTGGCGGGCGATCACGTCCAGCGCCGACACGCCGTAGACGGGCACCCCGGCGGCGGCGGCGAGGACGCGGGCGGACACCAACCCTGCTCGCAGTCCGGTGAAGGGCGCGGGTCCCGTACCGATCAGCACCCGATCGAGCGAGGCCTTTCCCAGGACCGGGGAGAGTCCCGCCTCGGCCAGGGCGGCGCGAACGAGCGGGATGATCGATTCGGCGTGGTGGCGCCCCGAGTCGTTGCGGGCGCGGGCACGCACGCGGCCGTCCTCGAGGACGGCGACGGTGGTGGATGCTTGGGTGTCCAGGGCTATCTCTCGCACGCTGCGATCCTACTCGTCGGCGTGTGCCTCGTCGCCGCAAGCGGGCGAGGCGCCGTCGCCAAACACCGCGGGAGCGTCGAGGCGCCGTCCCCCGTGGGCGGCAACGAGCCCTTCGAGGATGCCATTCCAGCGGCTTCCGTGCGCGTGCAGGACGATGCTGCGCGTCCCGTCGTCCATGTGCTCCAGGTCGATGACCTGCCCGTCCCGACACGCCTGCCCGCCCTCGGCTCGTCGCACATCAATGACGAGGCGCTCGGGGCTCATGGCTTCCGTCTTTCCCTCTCCCCATTCGACGACGGTGACGGCCTCGTCCAGGGAGGAGTCCAGGTCCAGGGTCTCGAGGTCGCCGAGGTCGGTAATGCGGTAGGCGTCGGCATGGATCAGGTCGGGGCCCCCGTGAAGGGAGGGGTGAACTCGGGCGACGATGAACGTCGGCGAGGCGACGCGTCCGCGCACCCCCATGCCGGCCCCGATGCCCTGAGTGAGCGTCGTCTTGCCCGCCCCGAGGCCGCCGGAGAGCATGACGAGGTCGCCGGCGCGCAGCAACCGTCCCAGGTCCGCACCAAGGTCGCGGGTCTGGTCGGCGCCGCTCGTGCGAACCTCAAAAGAGGCGGTGGGTCGGTCAGTCATGGGGGTTCCTCCCGTGCTGTGCCCCCTCGACTCCGCTGCGCACGTACGTGCGGGGGATGTGGGCGCCGAGGCGAGTGACGATCTCGTAGTTGATGGTGTCGGCCGCGTCTGCCCACTCGTCGGCGAGCGGCTCGCCACCCGCTCCGTTTCCCAGCAGAATCACTTCGTCTCCGACGCGCGCGGGCGGCTGGCCGGCGTGGGCGGTGGCTTCCCCGGCGTCCCCTGCCGCCTTCCCCAGGTCTATCATGAACTGGTCCATGCACACGCGTCCGACGACGGGGGCACTGAGCGGCCCAGACGCGGTGTGCACGAGGACCCGCGCACGGTTGGAGGCGGCACGCAAGATTCCGTCGCCGTAGCCCAGGGGAACCAGGCCGATCCAGCGACGGGTGGGGGCCGCCCAGGTTCCCCCGTAGGAGACCGGGCTCCCCTCCTCGATGACCTTGACCGAGGTCAGCGGCGCGCACAGCGTCAGCGCGGGGATCAGGCCGAGGTCGGCGGCGCTCGCGACCGCGGGGTCGGGGCTGAGTCCGTAGAGGCCGATGCCGACGCGGACCATGTCGTAGTGGGTCTGGGGGTGCCACAGGATGCCGGAGGTTGCTGCCAGGTGGCGGATGCGCGGACGGACACCGGCCTTGCGAAGGATCCGCAGCCCTTCCTCGAAGATTCGCACGTGGCTCGCGGTCGATGCGTTGCCGCCGTCACTCGGGTCATCGGCGCGGGACATGTGGCTCCAGGCTCCGACAACGTCGATCAGTCCGTCGTCGCTCGCGGCCTTGAGGGCGGCGGCCAGGGTCGGAAGGTCGGCGAGGGTGGAGCCGGCGCGCGACATTCCTGTGTCGATCTTGACGTGGACGCGCGCGGGGCGACCTACCTGGCGGGCTGCGGCGCAGATATGCGCGAGGACCCACGTCCACGACACGGACAGGTCGATGTCGGCGGCGATGGCCGCCGCGAAGTCGGAGGAGGAGGTGGATATCCACGCGAGGATCGGCGAGTCCTCGCGTGCGACGCCCGCCGCGTCCAGGCCCTCGCGCAGGGCGAATGCCTCGGCCAGCTGGGCGACGCCGAGCCAGTCGGCGCCCGCTTCCAGGGCGGCGCGGGCAACGGGAATGAGGCCGTGGCCGTACGCGTTGGCCTTGACTGTCGCGAGTTGGAGGGCGCCGGGGGCGGCGGCGCGCAGGACCTTCAGATTGTGGCCGATGGCGGCCAGGTCGATGCTCGCGCACGAGGGGTAGTCCCTGCCCTGGCCTCGTTGTTGTGTGGAAATCACTCCCCTAGTATCGCACGCCCGGGGCGCGGCGCTTCGTCAGGCGAGGGGTGTGCGCACCTCGTCGCTCCGGGTCGGCCAGCACGCGCGGGATCTGCGCGGCGATATCTGCCGCCTGAATGGGTGCCCTGCCCCGGTGGCGGTCCGCGGCCAGGCGGGCGGCGCGCCCGTGGAGCCAGACGGCCGCGGCCAGGCGTTCCATCGTCACGGGGAGCGCATTCGCCTCGCCTGAGGGCGCCGTTGGCTCGGGGCGCGCCAGGACGCCGGCGATGAGACCCGCCAGGACGTCACCGCTGCCGGCGACGCCGGCCCAGGGTGTGCCCGCCGGACTCACGCTGGCGCGGCATCCGCTTGTCCGCCGCGTGTCCGCCGTCTGCGGTGATTCCTCGCCCCCGTCGCCTCCTCGCCCACCCGCCTGGGTCCGCGCCCGCGCGACCGCGTCCGAGCAGACGATCGTGACGGGGCCTTTGAGGACGACGTGGCAGCCGGTGGCGTCGTGGAGTGCGCGCGCAAAACGCAGCGGGTGGGCGCCAATCTGCGCCTTTGTCGTCGCCTGCCCGAGGAGTCCGAGCAGGCGCGCGGCCTCCCCGTAGTGCGGGGTCAGAACGGTGACGTCGGGCCTCAGCGAGCCCAACAACTCGGGAACGAGATCGAGCGCCCACGCGTCGATGACGAGGGGCATGCCCGAGCGTCCACAGAACTGAGCGAGTTCGAGCGCGTCCTCACGGCGTTCATCGTCGAGGCCGGGCCCGATGAGGGCGGACTGGATGCGCCCGCCGACGGTGACGACTCCGGGCTGGTCGGCGAGCACGAGATCCTGCACGCGCCTCGTGGAGTTGAGACGAACCATGCCCACGCCGGCAGCCAGGGCGCCGCGCGTCGCGAGAAGACCCGCGCCGGGATAGGTATCGGATCCCGCGACGAGGCCGACCACGCCGCGCGCGTACTTGTCCTGCGCGAAGCCGGGGGCTGGAACCGCCATCGCCGCTGCCATCGTCCCCGCGCCGTAGGATAGCGGAACCATGTCCTCGTCCTCTTCCTCCATCGGGTTCGAGCCGCTCCACGGCATCGCGACGATGCTCAGATCGCCGGAATATTCGACGGCGGGAGGGAGAATCTCAGCGCGCTTGTAGGCGCCGACCGCCATCGTGCACGTCGCCCGGAGGATGGGGCCGCGGATTGCGCCGTCGTCATCAGTCAGGCCGGAAGGCACGTCGATTGCGACGATATGCCGGGGTCGGGCGGCGGCGATCCCGTTCAGGAGCGTCACGGCCTCGGCGAGCTTGCCGGTGAGGGGACCCTGTGCCCCGATTCCGACCATGCCGTCGATCCAGATGCCTGCACCCCAGATCGTATCCCATTCCGGGGTCCCCTCAATGGAGCGCAGGGAACGGTCTGACAGGTCCACGATGGTCACGCCCGCTTCCCGTGCAGCGGCGAGGGCACGGCGATGGCAGCGCTTCTTGAGGAGGTATGCGGTCACGCCGATTCCTGCACGCGCGAGGATCGCGCTGGCGTAGAGGGCATCGCCGCCGTTATCTCCACCTCCGACGAAGGCGATGACGCGGTTGGGGGCCCAGTCGGCGCCTTCCGCCTCGCTGCGGTCATCGGAGTCTGCTTCGGAGGCGCTCTCCTGGCCGTTCCAGCCAACGGGCAGGCTGGTCAGCCGCGCAACGGCGGCCGAGACCTCCCCCGCGACGTCGATCATGTAGCGGTCCGGATCCCCCTCGGAAGCCGTCTGGTCAACGCACTTTTTCTCCATTTTTCGCGCGTCGGCGAAGGACAGGGCAGCTCCATCAATCGTGAACATGGGCCATATTGTTCCACAGCGTGTCCGACTCGGGAAGGTGCTTGAGCACCAGCAGAGGCGGCACGTACGCGCATGCGCCGCGGGCCTCGTCCCACGAGGGAACGAGACCCGTGAACGCTCGCGAGGCCGCAGCCTGGCGCAGCTGGCTACTCCACCGTCACCGATTTCGCGAGGTTTCGGGGCTGGTCCACGTCCAGCCCCTTGACGGCGGCAAGCTCGCAGGCGAAGATCTGCAGCGGCACGACGGTCAGAAGCGGCGCGTAGAGCGTCGGGACGGGCGGGACGCGGAAGACGACCTCGGCGAACTCGTCGACGGAGGTGTCTCCTTCCTCGGCGACGATGATCGTGCGGGCTCCGCGGGCTCGCACCTCCGCGATGTTGGCCAGGACCTTCCCGTGAAGCTCGGGCCGGCGCGGAGTCGGGACGATGACGATGACCGGCTGTCCCTCGTCAACCAGGGCGATGGGGCCGTGCTTGAGCTCTCCCGCCGCGAAACCCTCGGCGTGGATGTAGCAGATTTCCTTGAGTTTGAGCGCGCCCTCGAGGGCGACGGGGAAGCCCACGTGGCGTCCGAGGTAGATGACCGAGGTCGCGTCGTTCATCGTGCGGGCGAATTGGCGCACGCTCTCCCCGCCGCGCAGAACCGTGGCGATGGCGTCCGGAACGCGCGCGAGCTTGTCCATGTAGTCGGCGATCTCGTCCGCGTACTTGTTGCCGCGAACCTGGGCCAGGTACAGGCCCAGGATGTAGCAGGCCGTGACCTGGGCCGTGAATGCCTTGGTGGAGGCGACGGCGATCTCGGGTCCGGCGTGCGTGAGGATCACGGCGTCGGATTCGCGTGAGATCGTCGACCCCGGAGTGTTCACGATCGCGACGACCTTTGCTCCCTGCTCGCGAGCGTGGCGAATCGCCTGGATGGTGTCCATGGTTTCGCCGCTCTGTGAGATGGCCACGACCAGGGTCTTTTCGCCGACGACGGGATCGCGGTAGCGGAATTCGCTGGAGAGTTCGACCTCGACGGGGATGCGGCACCAGTGTTCGATGGCGTAGCGCGCCACCTGGCCCGCGTAGGACGCGGTGCCGCAGCCGATCATGATGACCTTGTCCACGCTGCGCAGCACGTGCTCGGAGATGCGTACCTCGTCCAGGGCCAGGTGTCCGTGGGAGTCGATGCGGTCGGCCAGCGTGGCACCCACCGCCTCGGGTTGCTCGTGGATCTCCTTCTCCATGAAGGTGGGCCACCCGTTCTTGGTGGCGTTGTCGGAGGCGAAGTCGATCTCGTACTCCCTGGGCTCCACGGCTGTGCCGTCCGGGTCAATGACGGTGACGTCTGTCGCCGAGACGACGACGATCTGATCCTGGCCGACCTCGACGGCGCGCCTGGTGTGCTCGACGAAGGCAAGCACGTCCGACCCCAGGAAGTTCTCGCCCTCCCCCAGCCCGATGACGAGCGGGGACGAGCGACGCGCGGCGACGATGACGTCCGGCGACTGGTTGCTCAGCGCCAGGAGCGTGAACGTGCCGCGAAGCTGGCGGGTGACCTCGCGCATGGCGACGACGAGCCGACGCGCGACCTCCTCGTCGGTCCCGGTCAGGCCCGCGACCGCACCCTGGTACGAGGCCTCACTGGCCGCATCGTAGGCTCGTGCGAGCATGTGGACGACAACCTCGGTGTCGGTCTCGGAGGAAAAGCTCTCTCCGGCGGCGATGAGCTCGGCACGCAGTACGTCGGCGTTTTCGATGATCCCGTTGTGGACGAGGGAGAAGCGCCCGTCCGGACTGGTGTGCGGGTGGGCGTTCGCCACCGTCGGGCGCCCGTGGGTGGCCCAGCGGGTGTGCCCAATTCCGGCGTACGCGTCCTCGGGCGAGTCGGCGTCGACGGCTTCGACGAGGTTGACCAGCTTGCCGACCGTCCGGCGCACGTAGAGGCGGCCCGGCGACGCCAGGGCGATGCCGGCCGAGTCGTAGCCTCGATACTCCAGGCGCGCCAGCCCGCCGAGGACGACCTCGCGACTGCGCTGGGAAGCCTTGCATGCAACATGTCCAACGATTCCGCACATGCCTCCCATTCCAGCACACCGGCACCCCATCGGTCACCTGACGTGTGTCGCTTCACGCCGTGGATGTCCTCGCGCGCCCGTCCCCTCGTGGGGGACAATTGCGCTGTGAGCATCACCGAGTCCTTCGCGTCCTCCCCCTCTTCGGCCTCGTCCATTCAGTTGGGCGCCAGCGCACGCACCGGCCCCAGCCCCTACGCGCGATTCGATCGGACAGCCTGGGACCAGCTGGCGGACCGCGCTCCCCTGCCGCTCACGCAGGCAGACATCGATCGCATCGCATCCCTGGGCGACCCGATCGACATGAGCGAGGTGGACGCCATCTATCGGCCCCTCAGCGCCCTCCTGCAGCTCTACATCGACGGACGTCGGCGCACCGCCACCGAGCGGCACGCTTTCCTCGGCGAACCGGCGGCGTGCTCCACCCCGTTCGTGATCGGGATCGCCGGTTCCGTCGCGGTCGGCAAGTCCACGGTCGCTCGTCTGCTCCAGCTCCTCCTGTCGCGCTGGGATTCCACCCCGCGCGTCGACCTGGTGACCACCGACGGCTTTCTTTTCCCCAACCGCGTCCTTCAGGAGCGTTCCCTGATCGCGCGCAAGGGCTTCCCCGAGTCCTACGACCGCTCGGCTCTCATCTCTTTCCTTGCTTCCGTCAAGGCGGGGATCCCGCACACCAAGGCACCGGTCTACTCGCACGTCACCTACGACATCGTCCCGGACGCCTACGTGGAGGTCGATCGGCCCGACATCTTGATCGTGGAGGGCCTGAACGTCCTGCAGCCTCCGCGCTTAGCCCCGGGCTCGGTCTCCGTTGCGGTCTCCGACTACTTTGATTTCTCCATCTACGTGGACGCCGACGAGGCCAACATCGAGCAGTGGTACGTCGATCGCTTCCTGAAGCTGCGCGCGACTGCGTTCTCGCGCGAGGATTCCTACTTCAAGACCTACGCCTCGCTGACCGATCCGGAGGCGGTATCGACCGCCCACATGGTGTGGAACGCGATCAACCTGCCCAATCTGCGCGAGAACATCCGCCCCACCCGCGAGCGCGCGACCCTGATCTTCACCAAGGGCGGCAACCACCGCGTCGAGTCCCTGGCCATCCGCAAGGACTAGGAGCGCCATCCCCACTCGTCACCGACGTACACCACCCGAAAGGAAGGGGGAGGCCGCAGTCGGCATCTCCGGCTGCGGCCTCCCTCTTCTGAGGAGTCGGTTATTCGATCCAGGCGCCCGAGGACGCGAACTGGTACCAGGTTCCGCCGATGCGCTCCCAGCCGGTGGCCATGGAGCCGTTGCCACGCAGGTAGTACCAGGTGGGACCTTCCTTGTACCAGCCGGTCGTCATCGCTCCGTTGCCCTCCAGGTGGTACCACTGGCCGGAGACGCTGAGCCAGCCGGTGGCCATCGAACCGGAGGGGGTCAGATAGTACCAGGCGCCTCCGTCACGCAGCCAACCGGTGCGCATGGCGCCGTTGCTGGACATGTAGAACCACGAGTCGCCGACCTTGACCCAGCCGGTCGCCATGATGCCCGTGTCGGGATCGAGGTAGTACCACTGTCCGCGCTCCTGAAGCCAGCCGTGCTGCTGTGCCCCGGATGAGGCGTGGTAGTACCAGTGTCCCTTGTCGTAGACCCACCCGAGCTTCAGGTAGCCGCTGGCGTCAAAGCGGTAGGTCTTGCCGTCGATGACGAGGGTCTCGTTGGCGGCGTAGGTTCCGTCGGGGTAGCTGTACCACCATCCGAAGTAACCGGACTTCCACTCGCCCACACGAGGCTGGGGGTCCGGGTTCGGCTGGGGCTGGGGGTCCGGGTTCGGCTGGGGCTGCGGATCCGGGTTGGGCTGGGGATCCGGGTTCGGCGTTGAGGCGTTCCTCGTGACCCAGTACAGGAAGCGCGAGTCGCCGCCGCCGACGGCCTTGAGGGTGACCTGCGAGGTCTCGCCCGTGCCGAGCTCCACCTCGCGGGTGGTCTTGTCAGCGGGGTTGACCAGCATCAGGTGCGCGTCGGCGCTGGGCTTCTTGACCGTGAGCGTGATGTCCTGAGCGGTCTCGGCCAGCGACCCGTTGTCGGTGCGCGGATCGAGCAGTGTCGAGGGGTACTTGGTCGTGCCCGTCAGGGCGTTGACAACCATGAAGCCCCTGGGGACGGTCGTGGACTCTCCGAAGATCTCCGCGGACTTGGCGGCATCCAGGCCCTGGAGCTGATCGAAGTATCCGATCACGACGTCGCCGGGAAGCCCGTCGTTGACGGAACCGACGTTGGTCACCGAGACATCCACCAGGCCCACGCCCTGGTTCGCTGCCGTGGCTTCCTCACCCGTAGCGAAGTTACCGTAGCGGTAGCCGCTCAGGACGGGGTCCGAGCCGCGTCCGTCGTACTGGCCGGGCTTGAGGGCGACGAAGGTCGAGTCCATGGCCTTCGTGTAGTTTCCGATGTAGGAAACGTTGCCGAAGATGTTGGAGAACTCGTAGAAGGAGCGCGTGGGCGCACCGTCGTGGTCGATGATGGAGGAGCGGTCGTAGCCGTTGTACTCCATGCGGAACAGGCCGAACCACTTCTGGCCGGTCGCGAGTCCCAGGGAGGGCACGATCGACTTTTCGGAGGCTGAGACGTTGGCGTCCCAGTTGTAGTCCAGGTACTGGCCGTACAGGATCGGGCTGGAGCCATCACCGGTGATGCCCTTGAGGGCGTACTCGCGCTGCTTCTTCCAGGTGTTGGTGTTCAGGAGGCTCAGGACGACGTTGCGCGGCGCGGGGCCACCATTGGCGCCCCAGTAGTACTTGTCCCAGCTCAGCAGGTCGGGCTTGGCGTTCTTCACGTAGTAGCTCAGGTTGGCGTCGCGGTACCAGGAGGGGTCGTCCCAGGAGTTGGCGTGGACGACCGCGCCGGGGATGTTCTGCTTGGACCAGGAGAACCAGTTCTTGAAGCACTCGGATTCGACCCGGTTGAAGCCGCCCTCGTCGCCGTACTGAATGTCGACGAGCGTGGACGCGTAGGGCTTCATGTACTCGTTCATGAATTCACGCGGATCGCCCGCGTTGCACATGCTGTTCCTTCCGAAGGGGGCCTTCGCGAGCGCCCAGGGTGCTCCCTTGCCCAGGGATTCCATCATCGCGGTGTTGAACATGGGCAGGTCGTAGAACATGGGGAACGCGCCGCCGGTGAGGTCGCGCTCGTGGGCGTCGAATCCGCCGCGCCCGTACCCCTCCGAGGGCACCCACGCGGGCATCATGACGCCGTACTGGAGGGCGAGGGTCTGTGCGCGGTTGACGCCCCACTTGCCCTCACCCGGGTCGAATCCGGAGTAGCGCTCGTACATGGAATTGTCGACCTCGGGCTTGGTCGGGGTCTGACCCGCGGGAAGGCCCCACACCTCAACGTCGTTGAAGGTCACGGCGGTGGCGATATTCGCGGGCGTCTGCGGCTCGGTTTCATCGTTCATCCAGATGCGGATGTTCTTGGCGAGGTGGTAGGCGTTGAAGTCCCAGTACCACAGGCCTCGCGCGTCGCGCGTGAGGGAGCCGTGGGTGACGATGGTCTTCCATTCGCCCCCGTCCGCTTCCTGTACCGCGATCGCAACCGAGTTGCCGCCGTGCCAGGACTGGGCGCCCGCGGGCAGAGTGGGCGTTCCCCACCCGTTCACGCGGTGCACGTAGCGCGCCTCGCCCAGGTGCAGCTCGATGCCGGTGACCGACTCGGACCACTCGCTTGCCCGCACGAGCGGGTTCGAGGTCCACGTCGTCGCGGGGTTGAGGTCGGTCAGCGCGGCATTGTCGGCCTCGGAGCCGCCGTTGGCCTTGGCCGTGGCGGGCACGAGGACATTGCCGCGGAAGTCGGTGTCAACCTTGGTGATGTTGGCAACGTAGGTGGCTTCCGCGCCGTCCTTGCTGACCGTTGCGGTGATGACGTTGAGGCCGGTTTCGAGGTCGAGGTTGGAGACCCGTCCGTCGGCATCGGGGGTGGCGCCGTTGATGGTGACACTCGCGCCTTCGACCGTGCGGATGCGCGCGGAGACGGTCTTGGCGTGGAAGTATCCGGTGGCCTGGTAGGTGTGGGTGCCGGGAGCGAAGTCGACCGGCTTGCCGGGTTCGCCGTAGGGCAGCTGGTCGATGACGAAGTCGACGACGAGGTTGTCAACGCCCGATCCGGTGGCCGGCGTGTCGGGGTGTGGAACGGTCGGCCGGGGGCCAGCGTTGCCGCCTCCACCCTGATCGGTGCCGTAGGAGGTGATCGCGTTGCCGTCGGAGTCGCAGGGCAGGAGCTTGATGTCGCTGAGCGCCATGTCGGACTTGCCCGGAGCCAGGGAGCGCAGGCCTGCCAGGGCGATGACGCGCTTGGTCGTGGCCTTGAAGGTCACGTACTGTTCCTTGTTGCCGAAGGTCAGGTTCGTGCCGTGCGTGACCTCGGTACCGCCCTCCCAGGTTCCCTGCGCGACGGATTTCTTCCAGTCGGCGAACGAGGCGCTGGAGGCGGGGTTGCCGGGATCCTCGTCGAAGGCGAAGACGCGGTACTCGCCCGGGAACTGGTCGTTTCCGAGTGTCGAGTCGTATGTCGGACGGGGGGTCAGGCCCAGGCCGCAGACCTGGGTGCCGGGGGTTGGGTTCTGGACGGCGAGGGCGTGGGGGTAGGTGTCCAGGCCTCCCTTCCACTTGGTGGTCCAGAAGGTCTTGGTTGCGTCCGTTCGCGCACTGTCATCGTCGGTGAGGGCTGCAATGGTGCCGTTGGGGGCGCTTTCTCCGACCTTTTCCTCGGATGTAGCCCACAGGACGGTCGGGTGATAGGGGGTTTCGGGAGCGGCGACGGCCGCCGTGGGTGCCAGCCCGAGCATGGTGGCCGCGAGTACCGGGGCTCCGAGGGCTGCGATGATGGGTCTATTCCCCATGAGAGTAACTCCTTCGTCAGTATGGGGGGCCAGGGCAGGGATCCGTCGTCGAGCGAGTGTGGACCCACAGAACCTAACACGTGTTAGCTTTTGTGACTCATCCTCCTTTCTGCCAGTGAAACATCCTCGCGGGCGACGCGCGCGAGGGCGACGTCAGAACTTCAGCCCACCGTCCTCGATGCCGCGGAAGAAGAACTTCTGGCTGAAGGCAAAGACCACGACGACGGGAACCATTGCGACGACCGCGCCGGCCAGGACGAGCTGATAGGTGACGCCCTGGGGCGAATTCTGAATCGCCGTGAGCGTGAGCATCAGGGTCTGCTTCTCGGGATCGGGCAGCATGAGCAGCGGGAAGATGAAGTCGGACCATGCGCCGATGAACGAGGTCAGGCCTACCACCGTCAGAGTGCCGCGCACCTGGGGCAGGAAGATCGACCAGAAGCGGCGCAGCTCACCGGCACCGTCGATGAGCGCCGCATCCTCGATCTCGTCGGGGATGCCCATGAAGGCGGCACGCATCATGAGGATCTGGAAGGGGCCGATCATCGCAACCATCCACACGCCGGGAAGGGTCTTGTACAGGTCGAGGTTGACCATCATCTTGAACAGGGAGAGCATGATCGACTCAAACGGGAAGATCATGGCGGACAACACGACGAAGTACATGATGTTGCGCCCGGTCCATCCGCGCCGCGAGAGCATGTAGCCACCCACGCAGGACAGGATGACGTTGGAGGTGACGGTCAGGGCCGCGATGATCGCCGAGTTGCGGATCGAACCCAGGATGTTGGTGCGCTCGAAGAGCACGACGAAGGAATCCAGCGACCACTGCTGCGGCAGCAGCGTTGCCCCCTGCCCGAAGACGGATTCCCCGGGGGCCTTGAACGCTGCCATGAGCGGGAGCACCAGGGGGCCGACCAGAATGATCGCGACGACGACCAGGAGAATGTATCGGCCGACGAGGGCGCCGCCGCGCATCTGGCGCGATGCGACGTTGCGGCTCTGACGCTCGAGACGGCGTTCCTTGCGCCACTGGGCGAAACGCGCGCCCAGCGAGGTCGAATCGGACTGCGAAACTGCGGTGCTCATGAGTCTTCAGCCTTCCTCTGCAGGCTCTGCGAAGCGATGATGAAGCCGAAGGTGATGAGGAAGAGGCACACCGACGCGGCGTCGCCCTGCCCCAGGGATCCGAAGGTGGGATCGACTATTCGGTCGCGAATGTACATGGTGAGCGTCTTGGTCGGCGAGGCCGAGCCACCGAGCAGGTAGACCTCGGTGAAGATCTTCAGGCAGCCGATCGTCGTCAGGGTCGCCACCAGGAACATCATGACCTTGACGCCGGGGACGGTCACGGTCAGGAAGCGACGAACGGGACCGGCCCCGTCCAGCTCGGCGGCCTCGTACAGGGACTTGTCAACGTTCGCCAGGGCCGACAAGTAGAGGATCATGTAGTAGGGCAGGCCCTGCCAGAGGGTGATGATCATCGCGCAGAAGAGGATGAACCACTTGTTGGACAGGAAGGGAACGGGATCCATTCCCCACGACGCCAACAGGTTGTTGATGGGCCCGCGCTGGTCCAGCAGGTAGCGCCACGCGAGGGAGATCACGACCAGCGAGGAGATTGCCGGCAGATAGTACACGGCGCGGAAGAAGCCGATGCCGGGGACGTGCGACTTGACGAGGAGCGCGAGGAGCAGGGGAAGAAGCACCATGAGCGGGACGACGCACACGGCGTAGATCAGCGAGTTTCCAAGCGACTGCCAGAATTCGCCGTCGCTCAGGATGGTCGTGTAGTTGTCGATGCCGACGAATCGTCCGATACGTCCCACGGGCTTCGTCTTGGTGAAGGAGACGAAGACGGTGGTGATAAAGGGGTAGATGTAGAACGAGATGACGGCTAGCACCGGCAGGGTGACCCACAGCCAGGGAACCCACGCCGGACGGAATCGGGCGGCGCCATTGAGGGAGCGCGTCTGTGCGCCCTTACGTTTCGGCATTCCATTGTCCTTCATAGGGGTGCGCGTGGCCGTGAGCGGGCGGACGCGCCGGTTGAGAAATAGGTGGGGGGCCGAGGCGTGGCCTCG
>ERZ773009.1612-NODE-1612-length-15249-cov-4.455969_pt1 | contig 15249 bp, 11 predicted proteins | sample MGYA00580663_ERZ773009 | MGnify/ENA primary metagenome ERZ773009 (study PRJEB29015, sample SAMEA2737969) | human oral metagenome | biome: human oral; feature: human-associated habitat; material: dental | place: China | collected 2026 ... | reverse complement strand
CGGCATTCTTGCGGCTGACGCCGATATTATCCGCTTCTTTCGCCGCGTCGATGTTCGCGCCGAGATAGATGAAATCCCAACCCGCCTTTTCCTGCTTGTCGGAAATCATTTCCTTGACCTTTGCCTGCGTGAACTCCTCGCTGGCGTTTTCCATGCCGTCCGTGATGATGACGAAGACGACCTTAGTGCCCTTGTCGGAAATGCCCTCCGTGCGCGCGACCTTGAGGATCGTCGAGCCCACGGCATCGAGCAGCGCCGTCGTGCCGCCGACCTCGTACTGCTCATCCGTCATCGGCTTGATGCGGCGGATGTCCTCGCGGTCGTAGATCGTATCGATCTCGTCGCTGAAGAGCACGGTCGTGACATTGACCTTCGCATCGAGCTTCTTTTCCTTCTCGATCATGGCGTTGAAGCCGCCGATCGTGTCCGATTCCAGCCCCGACATCGAGCCGCTCTTATCGAGCACGAGCACGAGCTCCACGCGCTCAGGCTTCTCCGTCGCCTTCTTCGCCGCCTCGGCCGGCACAGCACTTCCCAAAAACGCACAGAGCGCCAGCGCAAGGAAAGAGAGCATCCACTTTTTCCACATCGTAAAGACCTCCTCTGATAAAATATTTTCGCTACATCCATTATAGCGGATTTTTCTTAGTGATGGTAATGGCAGATATGGCAGATTGGTAAAAATTTAAGAAGCAGACGGTCTTTTGCTTAGTCAATAGCAATGCCCGGATAAAAGGCTTTTGCCATCATCTTTATGCCGTCGACGGTGCGGCAGAGCGGCCCGTAGGTGTAGCCAAGAGGGATGCTGTAGACGCGGCGGTTCTCTACGCATTTCGTATGCTGCAGCCCCGGATGATCATAGATCTGCGACAGACACGAGCCGTACTCTGCATGACTGCAGATCACCATGAGCACGTCGGGATCTTCCTTTGCGATGTGCTCGAAGGTGATGACCGCCGGCGTTTCGATGGCTTCTGCACCGATCTGCTCCGCCATGTTGCCCGCGAGCTTGCTCTTGTCGTAGGAAACGAACGTGCTCATGAGCTCGATCAGCATGACGCGAGGCTTGGGATAGGCTCGTGCCTTTTCGTTGATCTCGGCGATGCAGTCGTACGTTTCTTTTACGATGCGCTCAGCAGCATCTTCTGTATGGAAGATGCGCCCATAGTCGCGGATGCTCTCCATCTCCTGCGCCACGGTTTCCGTGATGTAGTGCCGCCTGGGCTGCGAGCTGCTGCGATTGACGAGCGTCCTTACGCCGTGCGCGTTCCAGTAGTCCGTGCTGCCCAGACTGTTTCGCGTAAAGCAGTATTGATTGCCGATGATGAGATCGGGTTCAATCTGCATGACGTATTCCATATGAAGCTGCTGGTTCATGGCACGCGGCAGTGTTTCTAAAATGCGGGCGTTTTCCTCCTTCATGGGGAACGGGCCGTCGTTTTCTGCCGCGGCCAAAAGGATTGCGGGGGCGGCGCCCAGTTCGATCAGGGTTTCCGTTTCATTATCACCCACGACGAGGACGCGTTTCGGCACTTCATCGAAGACCTGCACATTCTTTCCCTGCACGAAGTAGTTGTCGATGCGCAGATTCTCCACGCGAACCGCGGTGTCGGGCATTGTCTCTTCTTTGTGCGCAAAGGAGCAGCCGACGCTCGCCGTGCAGATCATACCGATGACTATGCCGTGCCAAAGCTTCTTTTTCATGGATCAGCCGCGCTTTCTCTTCAATAAAAGATGCAAAAAAATCGGACTGCCGAGCAGGCTGACGACGAGACCGATCGGCATTTCTCCGTTTTCAACCGCCAGGCGGCTGAAAACGTCCGCCCAGGCAAGGAAGCCCGCGCCCAGGGCGGCGCATACGGGCAGGAGCCGCGCGTAGCTGCTGCCGACGAGCAGCCGCGCTATATGGGGCACAGCCAGACCGACGAAGCCGATGATGCCGGCGTTGTAGACGACCATCGCCACCGCCATGGCAGAGAGGAGGATATAGCGGCTGCGGCTCTTTTCCAGACGATAGCCTAGCGTGCTTGCCTCTTCGTCGCCTAAAAGCATGAGATTCAGCACGCGCGTGCGCAGCAGGAAGAAGGCGAGGATGGGCAGCGCGACGGCGGCGAGATAAAGATTCTTCTCCCAGCTGCCCCTTTCCAGACTGCCGAGCAGCCAGTAGGAAATGTTCGCCACCGTGCGCGAATTGGGCGCGAGTGAGATGATGAGGCTGATGGCAGCGCTGCAGACGGAGTGGATGCCGAGCCCTGCGATCAGTGTCATGAAGGACTTGCCTTCGCCATAGCAGCGCGTGAGCCACAGCACGAGAAAGGTCGCGATGCCGGCGCCGGCAAAGGCGCCCAGTGGAACGGCGGAAAAGCCCGCGAGCATGGTGATGTTGGCGCTCATCATCAGGACGGCGCCGAGCGCTGCACCCGAGGAGATGCCCAAAAAGTACGGATCCGCCAGCGGATTGCGAAAGAGCGCCTGCATGACGGCTCCCACGACGGCGAGCGTACTGCCTGCGAGGAGCGAGAGGACGAAGCGCGGCGCGCGCATGTACGCGAGGACATCGGCATGGATCGGCGGAATCTGCGGATCTTTTGGATCGAGGAGAAAGAGCATGACCTCGTGCAGCTCGACGTTGACGATGCCGCGCGTCATGGCGGCCAGAGGCACGAGAAGAAGAACGGCGGCAAGCACCGCATACAGTATGATGTTTTTGCGTTGTTCGTTCATAGAAGTGTCATCCTATTCGGCATAGGGCTTGTCCGTTTCCTTACATGAAGACGCCGTACCTTCGGCGGAAGACGAGGTAGATGAAAAGCGGTGCGCCGACAAGCGCGAACATCACGCCCAGAGGAATCTCGACGCCCGGGATCGGGATGAGCGAGCGCGAAAGTATGTCGAGGAGGACAGCCGCCATGCCGCCGAGCATGACGGCGACGGGCAGCAGCACGCGATGGTCGGCGCCTGTGAGGCTGCGCACGATATGCGGCAGGACGAGGCCGATGAAGCCGATCATACCCGCATTGTAGACGATGAGACCGACGAGAAGCCCGTTGCAGAACAGGTACTTTGCCAGATAATCCCCGGCATTGACGCCCAGGGTGATCGCCGTATCGCGCCCCAGGAGAAGAATGTTCAGCGCGCGGCTCTGCGTCAGAAAATAAAGGAACGCCGCGCCGACAACGGCGCATAGAAAGAGCACCTGCGGCAGGGCGGCGTTTGCCACGCTGCCCATGAGCCAGAAGGTGACGGCCTCCATGCCTTCCTTATCGCTGACCTTGTAGACGAGGAAACCTGCCAGTGAGGAGAAGACGAGCCCTATCGCCAGGCCGCCCAGAAGAAGGTTCGACAGATCGCCATTTTCTCGGCGTGCGATGACGATCACGAGGACGGATACCAAAAGGGCGCCGCCGAACGAGCAGGCGCCGATGGCGGCGGCGCCAAACACGGAGCCGAGTCCGAGGAACAGCCCCAGCGCCGTGCCGAAATACGCCCCCGCAGACACGCCGAGGATATAGGGATCGGCCAGCGGATTCTGCACGATCGCCTGCATGATGATGCCCGACAGCGTCAGTCCCATGCCCACGCAGAGCGCGAGAAGAACGCGCGGCAGGCGAAGCTCCAAGAGGATCCTTGCAGCGAGCGCATCGTCAGGATTTCCCGTGAATATCCCAGGAAGAGACGCCAGAGAAATATCGGACGCTCCCGACTGCATGCCCCACCATGCGACGAGCAGCTGCAGCGGCAGGAGCAGAAGTAAAAGGCGCAGCGTCCCCATCGCTTTTATCTTTTCCAGCAACATAGTCATTCCATCCGTCATTTTCCAAAACTGCACGACGAAAACAGGCAAACGCAGAAATCCGTTTGCCTGTCCATGGACTTTATCAAAGCTCGAAATTCGCCGAGAACGCCAAAGAGCGCGGCGCACTCAGCTGCAGGCCGTCCGAGCCTGCCACGGGTACCCAGTAGTCCTTGCCCGTCACATTGTAGCACATCAGCGTGAGCGTGACCGGCGTCGTTCCCATCTTCGTCTCATAGGAGGCGCCGAGATCGACCTTCCACGAGGCGGGCACAGAGAGTGCTTCGTTCTTGATCTTGGCGCTTCCGAGATACGAGACTCTGCCGATCAGGGACCATGCGGGATCCACATGGTAGACGGCGCCGATCGTGCCGGAGAACTTCGACGTGCCGCCGACGGCTTTGCCATCGTTCGTGCCGCCCTGCGTTTTCGACTGCTCGGCGTCGAGATACATAAAGCCGCCGACCAGATCGAGACGATTGTTCAGCTTTCCCGTAAACGACCATTCAAAGCCTGTGTTCTTCTGCTCACCGTCGTTGAGGCGGTACCTTCCCTCGGGGCGCATGACGTCGATCGTATTCGCCTTGCGAATCTTGAAGAGGCTCAGCGTGTTGACGAAGTCGCCCTTTTTAATCTTCACGCCGATTTCATCCTGCTTCGTCTTGGCAGGCGGCAGGATTTCGCCGCGATTCACATAGGAAGAGCCGACGAGAGTGCCTGCGTTGAACGACTCACTGTGGCTGATGTAGCCCATGACTTCGGGCGTGAACTTGTAGCTCAGAGCAAAGGTCGGGCACGTCGCATCCGAATCCTGCCGCTTTTGCCCCACGCGCGTATAGCTCGACTTATGCCCATGCAGTCCGAGCGTAAGCTGCAGGCGGTCGTCCATGAACTTCATCGTATCGACGATGTGATAGCCCGTCATCTGCTGCTTGAACTGCAAGGGCGGCTGATAATCGGGCAGCGCTATGCTCGCCCAGGAATTGTTCCGGTAGAGGTTGCCCGTGCCGCTCCAAAGATCGTCGCCGCCCGAGAAGCGATTGACCCAGTTCTTATCGATGCCGACGATATACTCGTGCTTGACCGTCCCCGTCCGAAAATCGCCGCGAAGCCCCGCGCCGAGATAGACGCGCGTATGACCGAGCGGCCAGTACTCAGCTTTGATTGTGAAGTCACCGGCGTTTGAGGTCAATTTCGGCGTCCCCTCGTAATAATCGTCGTAGTCGAACTTATGGTAGCCAAAGTTGATGTATGCCTTTGTATGCTCACTGAGCTTCTGATCGTGATTGAGGATGATCCAGGTATCCTTGTATGTATGATAGAGCCAGGACGGCGTATAGCTCTTTTTCGCGTCGGGTGCTTTGGGAAGCGATGTCAGATTGCCGACGCTGAAACCGTCGCCGCCGCCGTCGTACCGGATGCGGCTGTGCCCGAGCATCAAGTTCGTCGTAGAATGTTTCCCGCGATAGTCAAAATTCAAGAAGATGTTGTTCTGCGTGAGCTTCTTGTTTTCCTGTACGGTCTCGCCGCCGATGTGGTTGGCGACGACGCGCATGCCGTATTCCTTATCTTTGCCGAAGCGCCGGCCGATGTCGATGCCTTCTTCGAGCGATTTGCCGCCATTGTATGCCAGGCGTACATCCGTGTTGTCCTTTGCCTGTGCCCTCTTCGACTGGAAGTTGATCGAGCCGCCAACCGTATCGGCAAGATTCGTTCCGTTGACGCCGAGGTTCGGGCCTGCGATCACCGTGGCGTTTTCAATCCAGTAGTAAGGCAGGTTGCCCGAGCTCATCGCGCCCGGAATGCCGTTGATATACATGGAATAGCCGTTTTGCTGAAAGCCGCGGATCGTCACGGAGTGGACGCTCTTGCTCGAAGAAGCGCGCACGGAAGGAACGAGCGAGAGCGTGTCCATGACGCCGCTCTGCGGTGTGGAAAAGGTCTCGATCGCCTTCTGGCTGACGGTTGTCACGCTGTAGGGCAGCTCCAGCGAATCCTTCTCGCCCAAGATGCCCGTCGTGCTTTTGCGCTCGATCATGCCGCCGCGGAAGGTTCGGCGATCTCCGAGGATCGTCAGATCGGGCAGCTGATACTCGCTGTCCGCACTCTCCGACGTGGTATTCTGTGCGGACTCTGCGGTCTTCGCATTTTCCTCGGCGAAAGCGTCATGCGCCATGCTGAGGGAAACGCCACAGACCAAGGCGGTCAGCAACAGATGCTTCTTTGCTTTTTTCACGGTGATTCATGCTCCTCTCCCCATCGCTCGTGGGTCCATCGATGAGCGTCAAACAGGCAGTTCTCCTGGCTCGGCATCATTGCTCCTCTGCGTACCTTCCCAGGGTATATACCCCAGTGGCAATCGCGGCAGATTCGCTCGTCCTCACAGTGGCGGGACCGCGCCGGCTTTTACCGGCTTCCCTATTAAGCCCCAAAGGGCACCTGTTCCACTTATCGTATGTTAAATTTTATTTATATCGCCAATATAGTAATATGCCTCTCATGTTTTGTCAATATGAGAATCTGCCATTTTATTGGAAGATTCGACGGAATATGAAAGGATGGGCGCTCATGCCGCACTCTTCTTCCCCTTCGCCGGCAGGAAGACGATGGCGCCGAGCGTGCCGGAGAGCACGGAGGCGACGATGATGCCGAGCTTTGCCGTCGCGAGGAGCGCGGGATCCGGGAAGGCGAGCGAGGCGATGAAGAGCGACATGGTGAAGCCGATGCCGGCGAGACAGCCGGCGCCGAGGAAGTGCGATTTACCAAGGGCGGCGGGCAGGGAAAGGCGCAGGAAGCGGCGCAGCAGGAATACGGCGCCGCATACGCCCAGAGGCTTGCCGAAACAGAGTCCGAGCACGATGCCGAGCGCGATGGGGTCGAGGAGTGCCGAGAAGTCTTCGGGCAGGCGGACGCCCGCGTTAGCGAGTGCGAAGATCGGCATGATGGCGTACGCCGACCAGGGTTCGAGGGCATGCTCGATCTTGTAGAGCATGGACGTTTCGGGGTGACGGCGGTCGACTGGGATGGCGAAGGCGAGCACGACGCCTGCAATGGTCGGGTGGATGCCGGCATTGAGGAAGAAGAACCACGCGACGATGCCAAGCGCGAGGTAGGGGAGAAAGCTCTTCACGCCGCGGCGGCTGATGAGAAAGGCTGCACCCAGGGCGATGAGACCGCCGAAGAGTGCCGCTGCTGAAAAGTCACTCGTATAGAAGAGGGCGATGACGATGATGGCGCCGAGGTCGTCGACGATGGCGAGCGCCGTCAGGAAGATGACGATGGCGATCGGCGCCCCCTGCGCGGCGATGGATAGGATGCCGAGCGAGAAGGCGATGTCCGTCGCCATCGGTATGCCCCAGCCCGCCATCGCTTCGGGTGCGCCGCCGGCATTGACGAACGCGTAGAGGAGCGCGAGCAAGAGCATGCCGCCCAGGGCGGCGCAGACGGGCAGCATCGTCGCTGACAGCGACTGCAGCTCGCCGAAGAAGAATTCGCGCTTGATCTCAAGGCCGATGACGAAGAAGAAGATCGCCATGAGCCCGTCGTTGATCCAGTGCAGCACGCTCAGATTGAGATGGTATTCGGCGGAGCCGACGGGCAACTTGAAGGCGAGCGCCGCTTCGTAGCTTCCCGCCCAGGCACTGTTGGCGAGCACCATGGCGAGCACGGCAAAGAAGAGCAGCAGTATGCCGCTCGACGATTCATGGCGGAAGAAGGATTGGATGGGTTCGAGTGCGAAAGCCAGTTTTTGTTTCATGACGCTTCTCCATTTCTGAGGAAACGCTGATAAAATGAAGTCGCCCGAATGCGTGAAGATGGGTGGCGAAATTTATCAGCGGTTCCTTAATTTCTGCAATATTTTTAGAATTATATCGTATTTCGCACCTTTGCACAAAAACCGGAGCGCAAAGACAAAATCCCCCGCCATAGGCGATTTGCCTGCAGCGGGGAATTTTTCGGCATATTTATGAGAAGCCATAGGGTCGTTTCATCACAACAAATTATGTGCCTTACCGAGCTCTTGTATGCGCTCAAGGGAAAATTTGGATATGCGTGCGATGGTTTCTATCGGTAACTTATCCTTTAGCATTTCCAAGACAATATCGACCTTTCCTGCTTCTCGTCCATGCTCCATGCCTTGTTCGTAGATACCTGCACTCAGGTTACACATTGTCATCAGCTCCTCTTCTATATCGGTAGTTGTGTCCATGCCAAACTCATTTTTCAGGATTTGCTTTTTCGCCGTAGGTGATGCCTTTGTATCCTTGAATAAGATTCGCAGGAAACGAATGAGCCAATCCTCCTTCGGTGTACGCTCTTCTCCAAGATAGATTGTGATGATACTCATCAGATCGTAGTCCGCACGATTTTCTTCATGTGCATGCAGGATATGATGCTCGTTGAGATCATAGCGGTTGATGGCACTCTTGCCATCGGGAGAATCCATGCAGAGCCATATAGTATAGACTTTCTTGATTTCATCATACGAGGAGCCTGTGAACTCGGTTTCCTTTTGTGCGGAAATCAAGCGACTTGCGTAATAAACGGCTCGACGCAAGATGGCATAGCCTAATTTCGATCGTTTCTGTGTCCTCTGTGCTTCAACATTGATAATCAAGGTGATGAGTTCGCCCGATCTCGGAACGCGCGCATGAAATAGAATGTCAAAGCGAATCCAACCTTCTGTGATACCAATATTTTCTGTGGCATTGCCTAGAAATTCTTTTGGAGAACGTAATCTGCCTCGGACATCATTCGTTTTATCTCTATCAACAGGAATGCTGCTTATCTCGGGTGTGCCCTCGATGTATTTATCCGCAATATCCGCAATGGCAGCATCCTTGAACTCAGGTACCGTTCGCTTGAGAAGTCGCGCCATGATGGCTCTTTGTGAAAGAAGACGTTTCGCGTGTTGATCATACGTTGGATCTTGGTAATCAAGTGCATACTTTTCTGCTGAAAAAATTTCGTTTTGTCGCATCATATCACCCTTTATTGGAATCATAGCATATTTCGCACCTTTGCACAAGGAACGGGCAGTGCTTCCCTTGAAGCATCGCGCCGGAATTGCTATACTATAATTAGGGAAATGCAGATAAAATGAAGTCGCCCGGATTTGCGCCGCTGTGTGAAGATGGGTGGCTGAATTTATCCGTGCTTCCTTAGCTACAAAAACGCAGCGAGGGGGAAGAGCGGTGGAAAATCTGGCGATCATCGACATGGGTTCGAACAGCATCCGTTTCATCGTCATGCAGATCAACGACAATCACTCCTATTTCCTGCAGTATCAGCAGAAGGAGGCGATCCGTCTCGGCAAGGGCATGTCGGAGACGGGGCGGCTCAATCCGGACGGCGTCAGGCGTGCGCTTGAGTGCCTGCACGTCTACAAGCACATGATGGAGGTCATGCAGGTCACGCGCTGCATCGCGGTCGCGACGGCGGCGGCGAGGAGTGCCGCTGACGGCGCGCGCTTCATCGAGCGCATCAAGGAGGAGACGGGCATCGAGGTCGAGATCATTTCGGGCGAGCGCGAGGCGTATCTCGGCTACCTCGGCGTCGTGAATACGATCGCGGCGAAGGACTTCATCCAGTTCGACCTCGGCGGCGCCTCGATCGAGGTCTCGCTCGTCAAGAACCGCAAGATCAAAGAGTCCGTCTCCGTGCCGCTCGGCGCCGTGACGATGACGGACAAGTTCGGCATGCAGGACGTCGTGACGCAGGGCGTCCTCGACAAGTGCGTGAAGTATGTGGAAAAGAAGTTCCGCGAGATGATTCCGTGGGCGAAGGACAGGAACCTGCCCGTCATCGGCATCGGCGGCACCGTGCGCAACCTTGCGAAGATGGACCAGTACAAGACGAACTACCAGCTCGCGCGCATCCACAACTACATCATCCCGCGCGAGCGCTTCGAGCCATGCTATCAGGCGATCATCAAGTCGAGCTGCACGAACCGCCGGAAGTTCGGCGGGCTCTCGACGGAGCGCGCCGACATCATCGTCGCAGGCGCGACGATCGCGCGCTGCCTCATGGAGTTCAGCGGCGGCCAAGACCTCATCGTCTCGGGCTGCGGCCTTCGGGACGGCGTCTTTTACGAATACTACGGCAAGACCTACGGCGCAGGCTCACCCGTCGTCAAGGACGTCCTGCAGGCGAGCGTCGAGAACTACCTGAAGCGCGTGGAGCGCCGCATGGAGCATCTCACGCGCGTTCACGACCTCTCCCTGAGCCTCTTCGACCAGCTCAAGCGCCTGCACGGCGCGCCCGCGCGCTCGCGCGACCTCCTCGCCGTCGCCGCCTGGCTGCACGACTCGGGCAAGATCGTCAACTACTACGAGCACGCGCGCAACGCCGCCTTCATCATCAACAACGCGCCGCTCTACGGCATGACGCAGATGGAGCAGCTCAAAGCGTCCTTCATCGCGGGCTTCCATCACGGCATCAGCAACAAGATCATGCGCTCGTATCGCTATGCCATGATGGTCACGCAGCCCGAGTGGAAGGAGATCCGCAAGCTCGCGACGCTGCTCGCGCTCGCCGAGGCCGCCGACGTAACGTACGAGGGACTCGTCACAGGCTTTGAAGCCGCGGCGACCGCCGAGGGCGTCGCGCTCTCCGTCATCGCCGCCCCGGATGCCGACCACCGCGCCATCGACTTTGAAATGCAGAGCTTCTGCAAGCAGTTCAAGAAGGAGTTCGGCAAGCCGCTGGTCATCGTCTGGCGCAGGTAGATGTCGAGCGCCCGCCGACACGAAGGCGGTTCTGTGGTTCCGCCTTTCTGGTGCCCGGCGAAAGATGATATTCGTCGAATTTTCAGAAGGAAAAGGAGATATTCCGATGGGAAAAATGTTGGAAAATGTATTTCACTTGAAGGAAAACGGCACGACGGTGCAGACGGAGGTCTTGGCGGGACTGACGACGTTCATGACGATGGCGTACATCCTCGCCGTGAATCCTCTGATCCTCGGCTCCACGGGCATGGACGCGGGCGCCGTCTTCACGGCAACGGCGCTCGCGTCGGGAATCGCCGGCTTCTTGATGGCGTCGTTTGCGAACCTGCCCTTCGCGCTTTCTTCAGCTATGGGTCTTAACGCCTTCTTTGCCTACACGGTCGTCGGGCAGATGGGCTACTCGTGGCAGGTTGCCCTGACGGCGGTGCTCGTCGAGGGGCTGATCTTCATCGTGCTCTCGGTCACGAATGTGCGCGAGGCGCTTTTCAACGCGATTCCTCTGACATTGAAGAGCGCCGTCTCCGTCGGCATCGGCTTCTTCATCACGTTCATCGGCATGCAGAACGCGCATGTCGTCGTCGCCGGCCCGAAGCTCGTCGCGCTCTTCTCGTTCCCGAAGGCAATGGCGGAGGGGACGTTTCACTCGGAGGGCGTCACCGTGCTGCTGGCACTCTTCGGCATCCTCCTGACGGCTGTTCTCGTCATGAAGAACATCAAGGGACACATCCTCATCGGCATCTTCGCCACCTGGGGGATGGGCATCGTCTGCGAGCTTCTCGGCATCTACATCCCCGATCCGGCGCGCGGCTACTTCAGCCTCATGCCGAACGGCCTCGTCTCGCTGCCTGTATCGATCGCGCCGACCTTCCTGCAGTTTGACTTCCACGCGATCCTCTCGCTCGATTTCCTCGTCATCATGTTCGCCTTCCTCTTCGTCGACCTCTTCGATACGCTCGGCACGCTGATCGGCTGCGCGTCGCGCGCTGACATGCTCGACGAGAAGGGCAGGCTGCCGCGCGTCAAGGGCGCACTCATGGCGGACGCCTGCGGCACGTCGATCGGCGCCTGTCTCGGCACATCGACGATCTCGACCTACGTTGAGTCCTCGGCGGGCATCGTCGAAGGCGGACGCACGGGGCTGACGGCGGTGACAACGTCGCTCTTCTTCCTCGTCGCGCTCTTCTTCTCGCCGCTCTTCCTCGCCGTACCGGGCTTCGCGACGGCGCCCGCGCTCGTCATCGTCGGCTTTTTGATGATGCAGCAGGTCGTGAAGATCCCCTGGGATAAAATCATCGAAGCGATCCCGGCGTTCATCTGCATCGCCGTCATGCCGTTCGCCTATTCCATCGCCGAGGGCATCGCCTTCGGCATCATTTCCTACACGATCCTGCACGTCGCCGCAGGCAAGTTCCGCGAGGTGACGTGGCTCATGTACATCCTGACCGTGCTCTTCATTTTGAAGTACGCGTGGCTGTAAAGGGGCGGCATAAGCCGACACTGAACCCGAACAACAAAGAAGCGCCCTCTGCTGCTGAAATCATGCAGCGGCGGGCGCTTTTACTATGCCTCGATTCGCGTTTCGTCAACGCATACCGTTGTCCGCGAAAATCGCGGCAAGTTCGGGATTTTCCTGCAGGTATTTCTCCGAAATCTTCTGCCAGTCGTAAGCTGTGATACTCGGCAGCAAGTGTTTTTTCTCTTCGGCTTTCTCTTTGTCCGACCGTTTGCCGTCTGCGCCTTCGCCCGCATCGTCGTCGAGGCGATGCAGTGTGCGCAGGCTTTCCTTGTAAGCCTTCATGCCGTCCGCAAGCTCGTCCGTCCTGTCGGCGACGAGATGCGCGAGATCGGCGGGGCTTTCCCTCTTTTCGTCCTCCGCCGATTCGCCCAGCATGTCATGCAAAAGCCTTTCCGTCTGCTTCGCTTTGCGGCTCATCTCTTGAAAGAAGCTGTATGCCGCTGTCTTTTCGTTGAAATAGTCGCCCGCCTTGTCCTTTGTATTCAGCGCACCGCCCGGCTTGATGCCGAGATAGGCGCAGTAAGCCCGAATGAGATCTCCATGCCCATCTTTGTCAAAAAGCTCGATATCCTTGCCGTGCATCGTCATGCCGACGAGGGAGCGAATCTCGTTCACCAGAGGATTTTCACCACTCGGATCAAGTGCGTCCAAACGATCGAGGACGCTGCTCAGATAAGGATCGCCGACCAGGGTATGTCCCAACGCTTTTTGATGATGACCGTAGGCATTGAGCTGACGAACGAGATACATCTGGATGTCGGCGCCGATCGCGAGGGGATTTTGGGCGGCGCCACGCAAAACGGCAGAAATACCTCCCTCGATGCCTGCCATGGTTTCTGCAAGAGACGCCCTTTCGTATTGCGTCGCCCAATCAAGATCCTCTGCGCGCAGCGGCTTCCATGGTTCGATGTCGGAAAGCGCCATTTGCTCGACACCTTGCTTCGCCATAGGATTCTTCGCGGTAAGCCCTTCGTCATTTTGCTGTACTGCCTTAGACAAAGCGGCAAGCTCCTTGCCTTTCTCGCTGAGCGATAGGCGATAGGCAGGAACGAGATCGTTCGCTCTGTCCGCCTCGTTTTTATTTTTCTGCCCCGAAACCGCGATGGCATCATGTCTTTTATTTCCGGAAACTCGCCGGCTCTCTGGCCAATCTTTCTTCATGCCGCTGGCTGCGGTACTGCTCCCATGGATCTTCATACGATTCCCTCCCTGGCAATCCATCCCTTATTCATGCTATCGTATTATTTTGAAAAATTTTAAATACAATCGAGTAGGAGGCGGTGATTAGCCGCCGTCCTCTCACACCACCGTGATGAGCTGAATGACTCGCTCGTTTTTTACATTCTTCCTCAGCAACTGAAGCAGAATTTCGCCAATGACCGCTTGTTCGATACAGTCGAGCTGTTCTTGCAGGGATTGATTCAGAAGGGAGAAGCCATCCGCCGCCTGCACTTCGAGCAGCCCAAGTTCCAAATCGCACTTCGGACACAGGAAGCGATCGACAAATACTTGCATTTTCAAGGGAGCAAATCGCTAGCTTCAAAAAAATACCGCGCGACATCGTGCGCGTCTGACGAGGAGAACAGGAGGGATTCGATACCGTCGATGCCATAGCCAATCCCCCTTATATCCGTATTTGCAGCTCCCGCATCATATCAAACAGATGCATGAATCGCACTCCCATTTGGCGACAAATGTCCGGGATTTTCACTTTCGTTGTATTTGCCGCAGGCAAAACTTCTAAAGTGACCACGGTATGCTCTCCCGCTTTAGCGGCAGCAATCAGCCAAGGATCGGCACCGGATAAAAAAGAGTTTTTATATTCGTCTTTATATTGCGAATTCATCATCACAAGATCAGCGACATTCCGGTAACAATGCAGCACGCTCTCGTTTTCTCTCACAGGCAATATGTACTTCTCTCCATTGCCTGCGATACCGCCGATGACATTTTCTTGAAACCATACCGCCAGATCATCATGCCCTTGCATAATTTCCCTCTCAACCGCATCAATTGTCCTGACGTTACTTTTCTGAAATTCCTGCAATATGTATGACCAGAAAGAGGGAACAAGATCATAGGCATAGTACAGATTCTTTGCTGTAATCAAAGTGTTGGTATCAAGAATATATGCCATGCTACTCCCTCCCTTCTATGGATTTCATCACATTCTCAAACGTGCTTCCTCTAACGCCCAAAAGCTGATACGCTTCGCTATAAGAGACATTCCCCTCACGCAACGCCTCTCGAACATATCGGCAAAAACTCCTGCCTGCCCGATAGGGTGCCACATGATAAAAATCGCCACCTGCGCTTTTATTTTTTCCCTGATGCCGTTTGTTATACAAGGCTATCCAGTGAGCATATTCTTCCTCGTCGATTTTCCCCAAGGAAAGCGCCATGCGATAAAGAACCAACGGACTGACCTTGAAAAATCTCTCCAATGCATCGAAATCCTTCGGATTCTTATGCCATTGCTCATTGAACAGCGCAGAGGGAACTAAAATCTTAGCGGAGAGACGATTGCAAAAAGGTTCCGTACGGTCATCCAACCCATCCTGTCCCAAAAAAAGATGCACCAATTCGTGCAGCAGAGTAAAAAGCCTTGCTGCCGGGGCATCGCTTCCGTTAATAAAAATCACCGGGGCAAGATTGTCCGATAAAGCAAATCCCCTGAACTCTTCAACGCGTAACTTTCTGTGCGTGTTGTTCCCCACAATTCCATTGACAAAAACCGTTACGCCTATGGCTTCAACAAGATCCAGAAAGTAGCGAAACGCCGCATCCTTGCTGTCAATGAGCTCTCTCCAATCATCAGGAATCATCAATTCCTTGCAGATTTTTTCAACAATAATTTCATCCGCCATATCAGTGTGGAGGCTTCCAATAAAAGGGATCGGCGCATAGCTTTGCGCCGCTTTGTATTCGTGCAGCCATTCTTGCCGCCTGCGAATATCGATCATCGTGTCGCGCAAGTCTGCACTATATTCACCGGATGTATCGAGCCTATGATTCTGGATTGTACGGAAATCCTTAATCGCCCTGATTTTGATCATCGGCTTTTCAGACAGCATGAGATAACCAAAAGGGACATAGGCAAACCTCGCCATATCCTCTAGCTGCTTAACCGTGGGCTGTTCACTCTTATCCAACCATCGGGGGAACATCTTGAACTTCTTTTCAAAGGCATCCATGCCTCTTTGACTGTAATC
>ERZ773009.1611-NODE-1611-length-15258-cov-5.872920_pt1 | contig 15258 bp, 13 predicted proteins | sample MGYA00580663_ERZ773009 | MGnify/ENA primary metagenome ERZ773009 (study PRJEB29015, sample SAMEA2737969) | human oral metagenome | biome: human oral; feature: human-associated habitat; material: dental | place: China | collected 2026 ... | reverse complement strand
CGGATGCGGACATCAAGAAGGCGTTCAAGAAGATGGCGCGCAAGTACCATCCCGATTTGAACCGCGACAATCCGAAGGAAGCTGCCGAGAAGTTCAAGGAGGTCAACGAGGCCTATCAAGTCCTCTCCGATCCGCAGAAGAAATCGACGTACGATCAGTTTGGCCACGCGGCGTTTGACGGTGCGGGCGGCGGTGCAGGAGGCGCAGGGGGCTTCGGCGGTTTCGGCGGCGGCTTCGGCGGCTTTGGCGGCGGCATGGGCGGCTTCGGCATGGACGACATCATGGACGCCTTCTTCGGCGGCGGCGGTCGTCGTCGCGGGCCGAAAGGCCCTGAGCCGGGCAACGACCTGCGCTATGACTTGGAGATTACCTTCGAAGAAGCGGCGTTCGGCAAGGAGGTCGAGCTGACGGTTCCGCGCACGGAGAACTGTGATGCGTGTCACGGCACGGGCGCGGCCGAGGGAACGAAGCCCGAGACGTGTCCCGACTGCCACGGCACGGGGCAGGTGCAGAAGGCGCAGCGCACGCCGCTCGGCAACTTCATGACCTCGCGTCCGTGCAGCCGCTGCGGCGGCACGGGGCAGGTCGTCAAGAATCCGTGCAAGAAGTGCGGCGGCACGGGTCACACGCGCGTCAACCGCAAGATCGAGGTCAAGATCCCTGCGGGCATCGACGAGGGGCAGCGCGTGCGCATCTCGGGCGGCGGCGAAGCGGGGCAGCGCGGCGGCCCGAACGGCGATCTCTACGTCTATATCTATGTGAAGCATCACAAGCTGTTCAAGAGAAGCGGCGCGGACGTCATCAGCGAAGTGCCGATCTCCTTCGTGCAGGCGGCGCTCGGCGATACGATCGAAGTGCCGACCATCGACGGCAAGGCGGAACTCAAGATTCCCGCGGGCATCCAGTCGGGCACGGTTCTCCGCATGCGCGGCAAGGGCATCCCGCATCTAAGAGGCACGGGGCGCGGCGATCAGCATGTGCGCGTCAAGGTCTTGACGCCGCAGAAGCTTACGAGCAAGCAGAAGGACGCACTGAAGGCATTCGGCGACCTCTGCGGCGAAAGCGTCAATCCCGAGCAGAAGACGTTCAAGGATACGCTGAAGAGTTTCTTCAAATGAATATTCGGTACGAAGTGATTGTGCGCGAAAGGTATGGGAAAGGGGAGCTGCTCCGGCAGCTCCCCTTTGTGCTTGCAATATTGGCGTTTTTGTTCAAACGTTATATACACGTTGCCTTTGCTTTTGCGATGCGTCCGCTATTTCTTTCGCGCGGCCGGATCGCTCAATCCCTCGACTGCGCCGCCTGCAATCGCCCATAGGTAGAGGCTGGCGGTACTTGCGTAGGGAGAGTAGCGCTTCTTGTAGCGCTCGAATCTCTTGTGGTCGATTTCCTTGTGCCGGTAGAGCATCCGAAGGCCGCGCTGTATGCCGAGGTCGCCGAAGCTTAAGACGTCGGGACGTCGGAGCGTGAAGATCAGCAGCATTTCCGCCGTCCAGGCGCCGACGCCCTTGAGTGAGGAGAGGGCGCAGATGATTTCCGCGTCGCTCATCGCATACAAGGCGGCGATATTGAAATCGCGGCTCGCGACCTTCTCGGCAAAGTCCATGATGTAGTCGACCTTGCGAAAACTCGTGCCGACGGCCTGCAGTTCCTCGCGTCCAAGGGAAAGCAGATGCGCCGCATCCACCGTGCCGACCTTCTCGCAGAGCCTTGCCCAGACGGCTTCCTGCGCTTTCGTCGAGATCTGCTGCCCGATGATGTGATGCACGACGGCGGAGAACACGTCGTCATGCACGGGACGCTCCAACACACCGAGGCTCTCAATGACGGCGGCGAGTTTCTTGTCCTTGGACTTCAAATAGGCGATTTCCTTTTCGCCGCAGGGAACGTACATATCATCGCCTCACTTGTCATAGGCACAGGTGCGGTCGGAGAGCTCCATATATATGAAACTCTCGTCGCCACATTTGCCATCGTCACATAAGGCTCCTTCGCGCGACATCAAAAAGGCTTTCTGTCACAAAGGAAATCTCCATGCTGCCCTTTGTACTGGCATGTACGTCTTCAAACATCGAAGAGATTTCTACGTTTAGCTCATCCCAACGATTATCGGGATTGAGTGTAGGCAGAGAGGGGTCGGCATAACTTTCGTTATACGCATGACGGAATCCGTCAAATCCTGCGATTGCAACCTTTTTTGTACCAATGCTGTTGAGTAGGCGCAGTGCAGAGATCACGGCATTGTCGAAATGCGGCCAGCCGCGCTTGATGGCACGATTAAAATTCAGAACCAGTTCGTTCTCTGTCTCTTCGGTCTTGATGCATGAAAGCAAGATTTTCTTTGACTTAGTGAACGTCGTTTTATGTGCATTTTGCGCATATTCATAGCGTGCATTGTTGACAAAGAACAAATAATCATACACATAGTCGCCGCATATCGCATTGACACCGATGACGACGGGATTTTCCTTCTTGATAAAGTCTTGTACATGCTGTGCTTGGTCAAGGATGGAACGGCCCGGTGCGAGCAGGAGAATCAAACGATCTGCAAATTCTTTATGCAGCATGCGAACCGCTGCTTCATCATCAATGAGACGGGATTGGTTTTCCAAATAACGGCGTTCCAATAAATCATAGTCGTACTTGCGCCGCTCCGACTCAGACAGGGAGGCTATGATGTTGCGCATATCGCGCGCGTTTGTCCTATGGTTGCGCTGCAAATACGCAATATTGTTGACGTGGCATTGGTACATTCCTGCCACGAGGTAAGGTGTTGAGTAACCCCATGTATAGGCCTGCTGGAATGGCTCCATATAGGTGTCGATAGCATCGAAAATCGCATCCATATCGTAATTTCCATTTTGTTTGCGATCGAGGTAGCTTGCCACAAGCTCCGTTGTCGCATTTCCGGCACCGCGTCCCATTCCGCAGAGGCTCGCATCGACGATCGAACTGCGTTCTCTGTGTGCGAGAAGCTCGACGAAACGCATCGTGAGTGCAAAGGACAGTTGCTGATTGTTATGCGAATGGAAGCCCATCGCAATGTCAGGATCAAGTACTGAGTCAAGCGTGCGAACAATGCGTGTGAGATCCTCCTCGAACATCGCACCGAATGTGTCGACGACGGAAATTGCTACGGGATGACAAGCGTTGATACACTGTGCGAGATCCTTCAGATCCTCCTCGCTGTAAGCGAGCGTGTTGGCTGCCTGCAAGAAAATACGATAGCCTTTCTCGCGTACGCGCTTCGCAACTGCAATGCCTTCCCGATGCTTACCGTGCGGGAATACGACGCGCACGGCGTCGATGGACTGGCCGTCGCAAGGCGGAAGATTATCCACGTCGTAGCGATCCCAGTCAATCATTGCGACATATTCGACACCCTTCTGACGATCCACCATGTAGGCGGCGGCATCCTGTGGCAGATGGAAGTATGTGCTGCCTTCCTCGTGAGCAGCGTCCTTGAGCCAACCCACCTCGATGATGTCCGCGCGAGCATCCTGCAGCTTCTTGATAATCCCCTTGATGGCGCTCGTTCCAAAGCGTGCTCCATTGATATAAGCGCCATCACGCAAGGTGCAGTCTAACAGTGCGATCTTTCTTTTCATTGTTTAGCCTCCTAAACTAAGAATCAAAATCCGTGCATTCCATACTGCCATAATCCCTGAAGTGTCTCATTCTCCGCCACATAGACCTTCGCAGCGGGATAGCTTGCTGCAACTTCTGTCCGAATCTTTTCGATCCGTCTTGCCACCCCCCCAGAAAATAAAAGTTCTTCCACAGACTGCCCGGGTGTTTTTACCTCTTGAGCAGCCCAAATGAAATTGTGTGCCATCGCGTGCAGGATGCTTGCCGCGAGTGTCCCTAAATCAAGATCATGTTCTCCGAAACCGGCGAGAAGTCCTGTCAGTCGATCTGAGCATGGATTCTCAAAGAAACTCAGATCGACCTCAAAACATTCTCCCTTCGCACTCTGCGCCGCCTCTAAAAACACCTGCCAAACACGTGCCTCATCTACGTTCAAGCAAAAGCGCGATAAGATATCTCGCAAAAATCGAATGTAGACATTGAGTACTCTTCCTGATGGCAAGTGAGGTAAAGTGCGGATATGTTTGCCAAAGAAATAGGGGCGAAGCTGCACTCTCTCGTTGCGCGAGATCCCCTCTGCCACGACACTGACCTGTGCACCCGTACCGAGATTGAAGGAGAACTGCTTCGCATGGCGGAGCCCTGCGCCCAAAAGAGCCGCCTGTTGGTCACCAATGGCAGGTAAAGCTTCGTACACCACGCCGTCCAAGGAAAATGAAACAGGCGATTCTCCGACCTGCGGAAACTGGATGCGTTCCCCTGCTGCCGTCTGGATGAGGGTCGCGCTCCAATCCATGCACTCCAAATCGTACAGCCCGCTCGCTGCAGCATTCGTAGGATGGGTGGTTACAGGATGCCCCGAAAGTGCATGCAAAACATAGTCGCCGAGCGTGCAGAACCAAAGCTCTCCCGGCATTCGCTTGAGGATACCGCTTTGCATGAGATAAAGGAGATTCACGCTCGGCAGCGAGCCGCGCAGCGGCATTCCCGTGCGTGACACTGCGTCAGCACAGCTCCTCGCCAAGATGGAAACGGCTGTTTCGTCGGCGAGGGGAAGGGTGCCGAAAGATCGCTGCCAGGAAAGATAGTCCATCTGTGCTGCGCCCTTCGCATCCGTAAGCAAAAAACCATGCATTTGATTGGCGATGCAGAGCCGTGCACGGCGCTCCCCGGCTGACAAGCGAGCGAGCATGGTACGTACGACACCGAGAAGATTCTCCGCCTGCAAGGGCAAAAGCAAGTCCTCCGCATCCTCGCCCCATATGCGGGGAGCCGTCGGAAGGAACAGGGAATCTCGCACGCGTCCATCCGATGAAAAAGAGGCTCCTTTCAAGAAGCTGGCGCCACAATCAATTGCGATAGTAATCATGTGTCTTTTCCAAATAGTCGCAGAATATCAGGTAGAGTCGTTCATCCAGCTTCATCGGGTGCACGATGAGATGACTCTCCCTGTCAAGCAAGGCAAATGAGAGCATATCGCCGCGCACCTTCTTATCGGTACGAATCGTATCAAACAGCGTGCGAGGATCGTCAATTACAATTTCCTCTTTTAAAAACGCTCGTTTGATCAGTGCCTTGATGTCGAGATAAAGCCCCTCTTCGATCAAGCCTTCGCACATCGCCAGGTAATTCGCAACGTCAATGCCCCAGATGACAGCCTTCCCATGTGCGATTGCATGCTTCGTGTATGCTTCCAGTGCATGTCCGAAGGTATGTCCATAGTTCAGCACGCGGCGCAGATCAGATTCGAACTCATCCGCTTCAATGACCTTCTTTTTTTCTATCAATCCCCGCTGTATATAGTGCGCGATACGTGCACAGGGAATGTAGGATGCTTCTGCTTTCAGCTCCCGATAAAAGGAAGCGTCGCTCGTCAGTGAGAACTTCAGGATTTCGCCCCAGCCGTTTAAATAATCTGCTTCGGACAAAGTGTCGATAAAATGCGTATCAATGAAAATCTGCTTCGGCGGATAAAAAACGCCGATCTGATTCTTGTACGCTCCGACGTTGATGCCGCATTTCCCGCCAATGCAGGAATCACACATGGAAAGAAGCGTCGTTGGGAAGAAATACCAATCGACATTTCGCAGGAAAAGATTGCTCGCCATCGTCGCCAAATCCTGCGTGATGCCACCGCCGAAGCAGATGATCCGCCAATTCTTTCGCACGCTCAGCTGTTGGAAGAAGGAGATGAGATTCAAGACGGTATACATATTCTTCTTTTCTTCCACGGGATCAACGAAAAAAATGCGTCGCCGCTCAATCCCGGCAAAAGCAGACTCGTAGAGTCGATAGACGTTCCAGTCCAAAACGTAGGCGAACTCACCTTCCAGCATGTCCAATGTTGTACGAAAATCCGCCACAAAGGAAACGCGATAGTCGTACAAGTTTGAATGAATATCCAATTGTTCCATCAATATGTCGTCCTTTCTTTTGTCTAAGGAAATGCTGATAAAATGAAGTCGCCCAGACTTGCGAAGATGCGCTGGTTCTATCGAGGATTTGTCGACGACGAGAGGACAGCGCAGATGCGTGAAGATGGGTGGCTGAATTTATCAGTGGTTCCCTAAATGGAAGAGCCTCCATCGACCGTCAGTACAGCGCCCGTGATATATGATGCTTCATCTGAGACGAGAAAGCACGCCGCCCTCGCTGCATCGAGCGCCTGCCCCATGCGACCCATCGGAATGGATGGCAAGATGCGCGAGAAATCTTTATTCTTGTAGATCGGCGTGTCAGTCGGGCCGGGGCACAGGCAATTCACGCGAATGTCTTTCGCATAGTTCAGGGCGCAAAGCTGCGAAAACTCGATGAGCGCCGCTTTTGATGGTGCATAAAGGTACTGCTTCCTGCCTGCAATATATGACTGCAAGCCACCGATCGAGGCGATGTTCAGTATATTGCCATGCCGCTCGCAAAGCCCGTCTATAAACGCCTGCGTCATGAAAATTGCCGTGCCTACGTTTGTCCGGAATACATGCTCGTATGCCTCCGGCGTAATCTCTTCGAGCGAATACGTCTGAAAGACCCCTGCATTGTTCACGAGGATATCAACTGAAAATCCATTCGCTACAACTGCTTTGTGCAAGTCTGCAATTGCCGTCGCATCTTTAAGATCACACGGAAAGAACTGTGCACGAATTTCAGAGAATCGCTCGGTCAATTCTGTTGTCAGTCGTGCACCTCGCTCGCGATTCCGTCCTACGGCAACGATGGAAGCGCCTTCTTCTGCAAAACGATGCGCCATCGCTTCGCCAATCCCCGAGGTTGCGCCTGTGATCAGAATCGTCTTATCCTGCAAACGCCGCATGCTCTCACATCCCTTCTTAAAATATAGCGAGCATCAAACTGCCGAGAGCGATGAGAAAGATGCCGATGCCGTGCGTGAGGCTGACTTCTTCCTCAAAAATGAGGATGGCAAGGAGGACGGCGAAGACGACGCTGAGCTTGTCTATGGGAGCGACGCGCGAAACGTCGCCAGTCTTCAGTGCCATGAAGTAGAAGAGCCACGATGTCGCTCCGGCAATGCCGCTCAGGGCGACGCATGTCAAGGCTCTGCGGTCGGCGAACACTTCGGGAAGATGCGAGGCATGTCCTTGCACGACCATGACCGCGACGAGGAAGATCGCCATGATGACGCCGCGCACGGCGGTGGCAGCGCTGCTGTCCAGCCCTTCAAGGCCCATCTTGCCGAAGATGGAGACGAAGGCAGCGGAGAGTGCGGAGAGAAGAGCATAGAGAAGCCAAGAGGACATGAGTGAAATCTTTCTTTCCTTGTGGACGATACGAAAATACTGTATAATAGCGGCAGAGAACCACCAAAGGCTAAGCGGCTGCTTCTTCCACTTCCATTCTGAAAAGAAGGGAGGTGGCGCGTATGACTTCTTTCGAGTTGATCGTGATTTTGATCTTCGCGACAGGGTACATCATCGTGATAAAAAAGAAATAACCGCCCCTCTCCCAAGGTAGACGGTTAATTCTTTAACTAACTTATCGGAAGAGGTAGCCGTTTACGGTGGTTCTCTTCTTGTCTATATCATAGCAGATTCACGACACGCTTGCAAGTTTTTTGGTGTTCGACGTACTTTTCCTTTCGATATGCTAAGAGCGTCAAGGGAACTTCTTGTGTAATATCACGGTATACCCTGTTTATACACTTTTCGAGAGCCTTCAAACCGTGTTAAAAAGGGTTCAAAAACTGCTTATTTTACAAAAGTATACGAAAGTTAAAAACCCTGTATTTACACACCGAAGAAGATATGCTATACTTTTGCTAGGGCATAGCGAAGGAATCCGAAGGGAATAGCCAAGCCGATCAAACAGACGGAAGGGAGCTGCGTAGTATGGCAAAGGTAGCGTATGTAAGGGTATCGACCGAAGAGCAGAACGAAGCAAGGCAGATAGAAGCCTTAAAGGGGTACGGTATCGACAAGTATTTCACGGAGAAGATAAGCGGCAAGACAACGAAGGGCAGGAAGCAACTGGAATCCATGCTTGACTATGTGAGGGAATCAGATACGGTGTATATCGAATCCTTTTCCCGATTAGCGCGTAATACAGCGGATTTGCTGGACATTATGAAGAAGCTGGAAGCGAAGAAGGTTCACGTTGTGAGCTGCAAGGAACGCATAGACACTTCGACGGCGGCAGGGAAAATGATGTTGACGATGATAGCGGCGATATACGAATTTGAACGCGACTGCTTGAAGGAAAGGCAAAGGGAAGGAATAGCGATAGCGAAAGCGAACGGCAAATACAAAGGTGGTGCAAGGAAAGAAAAGCCGTCCGACTGGGAAGATATGAAAGCGAAGTACAAGCAAAGGGAACTTTCGGTAACAGACTTGGCGGCAGCTTGCGGTGTTAGTCGTCCACTGATATACAAGTGGTTAAAGGAATAGAGCGTTGTAGCACGACGTAGCACGTTGTAGAGCGACGTAGAACGACATAGAAGGGTGAACATAGGCTTTTGGGGGCGCGATGCGTCCTCTTTTTTCATGCGTCTGTACGACGGTGTACGGTGGTATACGGTTCTGGTAGGTGCTGTAGCGCGTTGCGGTAGGTATGAAAAGGGAAGGGATAAAGAAAAGTGATGGAAGAAAAAGGAAAAGGGAAAGTAGAAGAGGAGAAGGAAAAGAGAACGAAGACAAAACGAAGACGTGACGAAGACGAAACAAAGACGAAGCCTGATTCATGTCATTTTCTCCGATTTGCCCATAGCCCCATACACCTTATCTTCTATTCGGCTCTATCGTATTCGTCGTAGTACGTCGTAGCTCATCGTAGCACGTCGTAGCATCGTAGAATCGGCAGCATATCATAGGGAAATAGGCAAGCGAATCGGAAAGAATCTGGTAGCGGAACTTTCCACCATGACGGTATGACGGCACGGCTCTTTTTCGTAAACTATCGACGTTTTTGCGAAGGAAATAGCATGGGGTATAGGAGAAGGTATAGGGGTGGCATAAAACATAGCTTAGAAGCGATTCTGGGGCGTTTGAAGGGCATGTATGATTTGCGACGGATGGCGGCTAGAAAAGCGAAAGACAGAGGACAGACGAAGGACGAAGGATAAACGGCGGTGCAGGTGAATGACTATGGCAAAAGGGCGATCACGAGCATGGGGGTAATATAAAACAGACCTTTCCCGATTTGAAAAGAAGCCTAGTCGCATTTGGCGCGTACAAGCATTTTCTTCGACATGTAAATAATTCCCATCGGAAACGACTTGACAAAAGACGGTGATCGAGCGATGATGGTGCGCGAAAGGGGCTGATAATGTGACGGTGGTTATCGACGACGAGGCAACGGAGATGACGAAAAGGCAAGCGGAAAAGCTGCTGACAGAACATATTCCCGATTTGCTAAACGCTCTGGGGGTGGACGTGTTCAACGAATGTGGCATATCATGTGATATGGAAATACGCATCAAAGACTAAGCCAAAATGTTTCACATGAAACAAACGTGAACATGAAGCGGTAGCTGAATGTGAACATGAAAGCTCTGCTTGAATCACATGGAAAGTCATAGCGTCGATTCTAAGCGTTCTACAAAGCGAAGAATAGCTTTACAGGCGACATGAAAATCCCTACGCGATACTTTATATGCGTAACGTCGATTCTACGCGTTCTACATACACGAGCTTGTGTATTTTGGCACGCTCTCCCTACCGACGCGATACTTTATATGCACCGAAGATTTTAAGGCGCGTATCTCCCATAACTACAGGCAAATATCACACGACAACAGTCTTCAAGGATTCTATCCAAGAGGGCTGTTTTTCTTTTTGGCTGCATCGGCATCGTCGTCTTGCATCTGGTCTTCATGTAGCATATCGGAGAAAAGATAATGTCTGGAATCAATTCTATTCGTTCTACGCAAAGCGTACTCTTTGTTTTGACACTCTCAAATTACCGACGCGACACTTTATATGCGTAGCATAGTTTTTGACGAAAAAGTGCGTTCTATACAGGAAATAGACACAAGTAGTTCTAGTAGTCCTATAAAATATAAAACATAGGATAAAAAGCTTATAGTATTTTAGAGCTACACGAATAACAGTTATAAAATGATTATAAAATAGTTAATATATGATTAAAAATACGATTTCAGGTGTATTTTACGATGAAAAGTCACCGCTCAACTATAGTGAGAGTATTTTTAGCCAACAGGAAAGACAAAGGTATCAAAGCACGACGTAGCACGGTGCAGCACGACGTAGCATGATGCAGCACACGACGTAGCACATGACGTAGCATGAATCATTTGCCTATCTGGGAACAGTGAAATGTAATAGCAAAAGCTATATAACGATATGAAATCATGTTAAAACATGATGTAAATACTGTGATAATGGTTAAACTTTCGTTAAAAATACGATTTCAGCCCCAAAACATACGCAAAGTCACCGCTCAACTATTATAGGGGGAGTTTTTATGGTCAACAATACGTCTATGCAAATGGGAAAAGTTGGAAGGGAGATGGAAGAATGTAGAACGACGTAGCACGCTGTAGCACGAAGCACGGTGTAGGACAATGTGAATCGAATCGAAAGGATAAGTAACATGACAGACAAAGAATTTGAAGTATTCCAAACAGAGAAGATAAGGGGAACCCTAAGCCTATCGGGCGCGGCTGTAAAACTTATGTGGTCGCTGCTTTACAAGTGGTACGGCTTGAAGTACCCGAAGAGTTTCCGCATGACCGATGAAGCGGTTCTGGAAATATCTGGGGTAAAAAGCAGGTCGGCATTACGCGCGGCGAAGAAGAAGCTGCAAGAAGCGGGATTGATAAAGTATACGCCTAGCTATGCTCATGGGGGTACGACGTATTACATAACGGGTACAGACGAGAAAGGAGAAGAATCGTAGACAAACGAATCGGAAAACGTGAAACAAAGCGCGTAGGCAAGATGTTATCCATCGACTTGTCTATAGGCGATCACGAGCATACGGGGAAAGGAATTACGCGTTGGAAAATATTGCAGATAGTGAAGAAGGCTTTCTCCGATTTGAAACACGGCGGCGACTGGGCTTTTCTGGTCGTCGTCAGCATGATGCACCTATCGCGCGACCCTATGAATCCCATACGGCTTGCAAGGCTGCATCTTCATACGATCCTGTACGCTGAACATGATGCAGAACACTTGGCGCAAAAGGTCAAGGAAGCATGGGTTCGGACGGCAAAAGAATCGGGGTACAACGTAGATGCGCGATACCAAATAACGCGGGGCGAATCAGAGCCTATCGACGCGGGAAAGGTAATATACGCTAGGCTTCAAGAATTGCATAGCAAAACATACGGCTATATTCGCTGCCGGAAAGCCAAGAAGCGGGACATTATCAGAATAGCCGAACAGCTACTAGAGAAAGCCCCTAAACGTCGCGTCAAGAAATGGCGAGAAAGGGCAAGGAAAGGCAATGAGCAGATGATGGAACTGCTGACATGTGGAAATATTCTGACAATAGAATCGTATGAGGGAATAATACCCATGGAATCGGCGAAAAAGTTTTGGACGAATTTGAAGTTATACGACCCCGAGAAGCTGCACGCGAAAAACCTCCGAAGCCTAAATCTTAAAGGGCTTAAGTGTCTTATCGAAAAGTAAGAAGCAAAGGTGCCTTAAGTGGGTCTAGTGAGCGGTAACTGCCTTCTTGCGTAAAGAGGGAAAGACCTCTCTCCGATGTGCAAAAGAATAAGCGATAGCGTTAAAGCGTCGTCTTTAGACGACATGGAAGCTCTGCTTCCCATAAAAACCCCATAGCACGTCGTAGATCGTCGTAGTATCGTCATAGCACCGTAGCATATCGCATCATATCGCATCATATCGCATCGGAAGAATACCCTCTGGAAGCACAAAGGGAAGGAATCGCAAAGGCAAGGGCAAAGAAGACGGCATGTCACGGCATATCACGCTATAAGCTGAACCAAAACGTGCCATATACTTCAAAAGCCTAGAGAACAGTACATTCACAGTATACAAAAGTAGCATGTAGTAACACAAAAAGCATGGGAAAGCGAATCGGAAACATGAAGGGAGGTGCGACGAAGCCACAGAACACAAGGGAATACAAGGGTACGACGTAAAAACGCATCAGCAACCGTAATAGTTATGAATATTCCGAAAATACGATACAGCTATGATACACACCAGAAAACGGCTGATACACGCGGCACATGGTACCCACGGCATAAGGCATGAAGCGCAAGGGGAAGGGAGAACCTTCCTCTTTTTTCATGCTCACCATACGAGAAGAAAACTAACACTATGGGGACGATATATGCTATAGTGTACTTGAAAGTGTATGTCGTTCCTTGGGAAAAGGAGCAGACAAGTCATGCAAACAATAACAGAAGCAGCGTCTCAAAGCCTTCAAAGCCGGCTAGCCTTTATGGCGAAGCAAATAGAAGCCTTGACGGCATTGACGCAACAGACGGTAGCAAAGCCAAGCAGGAAGGGGGACAGCATAACGCTTGACGAATATTTTCCGATTTGGGAAGCAACGAAAAGCCACGACATACAGAAAACGACGCTAGACAAGAATCGCCATACCTACAAGCGCATAAGTGCGGTATTCGGCGCAAAGAAGCTATCAGACATACAGCGTGCAGACGTGCAGAACTTTGTGAATGACATGGCAGAAAAAGGGCTGTCAATGGATTACATAAAGCACATCAAAGGCATGTTGAACAGTATGTTTGAGCTTGCCTTAGCCGACGACTATATAGCGAAGAATCCATGCAAGGCGATCAAACTGCCGAAGGTAGAAACGAAGAAGAAGCGTCCTGCCACAAAAGAGGAATACGAAGCTATGGTGAAGGTGTCAAAAGACCATCGCTTAGGCTTCACGATCCCCCTGCTCTTTGAAACAGGCATAAGGCGCGGCGAACTTCTTGCGTTGACATGGGACGATGTGGATTTTCAGAAGAAGCGTATTCATGTCACGAAGCAATACATCGAAAGCTGCGGACAAGGCAAAGCCGTTTTGAAGCACCACACAAAGACGAAAGCGGGCATGAGGTATGTTCCCCTGTCGCCGAATTTGGTGAAGCTGCTGAAAGAAGAGCGGGCGAAAAGCAAAGGTTTCCGATTCGTTGTGAGAAAGCAGGAAGAAGACGCTATGGTAAACCCCTCTGTATATCGCAAGGTCTTTACCACATGGCGGTACAAAGCGAACGTAGGGGAAGACGTTACACCACATTCAGCGCGGCATTACTTCGGGACAAACATGCACAAGAGTGGAATACCGACGACGATGCTTTCACAAGTCATGGGACATGCTGATGGTACAACCACAATGGACATATATTGTCACGATAGCAACGAATTTGACGCGGCGGATAGGAAGAAAATCGAAGAAGGATTGAGGGGCTTAGGTCTTGGAAAAAGATAAGCGGGTATTTTAGGCATAAAAAAATGGAGCTATTCGACAGCACTCGGATAACCCCTAAAGCCTTGAAAATACTAAGCTGGTCGGAGCGACGGGATTTGAACCCACGACCTCTTCCACCCCAAGGAAGCGCTCTACCAAGCTGAGCCACGCCCCGACTGCTTTAGTATAGCAGACTTCTCCCGAAAAAGCTAGGGGGAATTTTCTTTTTTTAGAAAAACTTTGCGGCGGCAGGATTTTCGGATGGGGAGAGTGCTCGGCTGATACATAATGGAAGGTATTTGAGATTGCAAAAGCATAGGAAGAAAGATTCTCATACAAGAGAATGAAGGACTTTTTTCGTTTCGGTAACAAGTGTTACCGAAGGGGCATGTTCTCTTTGCTATGATAAGGCTGTCAGGAGGAACTGCCGCGTGCAGGTTCTCATTACATCGCAAAGAGAGAGGATGGTATATATGGAGAACAAGATGTTTTGCTTTCAGTGTCAGGAGACGGCGGGCTGCAAAGGTTGCACGCAGGTGGGCGTTTGCGGCAAGAAGCCGGAGGTCGCAGGACTTCAGGATCTTTTGATTTATGTGACGAAGGGGATTTCTGCCGTTTCGACGGCTCTGCGCGAGGCGGGAAAGACGGTTTCCCAAGCGGTCAATGATCGCGTCACGCTGAATCTCTTCATCACGATTACGAATGCGAACTTCGACGATGCAGCGATTGCCGATGCGATCGAAGAGACGCTGCGCATGAAGGAAGAGCTGCTGAAGGAGCTTGCCGACACGTCGAAGCTTCCGGCGGCGGCTCTTTGGAACGGTGCGAGGAGCGAATTCCAGGAAAAGGCGGCCTCGGCAGACGTTGGTGTTCTCGCGACGGAGAACGAGGACGTTCGCAGCCTCAGAGAGCTTGCAACGTACGGCCTCAAGGGCATGGCGGCGTACAATCATCATGCGAATGTCGTAGACTATCGCGACGAGGCAGTCGATGCCTTCATGCAGAAAGCGTTGGCTATGCTCTTGGATGACAGCCTCTCGGGTGATGATCTCACGGCTCTCGTGCTGGAAACGGGCAAGTACGGCGTCGATGTCATGGCGCTCTTGGACAAGGCGAACACGGAGACTTATGGCAATCCGGAGATCACGAAGGTCGATCTTGGCGTACGCAGGAATCCGGGCATCTTGATCTCGGGTCACGATCTCAAGGATTTGAAGGAACTGCTCGACCAGACGGAGGGCACGGGCGTCGATGTCTACACGCACGGCGAAATGCTGCCTGCGCACTACTATCCGGCATTTAAGAAGTACGCACACTTCGCTGGCAACTACGGCAACGCTTGGTGGCAGCAGAAGGAAGAGTTTGAGTCCTTCAACGGCCCGATTCTCATGACGACGAACTGCATCGTGCCGCCGAAGGCGAGCTATCAGGATCGCATCTTCACGACGGCGGCGGTCGGCTTCCCCGGCTGTCCGCATATCGAGGAAAAGGACGGCACGAAGGACTTTTCCGCCGTCATCGAGATGGCGAAGAAGTGCGCGCCGCCGAAGGAGCTGGAGCAGGGCGAGATCGTCGGCGGATTCGCGCATGAGCAGGTCTTCGCGCTTGCTGACAAGGTGGTCGATGCCGTGAAGTCGGGCGCGATCAAGAAGTTCATCGTCATGGGCGGCTGCGACGGCCGTCACAAGACGCGCAGCTACTACCGCGACTTCGCTGAGGCTCTGCCGAAGGATACGGTGATCCTGACGGCGGGCTGCGCGAAGTACAAGTACATCAAGAAGGATCTCGGCGACATCGGCG
>ERZ773009.1609-NODE-1609-length-15262-cov-4.804366_pt1 | contig 15262 bp, 11 predicted proteins | sample MGYA00580663_ERZ773009 | MGnify/ENA primary metagenome ERZ773009 (study PRJEB29015, sample SAMEA2737969) | human oral metagenome | biome: human oral; feature: human-associated habitat; material: dental | place: China | collected 2026 ... | reverse complement strand
AGCTTCTTTTTCAAACTTATTTTCTTTAATCACTTTATTAAAAAAATCCGCTTCTTTATTTAATTCAAAAAATTCCTCACAAACATCACCTTTATTACACAAGTAATCAGAGCAGTAGGCTACATCCAAATACAATCTTTTCAAATCATCACGATAACAGTCTTGAAGAAAAGTATTATCCTTTTGCCAAACTGTTTTAAGAAATGCAGCCCCTTCCTGAACCGACATTTTATGCTCACATATAATACAGGCTAAATCATAAGGTGAATAAAGCAATCTCTCCATATCAAATAACCTCAATGTCAGATTTTGTGCCATTACATTTTCTACAAAGAACTTGCAGATTTTCAATTTTAGTTTTTCCCCCTTTATTCATAGGCACAATATGATCTATTTGAAAATATATACGATTTTTAGCTTTTTTAGTGCATACAGCACAAGTATAGTAACCTTCTTTATCCTTTGACTTTTCAAATACCTCAGCTCTGATTTTTTTCTCCAGATCCGGATTAACTTTCCCTAATTTATGTAAAGTTAAATCTTCCAAAGGTCTTGCTCCATATTCAACATTATTCTCTTTTAAAAACAAATCCTCATCTGTTAATTTCATGATTTCCATCTCCAACTGACTTTTAAAATATAGTTTTTTACCAAAGAAATTCCTCAATATAGGATCTTGCGCTTCGCCCCAAAGAGAGTTTATATACTCTGTTTTCTTAGATATTCCCATATCCTCTTCATAAATATACTTTGCTATTTTACCAAGGTCGAGTTTATCTCTATCTATATCATCAAACAAATAAAATTTTGGTGCACTTTCGTATTGAGCATAGTATTTTAATAACCTTATTACATCTTTTTTCTCATAGTTTGGTATCATATCACCCAGAAAAAATGTATCCCTGCATTGTGCTTCCATTTCTTCAAGTATACTTTGAGAAGGATATTCATCCTCACAGGAAAAAGCACTAAAGACCTCAGGTAATGCATTTATAAACTCTTCATAGGCTTTTTTCGTACTGTCATATATCATAATTTGGTACGAAGATTCCATACCATTTTCATCAATATAGGAAAATGAATACATTCCTATCGGTACTCTTTTTATAAAATCAATTTGTTCAAGCTTTGAGGTATCTACAGAATTATCAAGTATAGCTGCAAACTCTTCGATTTTTGAAATAGCAATTAACCTAAGCTCATGTTGAACTCTCTCAGCTACATTGTCTACAAATTCATTTTCTCCAATAAACAAACTATCCGGATTGACCCATGCAATATGTTCATTCCAATTATCAATAAATGAAACTATATAGGCTAAGTCCGTACCTCCGGCTTTAGTTCCACGCAAAGCCCTTCCAATCATTTGTGTCATAAGTATAGTTGAAACTGTAGGTCTTGCTAAAAACACAGTCTTAGTCTGCGGTAAGTCCACTCCTTCAGTTAATATATTAACATTGACAAGAACTTTTATCTTTCCGCTTCTATAATCTTCGAGATTTTTTTCATTGTCTTTACCGCTTACAGTTACCCCTGTTACTATATCTTTTATATTTGATACAATATAAGCTGCATTAATACCTTCTTTTTTAAATAAAGTTGTTAATTGAATAGCGTGTACGATATTTACAGCAAATACAATTGTCTGACCGTAGTTTTTTTGATTTTCTTTGTATGTCTTTACAATTAATTGATTTCTGGCAGCACTCTGTGCCATCTCTTTTTGTATATCTTCCGGCAGCATATCCAAATTTTGAATACTTTCCAATCCCTTTATACCTAAAGATCTGCCGTATGACTCATCTGTATAATAACTTTCAAAAATTGGCTTTGATAAAATATTTTTACTTATAAGTTCTTTTAAGCTTATATTGTATGCGATACCTATATCATTATTTACTACATCTCCTAATTCAACACCGTCTTTATATATTCTTGACAAAAGTCCCTTTTCATTATCATTAGTTCTAAATGGAGTCGCTGTAAGACCTATCAGCTTTACATAAGGTACTTTTTCTTTTATATAGTCAATAACTTTCCTATATGTTTTTGCAGTTGAATGATGAGCCTCATCTATAATCAGGAAAACTTCTTCCTCATCCTCCAGCCATCTGTCTATATTTTTTAAATTTCTTCCTATGCTGTCTTTACTTACCACAAGCAAATCATCAGATTTTTCAATATTTATAGTTTTATCATGCTCTGCATCTCCGGATATTACCCTATATTGAAAGGAAGAAATATTAGGAATAAAATCTTTGTAAGCATACTGTTGAAATGACTCTACGGCTTGATCGAGCAATGTCTTTCTATGTGCGATCCACAATATTTTCTTTTGCTTATTTATAGCATTTTTTAATAACCATACTGAGGCTGTGTAAGTCTTCCCTCCTCCTGTAGGCAACACTACCAATGTACTATACTGCTTATTCGTATTTATAAGGTCAAGATTTTTCATTGCAGATATTTGGTGTGGATAGGGTGATCTTGTATTCATTTTTTCTTTCGGCAATATCTTACCGAAAGATTTGACTATTACTGTACTATTCTCCATTTTAGTCTCTCCATAATATCATCTTCATATTAGTTATTAGTAACTTAACTACTTTGTAATTGTTCATAATAAAGATACTATTTAATTTGTAAATTTTCAATACTTTTAGCCTTTTACTTTAATTTTACAATCACTTGCCCGACTCTATTCAAAGCTTTTATTATTAATTTTTCCAATTATAATTACAATGCTTAATCTGCACTTTTTATATGTTTGTTTTGCAAACAATACACTAATAGATATTAATTAGCTTCTTAAACTTCCCACAATAAAAATTGTTTATGTTGCCAACTTCCCGACATTAACCTGCCCATGATATTTCTTCTTTATCAAAGTAATCAACCAGCCTTTCATCTCCTATGTAAAATTCATAATCCTCCTCAGGTTTTATTACGTATATGTAGCCTTTTTCATTATTCTTAGTTCTAAAATAAATAATATTTTCCTTATCCGTTTCATACACATATATAACTTCCCCTGCCTTATATGTACTCATTTCATATTTACCTGTCTCTTTATTGTACTTATATGCTGTCATATTTTTTACTAAGGTATTACCCGAAGTACTGATAGTACAGTTTCTCTCTCCGCTACTAAAGCTAAAATCGGTATTTATTAAGTATAGGTCTGTAGTAGTTTGAAAACCTATAATATATCTTCTGTCTTCCACATATAAGCCCAAATTTTTATACGCCTTCTTTATATGTCCGCCTAAACTTTCTTTATATGCTATGCCGTCTTTCTTAAGATCATAAAATATAGTACCCATTATATCGTTATCACCATTCTCAGCTATACCTATGCAATAATTCCCCTCATTATCACTAATAAGTACACTTTCTACCCAGCTTGCACTGTAACATACATACTTCTTTTCTTCATTTAATATCAAATATGCATAACGATCTTTATCAACAATTACAGATACATGATCCATGATACCGTCATTAGCAATATCTATTTCGTAGGTCATATCATAATCTATGAACTTAATATTATATCCTTCCTCATCTGTGCTGCTATTTTCTTCTTCATCTATGCTGTTATGCTCCTCTTTATCTGCGATACTATAATTTTCTTTATTCGCACTATTAATTCTATCTTGCGCTTTATTTACACTACAGGAAGTTAAGCTAATCAAAAGAAATGTAATCATAGAAAATACAACGGTTTTAATCATATACTCTTCTCCTCGGTATCTGAATTTTTAGTAATCAAGTAAGAAAGATTTGCACTCCCTACTTGTTCTCCAATGCATTTACTGCAAAGCACCGGCTGCTACTGTGATACAAAAAAAGCCGCATGACAATAAATGTCATCACAGCCTAAGTTTTTTAATATAAAAACCAGTATTTAACTTTCTAATCTTTATATTTTTTACAAGCTCATGATAACATATCAAAAAGACAGTTTCAAGGTATTCCACCGACTGTCAGTTATTAATTTTCATAGTATTGCTTAAGCTGAATACTTATAATAACAGCTTTGCTGAATATCGAGTTACTTACCGTAACCATTTTTAATAATATCAGTTTTATTAAGTTAGTTTTTTATTAATTTTTTATTAAATTAACCCTATTTTTTTGTATTTGTTATATATTATCATCAGATATTGTTAAAATAAAATCACTTAAAATAAATATTAAAAGGAGACATGTTATGGAAGTTTTTAAGGGAAGACCTGCCGATACCGCTAACAGGCTTGATAAGGAAATAAGATGTTACGATTTGCTTGATAAGTTAAAGATAGAGTATTTTCGTGTAGACCATGAAGCTGCCGAGACTATGGAGGCTTGTGAAGAGATCGATAAGGCTTTGGGAATTACCATGTGCAAGAATTTATTTCTATGTAACAGACAAAAAACAGTATTTTATCTTTTGCTGATGCCGGCAGACAAACCTTTTAAGACTAAAGAGCTTTCGAGTCAGATCAATTCTGCAAGACTTTCATTTGCCGGACCTGAGGACATGGAAAGACTGCTTGACATCACTCCCGGCTCCGTATCGGTACTTGGACTTATGAATGATAAAGATGATGAGGTTACTTTACTTATAGATAAAGATTTGTTAAAAGATGAGTATATAGGTTGCCACCCTTGTATCAATACTTCAAGTCTTAAGATTAAGTCCAAGGATATTTTGGATAAGTTTCTTCACCATCTTAAGATAAGACCGGAGTATGTGAATTTGGTGGGTAAGGATTAAGGTATATGTATAAAAGTACCTTGTGCTTTATATAGTAAAAGGGCTGTTGCATTTTAAGAATTGTATACAAGCTATAATGGCATTTTAACCAAATGAGATTATATAACTTGTAACAAATCTTAAAATGCAGCAGCCCTTTTACAGTACAGTCAGAAAGATGGGGCAGGACTCTAACTCGGCTCTTTTTTTACCTCAACCTTTCCGTCTTTTACTATTATAGCTTCTTCGTTGTTTATCGGTAGAAGTTTTATTTTATCTTTGTATACTTTTAGTATCTCTTCCGTGCTTTCTACAAAGGGATATTCTTTATTATGCGGGAGTGTATAGAAGTCTACAAGAGCAAGTCCACTATAGTCTTTTAATTCTTTTGCGACTGTTTTATCATCCATTATATGACTGTATTCTATGTCAGGCGCACTTATTATAGCTCCTGCCGACTCTCCCATATATAACATTCCCTTTGATACCCTCTGCCTGATAATCTTACACAGTTCCTTCTTTTTAAGTTCCTGTAAGAGGTAGAAGGTATTGCCGCCTGATATATAAAGACACTCGCATACATCAAGTATATCTATTATTTCAGCGTATTCTCTTTTTGATATGTCCAGGATATTTAGGCTGTATCCCAGATCTCTGAATGTATCTATTGCATCATCAACATATTTTGTGTAACTTTCGACATTGGAAGCAGTAGGTATGAACACTATTTCTTTTACTTTTAAGTCCGATAAAAAATCTTCTGCAATTTTTTTAGTTCCTGCCAAATATGATGTTAAAAACAGTTCCATATTCCCTCCTTATATATGCAATATCAGTAAATAGCGGCACATAAGCCTTATTACTACTTTATTAATAGACTCAAACTTCCCACACTCACAATCGTGTCAGTATATTAAAAAATCAATACTTCAGCTAACAAAATAATGATACATCAGTTTATCCGGTCTTTGTATCAGCAACTTATTTTTATAATCTGCACAAAACTCTTTCCTTAGTCTCTATAGCTTTTTCCACCAGTTTATCTATATCTTCAAGAGCTTTTTCCGATTCTTTTATGTCTTCTAATTTGGGCTTGGTTACAGGATGTTTTGCCACAAATATGGTACAGCAGTCCTCGTAAGGCTCTATTGAAGTCTCATAAGTGCCTATTTGCTGCGAAAGTTCTACTATATCCTGCTTATCAAAGCCTATAAGCGGTCTGAATACCGGCAGGGTACAGACTTCATTGGTTACAAGTAAAGACTCTATAGTCTGACTTGCCACCTGTCCTATGCTTTCTCCGGTTATCAAAGCCTTATCATCATGCTCTTTTGCTATGATTTGGGCTATCTTCATCATGTATCTTCTCATGATTATGGTAAGTTCATCATGTGGGCATTTATCGTAAATATAAAGCTGTATATCGGTAAAATTGATTATATGCAGGTTAATATCTCCGGTATACCTTGATACTAATTTAGCAAGGTTTATAACCTTTTCCTTGGCTCTTTCCGAAGTATATGGCGGAGCATGGAAGTATACCGCCTCCAGTCTTACGCCTCGTTTTGCAATCATATATCCGGCTACGGGAGAGTCTATTCCTCCGGATAGTAAAAGCATGGCTCTGCCGTTAGTACCTACCGGCATACCTCCAAGACCTTTTATACTGCTTGAGTATATATTTACATGGTTTCTTATTTCCACCTTTATATAAACTTCCGGATTTCTTACATCCACCTTCATTTGAGGATAGGTATTAAGTATATGCTCTCCAAGTGCCGCATTGATGGTCTCGGAAGTGCCGGGGTAGGACTTGTCAGCCCTTTTTGTATCCACTTTAAAAGTTATATTCTTACCCTTGTATACCTTGTCTACAAAGGCTGCCACCGCATTTTTAAGGTTTTCAAAATCCTTATCATGCACTCTTACCATAGGGCAGATAGCCACTATTCCAAATACATGGCTTAGGGCTTCTATAACTTCATCTTCATCGTAATTACCTTGGCAGTCTACATATATTCTTCCTATTTCCTTGGATACGCTGAAATCTCCCTCAACATTTCGTAAAGCCCACTTTATTTGCTTTATTAAAGCATCTTCAAAGACATACCTGTTCTTTCCCTTGGTACCTATCTCTCCGTATTTTATTAAAAATGATTCATATTTCATTTGCAAATGTCCTTAAATCTAAATTTTACTTATATCTTCTAAGTTGGGGTATCAATTCTTTTAGATTAGCTAAAAAGAAGTCCAACTCTTCTTTATTATTATACTTGGAAAATGAAACTCTTACAGTAGAACTTAAGAACTCTTCTTTAAGCCCTATTCCCTTTAATGTGCCTGAAAGTCCGGGGTGGTTCGAGGAGCAGGCTGAACCGCTTGCTATATATATCCCTCTTTCTTCCATAGCATGTAATAAAACTTCCGCCCTGACTCCGCTTATGGAAATACTCAGTACATGAGGAGCAAATTTTGATCCCTTGCCTGAGTTAAGTTTTATTCCCTCATCATTAAACTTTGTAATTTCATCTATAAGATAGTCTCTTAAACCGCATATATACTCTACTTCTGTGTCAAAATCTTCATAGGCTTCCTTTGCCGCCTCACCAAGTCCTGCTATGCCGGGGATATTGAGTGTGCCGCTTCTAAGCCCTCTTTGCTGACCGCCACCGTATATTATAGGCTTAATATTGACCCTTTCATCTATATACAAAAAACCCGATCCTTTAGGACCGTGGAGCTTGTGGGCGCTTACACTGAGAAGGTCTATGCCTTCTTTTTTGGGAAATATCTTAAACTTACCGTAGGCTTGTATTGCATCAGTATGCATATATATGTCCTTGTTATATGAATGTACTATATCGGCTATAGCCTTTATATCCTGAACCGCACCTATTTCATTATTAACATACATCACAGACACCAATATGGTGTCTGCTCTAAGCAAGGATTTTAATTCTTCAAGTGAGATCTGACCCTTTTCATCTACCTTGAGTATACTGTATTCAAAACCCAAATCCGCCAAATGTACCAAAACCTGATGTACTGCGGAATGTTCTATGGCAGTACTTATAATATGCTTTCCATACCTTTGCCTTGCCATGGCAGCCCCTATAAGTGCCATATTGTTGGACTCCGTTCCTCCTGAGGTAAATACCAGCTCTTTTTCAGATACCTTCATAGTTTTGGCTATTTTTGCTGCCGCCTCTTTTAGGTACTTTTCAGCCTCCATTCCCTTAAGATGCTTGGCTGAAGGATTGGCATAATCCTCAGCCATAGCTTTATTCATCAGCTCTATTACAGATTTTGACACCCTTGTAGACGCTGCATTATCCAAATAAACCTGCATTTTATTACTCTTCTTTCTATATTGATCCTATATTCATTTTTTATAATTAAAACCTTAAACTTCCCCTACCTATTTAAAAAACAATGTTACTTAATCAAGCTGTATCATAAAATTGGACAGAACCGCAAAACCTGCGGTTTCTGTCCTAAGTATACGGCTTCCGAGCGAAATTATTTCAAAACCGGCTTCTTTGGCGGCTTCTATCTCTTGTTCCTCAAAACCGCCCTCCGGTCCTATGCATACAGCTATACTTTTATATTGTTTTGCACTTGCAAATGCCTCTCTTGCACTTTCAGTACCTCTTGCCTCTTCATAAGCCAGATAAGCCTTGTCATAGTCGGCTATATCCTTTAACATTTGTTTGAAACTTATAGGAGCTTTAACCTCGGGTATTATACTTCTTTTTGACTGCTTGGCTGCACTTTCTGAGATCCTTTGCCACCTTTTTGTCTTATTTTCCCCCGACTTTTCATCCAACTTTACTATAACTCTTTTACTTGTAAAAGGCACTATGGAGTGTACTCCAAGTTCAACCGCCTTTTGTATGATAAGCTCCATCTTATCGGATTTGGGAAGTGCCTGATAAAGCACCAATCTGACCTTAAGTTCTCTTGCCGCTTCATTTTCACTTTTTACCAAAAGCTCAACCTTATCATCATCTATACTTTTGATGGTACACAGATAGTCCCAATCCTCTCCGGTGCTGATTAAAATCTCCTCGCCTGTCCTCATACGAAGGACATTGGCTATGTGGTGTCTGTCTTTCCCTCTTATATAGGCAATACCGCCCTCTATGTCCTCAGGTCTTATAAAAAAATGCTGCATTACTTTCTCCTTGCACAGACACTGAGCCATTCGCCGTCATGTACTATGTCTATGATTTCAAGCTCCGTATTCGCCTTTATACTGTCAACCACTTCTTTCTCCTTAGTATCTATAATACCGGAACTTATAAATATTCCGCCGCTTTTAAGATACCTTGCCGCTTCCGCCTGTAAGCGTATTATTACCGGAGCAAGTATATTGGCAACTAAGATATCATAGCAGTTAAAACCTGCTTCCTTTTGCACCACCTCATCTTCCAGTATATCACCGCCGATAAGCTTATAACTTGACTTTTCTATCTTGTTTATAAACATATTGGACTTTACTGTAGGTAGAGCATACTCATCTATCTCTGTAGCAACTACCTTGGAAGCTCCAAGCTTTAATGCGGCAATACTTAAGATACCGCTTCCGGTTCCCACATCAAGTATTTTTAACTCCTTCTTGCCCTCTTCTAAAAACTTGGAAATATATTTGTTAAGTCCTCTTATGCACAGCCTTGTTGTCTCGTGTGAACCTGTACCGAAGGCTGTGCCGGGGTCTATGTCTATGCTTATTTTATAGTTTTTAAAATCCTTAGCTTCTTCCCAAGTAGGCTTTATAAGTATATCATCAAGCATAAAGGGCTTAAAAAACTCCTTCCAATTATTGATCCAATCCTTATCCTCGGTCTCACTTTTTATGATTTCACAGCTTCCAAGCTCAAGGTTTTTACTTAAATCAGCCAAAAGTTCCTTCACATTTGCAAGAACTTCTTGGGATTTATCCTGTTCAAGGTAGAAGCTTATTTTTGCACTGCCGTCATCTTTGGGCAAATCGGGTAATATATCTATAAACATTCCCTTGGTATCCTCCTCACTTAAGGGGATATTGTCTTCAACCTCTATTCCCTCTATGCCGGCTTCAGGCAGGCAGGCGGACAGTATATCGACTGCATCGGTTCTTGTTATCAAAGTATATTTATCCCACTTCATAAATAAGCTCCTCTCTATTATCAAACTTAATAAGCCTCGCAAATCCTATTCTTTTATAAGCTTTATATAATTCTTCTTGCCTCTTCTAAGCAGCTTAGGCTCATTAAAATCATCTTCACTGTAGTAAAGCTTTATATCACTTATCTGCTCCGAGTCTACAGATACTCCGCCCTGCTCGACATTTCTTCTCGCTTCTGAGCGGCTCTTTGCAAGCCCTGATTTTACCAACAGATCAAGTATATCTACCTTACCCTCGCTAAAGTCTTCTTTTTTAAGGCTGTAACTTGGAACATTGTCAAGATTTCCGGCACCGGCAAAAAGTGCCTTGCTCGCCTGCTTTGCCTGCTCTGCATCTTCTTCACTGTGCACAAGCTTGGTAAGCTCATAAGCAAGTATTTCCTTAGCTTCATTTAACTTAGCCCCTTCCCAGTCGGACATTTGCTCAATTTCTTCTATAGGAAGGAAGGTAAGCATACGGATACAGTTAAGTACATCGGCATCGGCTACATTTCTCCAGTACTGATAAAAATCAAAGGGTGAGGTCTTGTTAGGGTCAAGCCATACAGCTCCGCCTACGGTCTTACCCATCTTTTTACCCTCTGAATTAAGCAAGAGGGTAATAGTCATGGCATGGGCGTCCTTAGAAAGCTTGCGCCTGATAAGCTCAGTACCTCCAAGCATATTTGACCACTGGTCATCACCGCCGAACTGCATATTGCAGCCGTACTTTTGATATAACATATAGAAGTCATAGCTTTGCAGTATCATGTAGTTAAACTCAAGGAAGGAAAGCCCCTTTTCCATACGCTGCTTATAACACTCAGCTCTAAGCATATTATTAACTGAAAAATGCGGCCCCACCTCACGAATAAACTCCATATAATTAAGATCTCTTAGCCAGTCGGCATTATTTACCATAATAGCCTTACCCTCACCGAAGTCTATAAATTTGCTCATCTGTGCTTTAAAAGCTTCGCAGTTTTTATCTATGGTCTCTATGCTCATTACATTTCTAAGGTCGGTTCTTCCTGATGGGTCTCCTATCATACCGGTTCCGCCACCTACTAAGGCTATAGGTTTATTCCCTGCCATCTGTAACCTCTTCATAAGACAAAGTGCCATAAAATGTCCTACATGGAGGCTGTCTGCCGTAGGGTCAAAGCCTATGTAAAATGTAGCCTTCCCCTCATTGATCATCTTGCTTATTTCTTCTTCATTGGTTGTCTGCGCTATAAGCCCTCTGGCTTTAAGCTCCTCAAAACAATTCATGTTAAGTTCTCCTTATAAAAGTTAGTTTTCATTGTTTGTTGTATCAGTATTATCTGCTGTATCAACATCATTCACTGTATCAGAAACTTCCGATACTACAGTATTATTTACTTTATCAGCATTATTCGCTGTATCAACATCATTCACAGCATTAGCTGGATCAGAACCATCTGCTGCACCGACATTACCTGCTTCGTCAGCATTAGCCGCTGTATCAACATCATCCACTGTATTAACATTATCTACTGTATCAGCACTATCTTTACTCTTATCAACTGCTTCACTGCCTTCACCCTTTACTTCCTGTTTTTTTCTTCTCATTTCATTATATACCGCCAAGCCGATAAGTAAAAGCCCTGCCGCAAATAAATAGGCAAACCATGAAACCCTTGTCCAGAATGTCCTTGACATAAATACGGCAATAGTTATAGCAAATGAGAAAGCTATCAAAAATTCCTTTCTATGCTTTCTGATACTGGTGTATACAAGCAATATTAATGCAAATACAAGTACTATGATTGAATCCTCAAGAAGCCCTCCCTGTACCGCTGCCCAGGTAAGCATTAAAAGCACTGCCGCCCTTGCCGACACATTAATAATTCTGTACTCTTTATTATTTACCATGCCCTTAAGTGATAAGGGGATTAAAAGCAATGAAAATGCCTTCAGCTCAAAGTCATATACACTTGGTACCGCTACGAAATCCTGTACCCATATAAATACAACAAAACATGCTGTAGAAGCTATTTGAGACAGCAGCTTTAATTTTTTCACTGTAATATATTGTAACAAATACAAAGCCAGCAAAAGTATGTATACGGCTCTGATATAATCGGGTTTATATATAACTGTACTTAAAGCAAGTAATATAGCCACTATATGCAGACCCCAGGTAATACTCCACCAATCACATGAGGCAACACTGAAATTCTCTTCTTTTATTATCGGTGTTTTATATCTTAATACAGCAATGCTTATCAAGCTAAGTATTATAACTATTGCAATTGTCAGGTACTCTCTTTGCACATTCATTTCCAATATACATTTTGTCATGAATAAAAGCCAGAAAACAGAAGAATTTATCAACATATTATAGTATCTTTTTTCTATATAGGCTTTTATATTATACAACGTGCAGAGTATCGTTATAAGTATTAAATACATCAATACTTCACCAAAACTTATCGGAAAAATCTCAAAGCTGCAAGTCGACATAAGAAACACCCCAAAAACAAGTGAAAGTGTATCCGTCCCGTTGGCTAAGCCTTCTTCCTTGAATACATACCTGTATAAGGCGGAGATTGCAAGCGTTGTTATAGCAAGTATTGCCTGTATTACAACACCATCCAGTTCGGCAAAATACAAACTTATAAAAAGACCTAAAAGTAAATCTGTCAGCATAGCTGCATGATAACTTGCAGTCTTCTTTTCTTTTAAAACAGCAAGATACAAAAGCAAATATATACCCGACAGCACAAAATACGGTGCCGGAACAGTCATATTAAATAAATGTCCCATGCTGTATATAAAAGCAAATATATGAACCCAAAAGACAAGAGCTGTATCAAAATTTCTTTTACGCATAAGTTTATATGCAAAGGCAAGTATGAAATATGTAAATAAAGCCCATTCAAAAGATATATTAAAGCCGGAGTATATATTTACATAACCTACTAAAACATACACAAGTGCTGCCCACAATCCCGGTATTAAAACTGCAAATACCGGATTTTCTTTAGACAGTACATAGTATACAAAAATACCGAGCAATATGCAAATTATAGTATACAGATCGGATACATCGTATATCAAACTATATCCGCTGCAATGATCCACAAATGCAAATGCTGTAAAAAAGCTCAAATTAACCACGCCTACAAGCCACGCATGATAATCCATCTTAAGTCCGGATCTGAATATAACAATAATTGAGAATATCATTACATTTATAAGTGAATATAAAGCATAGGAACTTACTTTCAAGTAGGCAAGGGCATAGTTAAGCAAGAACATAAATGCCAGGCTGTTAAGTAAGGATATTCTTGCCTTCCTGTACTTTATGTCATTGATTAAGATATAGATCCACACAAGAGCTAAGGATAAAAGTGAGGCAAACTCCGTCCCTCCATTCTCAACTACATAATAGTAACAAACACTTAATATTATTGCCACACAGCTTATAGCAGAGGCTATATTGGCATAAGTTCTGGTATTTTGCCTAAAAGTACCTATCATATTTACCGAAGTAAATATACTGAGCAACATACAAAGCATATAAAGAATTGAATGTTCAAAGTTACCGTAGGCTATTCTGTACACGGCAAGTGCCAGGAACACAACAAAACCTGCACTGTTGATTTTATTTTCTCTTTTATCTCCAAGGTAAAGATGAACTATTGATAACACTATGGTAACTATACCTTGATGCAAATCTCTTCTAAAGAAAAACATTACCATAATACTGACTGCCAGAAGATTGGTTTGTGCAAATGCCGATATATCCGTTTTAAGCTCCTTGGATATCAAATCAGTTTTACTTTTCTCTATATACAAATCCGCTATAACACAGAGCACGGCATACACGGCAAGATAGGTTATTGTAAATGCAAGCGGCATATTAAATGCCATTACTAAAAAGCATATACATACACTTATTCCGTATAAGCATATATCTGTATACCATCTTCTGTTAAATTTCTTTAATGCAAGCAGGAGTGAGAACTCCGTAAAAAGTGCAGCCACGAAAAATGTTAAATATCTTGTAGTCTCCGAAAGACTTAAATATCTTCCCAGGATTTTAAAGTAAGCTATGGCTATAACCGCCATAAATAAAAGAAAGCTTGCAAGTATATACAGCGATCTGCTTATAAAGGACAGCTTAAACTTTTTTTCTGCAAAAAAGCTCAGGGCATAGACTGAAAGCACAGCACAAAGTATACATAAGAGCTTTGTAAATCCTGACATGGCATGCCAATTGGTAGTGGCAAATATTATTCCTGCTAAAAGCACAAAAACCACACCAAGTGTCATAAGCAGTATGTTATAAAAATTCTTATCCGGCATCCTGAACTTAATTTTAGGTTTTGAAATATCAGGTTTCACAACATCAGGCTTTAGGTTTGTCAGCTCTGTGTCTTTTAATTTTTCACTTTCTTTATACAGCTCATTATTGCTGACATCTGCAACCTCGGCACTTGCTTTTTCTAACTCTTTATCTATGCTAGATTCTTTAAAAACGATATTAAGCTTATCGTCCTTTTCCAAGAAAGTGCTGTCTTCCTTAAAAGAGTCCGGTTGCTTTTGCAAATCCACTTTTTCAGTTGCCCTCTCCTGTGCTGTTTCCTCCTCGGACTCCGTTTCTTTTTCTTTCCTATCAGCCGCTTCTTTCTTTTTTCTTTTTTTCTCCTCCATTATCTTTTCTTCAAGAGCTCTTTTATACATTTGTGCTTTATTATTACTATCAATTGCAAATACAATTGCCACACAAAGAACGCAAAATATCGTAAATCCAAACATAATTCCATTCTCCTTATATGTTTATGGTAACTGTTTTATTATAACGTTTTAGTCCTCCATGTAAGAACTTTTATTAAGATATGCTGCCAACTGTTAAACACAATTAATTAAAATAACACATTTCTACTGTTACGTACCTTCCTCCCTACTAAAAGACTTCTCTTTTTCATCTATCTTTTCCTGCTGTTTATAGGATTTTGGGTTAGCCGTCTCTTCATATATTTCCCTGTTATTTCGAAGTCTGTCTCTACTTATCTTATCTACTACAAAAACAAATATGATACAAATAACAGTAGGAATAATAAATATACCTAAAATCCATAGTATAGCATTTATAAAAAACATAAAAAATCCTACTCCGTTAGGTCCGATTATAAATGAATCTTCCACTGATAAGCCCTCCATCAGAAAAAATATGATAATAGTTACTATTTTTAATTTGAAGTTTTTCTCCCCCGTTTTAAGTTTTTTTTGTTGATATTTATATATATTATTTGTATATATTGATTAATTATAGCATAGAACATCAATTTTTACTATTTTTACTTGCTTTATAAATGCAGCTTTGTAAAAATAGTATAAGTAGCTTTT
>ERZ773009.1608-NODE-1608-length-15270-cov-7.191850_pt1 | contig 15270 bp, 8 predicted proteins | sample MGYA00580663_ERZ773009 | MGnify/ENA primary metagenome ERZ773009 (study PRJEB29015, sample SAMEA2737969) | human oral metagenome | biome: human oral; feature: human-associated habitat; material: dental | place: China | collected 2026 ... | reverse complement strand
GAACTGCCGCAGATTCAAAGGCAAACTCAGGTGAGAAGTGACGGCTATCGTAGGCGATTGCTACACCGCGTTCTTTTTCATTTCCACCTTTTGACTCAATCAAACGAGCCAATCCTTCAGTAGCTTGGCGAACAACGTAGATGTTGATGCGGTTTGTACCAGCACCAATCAAGCCACGCATACCTGCAGTACCAAATTCAAGATTTGTATAGAAGGCATCTTCCTTTGTTTTTTCATCCATATTTTCCAAATCTTGACGAAGGTAGTCAGGAAGATCAGCAAAATCAACCCATTTTTGGTAATTTTCTTGGTAAGACATTAAAATTCTCCTTTTGTAAATTGTTTTAACCGTTCACATTATAGCATTTTTTAGCATTTTAGTAAAACCTTAGCATAATTTTCAGAATAGTGGTGACATATGCCGGTTTATCAAGTCTTGAATGCCTTAGGGAAACATGCTATACTACTTGTATGATTATTTTACAAGCTAATAAAATTGAACGTTCTTTTGCTGGAGAGGTTCTTTTTGATAATATCAACCTGCAGGTTGATGAACGTGATAGGATTGCTCTTGTTGGGAAAAATGGTGCGGGTAAGTCTACTCTTTTGAAGATTTTGGTTGGAGAAGAGGAGCCAACTAGTGGAGAAATCAATAAGAAAAAAGATATTTCTCTGTCTTACCTAGCTCAAGATAGCCGTTTTGAGTCTGAAAACACTATCTACGATGAGATGCTTCATGTCTTTGATGACTTACGTCGGACTGAGAACCAACTTCGTCAGATGGAATTGGAGATGGGTGAAAAGTCTGGTGAGGATTTGGATAAGCTGATGTCAGATTATGACCGCTTATCTGAGAATTTTCGCCAAGCAGGTGGCTTTACTTATGAAGCTGATATCCGAGCGATTTTAAATGGATTCAAGTTTGACGAGTCTATGTGGCAGATGAAAATTGCCGAGCTTTCTGGCGGCCAAAACACTCGCTTGGCTCTAGCCAAAATGCTTCTTGAAAAACCAAATCTCTTGGTTTTGGACGAGCCAACCAACCACTTGGATATTGAAACGATTGCCTGGCTAGAGAATTACTTGGTAAACTATAGCGGTGCCCTCATTATTGTTAGCCACGACCGTTATTTCTTGGACAAGGTTGCGACAATTACGCTGGATTTGACCAAGCATTCCTTGGATCGCTATGTGGGCAATTATTCTCGTTTTGTCGAGTTGAAGGAGCAAAAGCTAGCTACTGAAGCAAAAAACTATGAAAAGCAACAGAAGGAGATTGCTGCTCTGGAAGACTTTGTCAATCGTAATCTAGTCCGAGCTTCAACGACCAAACGTGCCCAATCTCGCCGTAAACAACTAGAAAAAATGGAGCGTTTGGACAAACCTGAAGCTGGCAAGAAATCAGCTAACATGACCTTCCAGTCTGAAAAAACTTCTGGTAATGTTGTTCTGACTGTTGAAAATGTAGCTATTGGTTATGATGGGGAAGTATTATCAGAGCCTATCAATTTAGACCTTCGTAAGATGGATGCTATCGCCATCGTTGGTCCAAATGGAATCGGTAAGTCAACCTTTATCAAGTCTATTGTGGATCAGATTCCGTTTATCAAGGGAGAAAAGCGATTTGGCGCTAATGTTGAGGTTGGTTACTATGACCAAACCCAAAGTAAGCTGACACCAAGTAATACTGTATTGGATGAACTCTGGAATGATTTTAAACTGACACCAGAAGTTGAAATCCGCAATCGTCTAGGTGCCTTTCTTTTCTCAGGAGATGATGTTAAAAAATCGGTCGGCATGCTGTCAGGTGGCGAGAAAGCACGTTTACTTCTTGCTAAATTGTCTATGGAAAACAACAACTTCTTGATTCTGGATGAGCCAACCAACCACTTGGATATTGATAGCAAGGAAGTGTTAGAAAATGCTTTGATTGACTTTGATGGAACTCTTCTCTTCGTCAGCCACGACCGTTACTTTATCAATCGTGTGGCAACTCATGTTTTGGAATTGTCTGAGAATGGTTCAACTCTCTACTTGGGAGATTACGACTACTATGTCGATAAAAAGGCTGAAATGGAAGTCAGTCAGATAGAGGAAATTTCAACTAGCAACCAGGTAAAAGAAGCAAGTCTAGTCAATGATTACCAGGCCCAGAAAGAAAGTCAAAAAGAAGCCCGCAAACTCATGCGACAAATTGAAAGTCTAGAAGCTGAAATTGAAGAGTTAGAAAGTCAAAGCCAAGCCATTTCTGAACAAATGTTGGAAACAAACGATGCTGGCGAACTTATGGAATTGCAGGCTGAGCTGGACAAAATCAGCCATCGTCAGGAAGAAGCTATGCTTGAGTGGGAAGAATTATCAGAGCAGGTGTAAAGATATTTCTTTCTTACAATCAAAACTTATCATTTTTTCCGCCCTTCTCGTTTGTGAGGAGGGCTTAGTTTATGGTAAAATGGTTTTATGAATAAAAGAATGAATGAGTTAGTCGCCTTGCTCAATCGCTATGCGACTGAGTACTATACCAGCGATAATCCGTCGGTTTCAGATAGTGAGTATGACCGCCTTTACCGTGAGTTGGTTGAGTTGGAGGCTGCCTATCCAGATCAAGTATTAGCAGACAGTCCGACTCATCGTGTTGGTGGCAAGGTTTTAGATGGTTTTGAAAAATACAGTCATCAGTATCCTCTTTATAGTTTGCAGGATGCTTTTTCACGTGAGGAGCTTGAAGCTTTTGATGCGCGTGTTCGTAAGGAAGTGGCCCATCCGACCTATATTTGTGAGCTGAAAATCGATGGCTTGTCTATCTCGCTGACTTATGAAAAGGGGATTTTAGTTGCTGGTGCAACACGTGGAGACGGTTCTGTTGGGGAGAATATCACGGAAAACCTCAAGCGTGTCAAGGACATTCCTTTGACCTTGCCAGAAGAACTAGATATCACAGTTCGTGGGGAATGTTACATGCCACGCGCTTCTTTTGACCAGGTTAACCAAGCTCGCCAAGAAAATGGAGAGCCCGAATTTGCTAATCCTCGTAATGCAGCGGCAGGAACACTGCGTCAGCTGGATACAGCAGTAGTTGCCAAGCGCAATCTTGCAACGTTCCTCTATCAAGAAGCCAGCCCTTCAACTCGTGATAGTCAAGAAAAGGTTTTGAAGCACTTAGAACAACTAGGTTTTGTGGTCAATCCTAAGCGAATCTTGGCTGAAAACATAGATGAAATCTGGAATTTCATCCAAGAAGTAGGACAGGAACGAGACAGTCTTCCCTATGATATCGATGGGGTGGTAATCAAGGTTAATGACCTAGCAAGCCAAGAAGAACTCGGTTTTACCGTCAAGGCTCCAAAGTGGGCAGTAGCCTACAAGTTCCCAGCTGAAGAAAAAGAAGCTCAACTCTTATCAGTTGATTGGACAGTTGGCCGTACGGGCGTTGTGACTCCAACTGCCAATCTGACTCCTGTTCAGCTTGCTGGTACAACTGTTAGCCGTGCGACCCTTCACAACGTGGATTATATTGCTGAAAAAGATATCCGCAAAGATGATACGGTTATCGTCTATAAGGCTGGAGATATTATCCCTGCTGTCTTGCGTGTGGTAGAATCCAAACGGATTTCTGAAGAGAAACTAGATATCCCTAAAAACTGTCCAAGTTGTGATTCTGACTTGTTGCACTTTGAAGATGAAGTGGCTCTCCGTTGTATCAATCCGCGTTGTCCTTCCCAAATCATGGAAGGTTTGATTCACTTTGCCTCTCGAGATGCCATGAATATTACAGGCCTTGGTCCTTCAGTAGTTGAAAAACTCTTTGCTGCTAATCTGGTCAAGGATGTGGCGGATATTTACCGTTTGCGAGAAGAAGATTTCCTTCTTTTAGATGGTGTTAAGGAAAAGTCTGCTGCTAAACTTTATCAGGCCATCCAAGCTTCCAAGGAAAATTCTGCTGAGAAACTCTTGTTTGGTCTTGGCATTCGCCATGTCGGCAGTAAGGCTAGTCAACTCTTACTCCAACATTTCCATTCGATTGAAAATCTGGCTCAGGCAGATCCAGAGGAAGTGGCTGGTATTGAAAGTCTGGGTGGCGTGATTGCCAAGAGTCTTCAGACTTATTTTGCGACAGAAGGATCTGAAATTCTCCTAAAAGAATTGAAAGAAGCTGGGGTCAATCTGGACTATAAAGGTCAGACAGTAGTTGCGAATGCGGCCTTGTCAGGGTTAACCGTTGTATTGACTGGAAAATTGGAACGGCTCAAGCGCTCAGAAGCTAAAAGTAAACTCGAAAGTCTGGGTGCCAAAGTGACAGGTAGTGTTTCTAAAAAGACCGACCTCGTCATTGCAGGAGCAGATGCTGGAAGTAAATTGCAGAAAGCACAAGAATTTGGTATCGAAGTTCGAGATGAAGCTTGGCTAGAAAGTTTGTAATAATCTTTTAAAATCAGAGTTTAGATAATATAACTATGTTTGTTAATTGAGACGAGATTTACAAAAAATTATTAGTAAAATAGAAAGAAAATAGAAGTAAAAAGGAAAAATATAAAATGTATAACTACCCCATGCGCATTCATTACCATCGTAAGAATGGAGAATACGATACTTGCTCTTTTGTAAAAAATCAGGATCAGCGAATTGATTTGCTGACCTACAAAGAAGATTATTTTGGTGCCTTATTTAGTTTTGAACACCCAAGTTCTCATGCCCTAGAAAGCTTGAATTTTGTCGTTCATACCGGCCAAACCAGTAAAGAGTATGCTATCCGTTTTAATCACTATCCTCTTTTAACAGAGGTTTGGATTTTGGAAGGGGATGACAGAATTTATTATTCTGAAAATCCTGCTATTGCCAGTCCTTTCTATAAAAATCAAAATCCTTTTGCCTTTGATAAGGCCATTAACAGTGCCAGTTTTGACCATCATTGGGGCTACCAAGGGGAATTAGGTTACCGTGCAGAGGATAATCAAGCTCATTTTGCTCTCTGGGCACCAACAGCGACAGAAGTACAGGTTGTCGTTTATGAATCGGCTGCTAACGATGCTCCTATTTGGAAGACTTTTGATATGGAGAGAGGTAATAGCTACTCCTATAATCATAAGGACAATACAATCGGTGTCTGGAGTTTGGATGTTGAGGAAGATTTGACTGGTAAGGCTTATCAGTATCAAGTTCAATTCCCCCATCACCAAAGTCTTACTCGCGACCCATACACTATTGCGACCAGTCCTGATGGCAAACGTTCAGCTATTTTGAGTCATGAAGAAAAGCAAGTTGAAAACTTCGAGGTCAAACATGGTTCGGAGGCTACTTGGCGTTTGACAAATCCATGTAAGGCAGTCATCTGTGAAATGCACATTCGTGATTTGACCAAATCACCGACCTCAGGTGTGGATGAACATCTTCGAGGAACTTTCTTAGGTGCGGCTCTGACTGGGACGGTTAACCAGTATGGCCAATCAACTGCTTTTGATTACATCAAGAAGATAGGCTACAATTATGTTCAGTTGCAACCAATTGCAGATCGTCACAAAGAATACGATGAGGATGGAAATGTAACCTACAACTGGGGTTATGACCCACAAAACTATAACGCACCAGAAACAAGTTTATCAACCAATCCAAATGATCCAGCTCAGGTTATTCGTGATTTAAAAACTATGATTCAAGCCTATCACGATGCGGGTATTGGTGTCATTATGGATGTGGTTTATAACCATACTTTCTCAGTTGTTGATGCACCTTTCCAAACAACTGTCCCTGATTACTATTATCGTATGAATCCAGATGGTACCTTCCAGAATGGAACGGGAGTTGGAAACGAAACGGCCAGCGAACACGAAATGTTCCGCAAGTATATGATTGATTCTCTTCTATACTGGGTGCAGGAATACAATATTGACGGTTTCCGTTTTGACTTGATGGGGATTCATGATGTCAAGACCATGCAGATGATTCGTCAGAGCTTGGATGAAATCGATCCTAACATTATCCTCTATGGAGAAGGATGGGATATGGGAACAGGTCTTGCGCCTTATGATAAGGCTAAGAAAGACAATGCCTACCAGATGCCAAATATCGGTTTCTTTAATGACAATCAGCGTGATGCTGTCAAAGGGGGAGAAGTATACGGTGCTATCAAGTCAGGATTTGTCAGCGGTGCTGCGACAGAGCCAATTCTAGCCAAAGCAATCCTAGGTAGCCGTGAATTAGGAACCTATACACATCCAAAACAAGTGCTTAATTATGTGGAGGCCCATGACAATTACAATCTTCACGATTTGTTGGCAACCCTACATCCAGACCAAAGTTCAGAGCAAATCATGCGCAAGGTCGAAACTGCCACAGCCATGAATCTGCTCATGCAGGGGATGGCCTTTATGGAAATCGGTCAAGAATTTGGTCGTACCAAACTGGTTGCGACTGGTGAAAATGGTGAGCTGACCCATGATGATAGAGAACGTGCTATGAATAGCTATAATGCTCCAGACAGTGTGAATCAAGTGAACTGGGACTTGATTAATGAGCGTCAAGATAGTATTGAGTTTATTCGTCAGATGATTCGATTGAAGACAGAAAGCAGTGCCTTTTCTTACCCAACTTATGATGAGATTTACCATCATGTTTTTGTTCATTCAGCCCACGAACATAGTGGTTGGATTGTCTATGAGATTCAAGGGGAAGAACATTTACTGGTTGTATTTAATGCTAAAGGGCAAGACTTCCAGTTTGATAATGCTGGAAATCTAGAACTATTGATGACCAATAGCCATTTAAGTGATAAAGACATGGTTGGTGGCGTCAGTGCCAGCGTCTTTAAAGTTTTGTAGAATAGATTTACAATTTAAATTCATTTGTGGTGATTTATCTGTTAATAAAATCAGGAGATTCGTTTCCTGATTTATTTTTTTACTTAAAATTATATTTTTGTTAGCTAAATAACGAACTTTATGATAGTATTGTAAAAAAACAATTCGTTTTCAAAGTGTTTCTGAAAATTTCTTGATTTACAAGTGAACACATCAGTGAATTTGTTGAAGACTTTCAAAAGATTTTTTTGCAAATTCCGTAATTTACTTGAATCTTCCCTAAAAAGGTAGTATAATAAATCTATAGAAAACGCTTACAGAATTAGGAGGGTGTATGGATAAGAAACAAGCTTTAGAAACCTTTATGACAGGTGAAAATTTTCACCTCCAGCACTATCTGGGAGCTCATAGGGAAGAAAAAAATGGAGAGTATGGCTATACTTTTCGTGTGTGGGCGCCTAATGCTCAGGCTGTTCACTTGGTAGGGGATTTCACCAATTGGGTTGAAAATCAAATTCTGATGGAACGGAATGAATTTGGAGTCTGGGAAGTCTTTACCAGTCTTGCTCAAGAAGGCCAAATTTATAAGTACAATATTACACGTTCAAATGGTCATCAGCTGATGAAGATTGACCCTTTGGCTGTACGGTATGAGGCACGACCTGGTACTGGGGCTATTTTAACAGATATTCCAGAAAAGAAATGGAAGGATGGTCTCTGGCTAGCCCGTAGAAAACGATTGAGCTTTGAAGAGCGTCCTGTCAATATTTATGAGGCTCATGCTGGCTCTTGGAAGAGAAATCCGGATGGCAACCCCTATAGTTTTGCTCAATTGAAAGATGAACTCATTCCTTACTTGGTTGAGATGAATTATACTCACATTGAGTTTATGCCCCTGATGTCTCACCCACTAGGTTTGAGTTGGGGCTATCAGCTTATGGGTTACTTTGCTCTAGAGCATGCCTATGGTCGTCCTGAAGAGTTTCAAGATTTTGTTGAGGAATGTCACTTAAACAATATAGGCGTTATTGTAGACTGGGTACCTGGTCACTTTACTATTAATGATGATGCCTTGGCCTATTATGATGGAACACCGACTTTTGAATACCAAGACCATAATAAGGCTCATAACTACGGTTGGGGAGCACTTAATTTTGACCTTGGAAAGAATGAAGTCCAGTCTTTCTTGATCTCTAGTATTAAGTTTTGGATTGACTTTTACCATCTAGATGGTATTCGCGTAGATGCCGTTAGCAATATGCTCTATCTTGACTACGATGATGCTCCATGGACACCTAATAAAGATGGTGGTAATCTCAACTATGAAGGTTATTATTTCCTTAAACGCTTGAATGATGTGATTAAACTAGTTCATCCAGACGTTATGATGATAGCTGAGGAAAGTTCATCAGCTACTCAGATTACTGACACTAAGGATACAGATGGTCTAGGATTTGACTACAAATGGAATATGGGTTGGATGAATGACATCCTCCGTTTCTATGAAGAAGATCCGATTTATCGTAAATATGACTTTAACCTGGTGACTTTCAGCTTTATGTATGTCTTCAAAGAGAATTATCTCCTACCATTCTCACACGATGAAGTGGTTCATGGCAAGAAGAGTATGATGCACAAGATGTGGGGAGATCGTTATAATCAATTCGCAGGCTTGCGTAATCTCTACACTTACCAAATTTGTCACCCTGGTAAGAAATTGCTCTTCATGGGTAGTGAATATGGGCAATTCCTAGAATGGAAATCTGAAGAACAGTTGGAATGGTCTAACCTAGAAGATCCAATGAATGCTAAGATGAAGTATTTCACTTCTCAGCTAAACCAGTTTTACAAAGATCACCGCTGTCTGTGGGAAATTGATACTAGCTATGATGGTATTGAAATCATCGATGCGGATAATCGAGACCAGAGTGTTCTGTCCTTCATCCGTAAGGGTAAGAAGGACGATATGTTAGTCTGTATCTTTAATATGGCACCTGTTGAACGAAAAGATTTTACAATCGGACTGCCTGTTGCAGGGATTTACGAAGAAGTCTGGAATACTGAGTTAGAAGAGTGGGGAGGCGTCTGGAAAGAACATAATCAAACTGTTCAAACGCAAGAAGGACTTTGGAAAGATTATGAGCAGACCTTGACCTTTACCCTACCGGCTATGGGAGCAAGTGTTTGGAAAATTAAACGTCGCTTGAAACCTACTAAAACCGTCACAAGTAAAAACTAAAAAGGAGTAGAAAATGAAGAATGAAATGTTAGCTTTGATTCTTGCTGGTGGGCAAGGAACTCGTCTCGGTAAACTCACTCAAAGCATCGCAAAACCAGCTGTGCAATTTGGTGGGCGCTACCGTATCATTGACTTTGCTCTTTCAAACTGTGCTAACTCAGGCATCAACAATGTTGGAGTCATTACACAGTACCAACCACTTGCTCTCAACAACCATATTGGGAATGGTTCAAGTTGGGGACTAGACGGTATCAATTCAGGTGTCTCTATCCTTCAACCTTATTCTGCAAGTGAAGGAAATCGTTGGTTTGAGGGGACTAGCCACGCTATTTACCAAAATATCGACTACATCGATAGTGTCAATCCTGAGTATGTTTTGATTCTTTCGGGTGACCATATCTATAAGATGGACTACGATGCTATGCTCCAGTCTCACAAGGATAATAATGCTAGTTTGACAGTAGCAGTTTTAGATGTCCCTCTTAAAGAAGCTAGCCGTTTTGGTATCATGAATACAGATGCAAATAACCGCATTGTTGAATTTGAAGAGAAACCAGCCCAACCTAAATCTACCAAAGCTTCTATGGGGATTTACATCTTTGATTGGCAACGTCTCCGCAATATGTTAGTCGCTGCTGAAAAGAGCAATGTCGATATGTCAGACTTCGGTAAAAATGTCATTCCAAATTACCTTGAGTCAGGTGAAAGTGTCTATGCCTACGAATTTAATGGTTATTGGAAAGACGTTGGTACTATTGAGTCGCTTTGGGAAGCGAACATGGAGTACATTTCTCCAGAGAATGCCTTGGATAGCCGTAACCGTCAATGGAAGATTTACTCAAGAAACTTAATTTCACCACCAAACTTCCTTGGGGCAAATGCTCATGTGGAAGATTCCTTGGTTGTAGACGGATGTTTTGTTGATGGAACGGTTAAACACTCTATCCTTTCAACAGGGGCGCAAGTTCGCGAAGGAGCAGAAGTAGTAGATTCAGTTATCATGAGTGGTGCAATTGTTGGACACGGAGCTAAAATCAAACGTGCTATTATTGGTGAAGGTGCAGTTATTTCTGATGGTGTCGAAATTGATGGAACAGAAGAAGTACAAGTTGTAGGATATGATGAAGTAGTGGGGGTAGCAACAGATGAAGATTGATAAATATTCTGCCATTTTAGGAAACACAGTTGGTTTTCATGATATGTCAACACTGACAGACCACCGTCCAGTAGCTAGTTTGCCATTTGGTGGTAAATATCGCTTGATCGATTTCCCGCTTTCAAGTCTTGCAAATGCAGGTGTTCGTAGTATCTTTGGTATTTTCCAACAAGACAATATTAGCTCAGTATTTGACCATATCCGTTCTGGGCGTGAGTGGGGGTTGTCAACTCTTCTAAGTCACTATTATCTAGGTATTTACAATACCCGTGTGGAAAGTAGTACAGTTGGAAAAGAGTACTACCAACAGCTTCTTACTTATTTGAAACGTTCTGGTTCAAACCAAACAGTTTCACTCAACTGTGATGTTTTGATTAATATTGATTTGAACCAAGTTTTCCACCTTCATAACACAACGAAGGGGCCTATTACAGTTGTTTATAAGAAACTTCCTAAGAAAGATATTTCAGAAGTGAACGCAATCTTGGAAGTAGATGAAACAGACCATGTTCGTTCTCATAAACTCTTTGATAACAAATCTACAGATGAAGTTTATAATATGTCTACAGATATCTTTGTAGTTGATACACCTTGGTTGATTGAACGCTTAGAAGAAGAAGCTAAGAAAGAACATCCAGAGAAATTGCGTTATGTTTTACGGGATTTAGCTGCAAAAGAAGGGGCTTTTGCCTACGAGTACACAGGTTATCTAGCAAATATTCATTCTGTAGAGTCTTATTACCAAGCTAATAAAGATATGCTTGAATCGCAAAAATTCTACTCTCTTTTCTCACCAAACCAAAAGATTTATACAAAGGTCAAAAACGAAGAGCCAACTTATTATGCTAACACATCTAAGGTAAGCACTTCTCAGTTTGCCTCTGGTAGTATTATTGAAGGTCAAGTGGCTAATTCTGTTTTATCACGTAATATTCATGTCCATAAGGATAGCTTGGTTAAAGATAGCATCTTATTCCCTCGTGTTGTTATTGGAGAAGGTGCTCAGGTAGAATATGCTATCTTGGACAAGGGTGTTGAAGTTGCGGATGGAGTTGTGATCCGTGGAACTGAAGAACATCCAGTTGTCGTTAAGAAAGGTGCTAAAGTAACAGAGGATATTCATTCATGAAAATTTTATTTGTAGCAGCTGAGGGTGCACCCTTTTCAAAAACAGGTGGTTTGGGAGACGTCATTGGCGCTCTTCCTAAATCACTGACAAAAGCAGGGCATGAAGTTGCAGTGATTCTCCCCTACTATGACATGGTAGAGGCTAAATTTGGAAATCAGATTGAAGATGTTCTTCATTTTGAGGTGAGTGTTGGTTGGCGCAGACAGTATTGTGGGATTAAGAAAACAGTATTAAATGGTGTAACCTTCTACTTTATTGACAACCAATATTATTTTTTCCGTGGTCATGTTTACGGTGATTTTGATGACGGAGAACGCTTTGCTTTCTTCCAACTTGCTGCCACTGAGGCTATGGAAAGGATTGACTTTATTCCTGATCTTCTCCATGTTCATGACTACCATACAGCTATGATTCCTTTCTTGTTGAAGGAAAAATACCGTTGGATTCAAGCCTATGAGGGCATTAAAACAGTTTTAACCATTCATAATTTAGAATTCCAAGGACAATTTTCAGAAGGAATGTTGGGTGATTTGTTTGGAGTTGGCTTTGAACGTTATGCTGATGGTACCCTTCGCTGGAACAACTGTCTAAACTGGATGAAGGCTGGAATTCTTTATGCAGACCGTGTGTCAACCGTTTCACCTAGCTATGCTCATGAAATTATGACTAGTCAGTTTGGATGTAACTTGGATCAGATTCTTCGAATGGAGTCTGGTAAAGTTTCTGGTATCGTAAATGGGATTGATGCGGACCTTTATAATCCTCAGACGGATGCCCTTTTAGACTATCATTTTAATCAAGAAGACTTGTCTGGGAAAGCCCAAAACAAGGCAAAATTGCAAGAGAGAGTTGGCTTGCCAGTTAGATCTGACGTTCCACTGGTGGGAATTGTTTCTCGTTTGACACGTCAAAAAGGTTTTGATATCGTGGTAGAAAGTCTTCACCATATCTTGCAAGAAGATGTTCAGATTGTTCTTTTGGGAACTGGAGATCCAGCCTTTGAAGGAGCTTTCTCATGGTTTGCTCAGATTTACCCAGACAAGCTATCAGCAAATATCACTTTTGATGTCAAACTAGCTCAAGAAATCTACGCTGCTTGTGACCTCTTCCTCATGCCAAGTCGTTTTGAACCATGCGGCTTGTCTCAAATGATGGCTATGCGTTACGGAACCTTGCCATTGGTTCATGAAGTTGGTGGCTTACGAGATACCGTTCGTGCTTTCAATCCAATCGAAGGAAGCGGTACTGGCTTTAGCTTTGACAATCTATCTCCTTATTGGTTAAATTGGACTTTCCAAACAGCTTTGGACTTGTATAGAAACCATCCTGATGTTTGGAGAAAACTACAAAAACAAGCTATGGAGTGTGATTTCTCATGGGATACAGCCTGCAAGTCATACCTTGACTTGTACCATAGTTTAGTTAATTAATAAATAAAATCGTATGATGACTTCATACGATTTTTGGGCTGTTTAGAGAGGAGAAGATATGTCTCAAGTAAAAGGTTTGTGTGTCATGGATGTTGATGGAACCTTAATCCTAGAAGAAGTGATTGATCTTTTGGGTAGAGAGGCAGGTCGTGAGGAGGAAATTTCGCTGATTACAAGTCGGGCAATGCGAGGAGAGTTAGACTTTGAAAGCAGTTTAAGAAAAAGAGTGTCCTTGCTGGAAGGTCTTCCTGTTTCGGTTTTTGATAAAGTCTTCAACTCTATTCATCTAACGCCAAATGCCCAGGAATTCATTTCCATTCTCCAAAAGAATGGTATCCTAGTTGGTCTACTGTCTGGTGGCTTTACACCAATAGTTGCGAGACTAGCAAAATCTCTTGGAATTGCCTATTTTTCTGCCAACCAACTTGAAGTCAAAGAAGGTCTTCTAACAGGAAAGTTAGTTGGACAAATTATCAATCCCGAGGTCAAAAAAGAGACTCTAGAACAATGGAGAGAGGAACTAAAACTTTCTAAAGATAGAACGGTTGCAATTGGTGATGGGGCCAATGATTTATTAATGTTGAAGTCAGCAGGACTGGGAATTGCTTTTTGTGCCAAAGAAGTGCTGAAACAAGAAATACCAAATCATGTTGACAAGAGGGATTTTTTAGAAGTTCTATCTTTGATTGACTGTTTAGAATGAGGGAAAATATGAAGATTGTAATTGCACCAGATTCATTTAAGGAAAGCTTGAGCGCTGAAGAGGTGGCTGAAGCTATTAAAAGAGGCTTCCAACAATCGATAGCAGATATAGAATGTTTTCTCTGCCCTGTTGGTGATGGTGGCGAAGGTACAGTAGATGCTATTCGGCATTCTATTGACCTTGAAGAAAAATGGATCAAAGTGACAGGACCTTTTGGACAAAAAGAAGCCATGCGCTATTTTCAAAAAGGGGGACTGGCGCTATTTGAAGTTGCCGACTTGGTTGGCCTTGGAAAGATTCCGCTAGAGAAACGAAATCCACTTCAAATCCAAACTTGTGGTATTGGAGAGTTGATTCGTCATCTCATTGCTCAAGGGATTAAAGATATCTATATCGGCGTTGGTGGCACGTCCAGTAATGATGGAGGTATTGGGATTGCTGCTGGTTTAGGTTATCGATTTTATGATAGGGATGGAAATGTCTTGCCTGCATGCGGTCACTTACTAAACTTAGCTTCTGTTTCAACAGAAAATCTCTATGAAATTCCTGAAGGTGTTCAAATTCATATTTTAGCAGATGTCGTGAGTCCCTTATGTGGTCCTCAAGGTGCGACTTACACTTTTGGCAAACAAAAAGGCCTACAACCTACTATGTTTGCAGTCGTAGATCAGGCAATCCAAGATTTTTATAAAAAAGTTTCACCAGCAACATTGCAAATTAAAGGAGCAGGAGCTGGTGGAGGCATTGCTGCTGGTTTGTGTGCCTTTACTCAGGCAAATATCGTGTCGGGAATTGATACCTGCTTGAACCTGATCAACTTTGATAAGAAAGTTTCAGATGCTGACTTGGTTATTGTTGGAGAAGGAAGACTAGATTGTCAAAGCTTTGCTGGGAAAGCGCCTATATGTGTTGCAAAAAAAAACCTGTCGGAGTTCCTGTTATTGCTATTTGCGGTAGTCTTGCTGAGGATTTACCTTCCCTACCATTTGAAAATATTCAAGCTGCCTTTTCTATTTTGGAGAAAAGTGAACCTCTAGAAGATAGTTTGAAAAATGCCAGTCTCTATTTGGAGCACACGGCTGCCAATATCGGGCATTTATTAAATATGCGCATGATTTAGCCAAACCATTTCTTCCATAAGGATGTTTTGGCTGGTTCTTCCTTTTTAACTTCCCAAAGTTTTGCAAAAGCAAGTCGAAGGTTCTTTTCTTCTACTTGAACTGGTGCATTGCTATGGATAATCAGGCCAAAAGGAGAAGAAGTATGCTCTTCAGATACAATGGTAGCTTGACTATCAGTTTCTTTAGCTTCCTTTAAGTAGAAAACTTGCTTGTCAAATTCGATAGTTGGAGAAATCTTTACAAATAGTGGCTCTGCTTTTTCCTGAAGGTTTTCTAAAATAGATAAAAAACCTTTTTCTAACTGAGGGCTATTTGCTGTGTCAATATCTGCATACCCAAGAACTCTTTCCTCAAAGGTACCAAGATAGCGTCTTTGCTCATCTGGATTTAATTTTGCTCCACCATGAGCTTTTTCAAGTAATTGTTTTGATAAATCTGTCATGAAAACAGTATATCATAAAAGTTAGAATAAAACAGACAAAAGAAAGCGATTACTTTATAAAGTTAAGGAAAATTTGCACAAAGATAACGTTTTTTCTTGAAAAACGCTTATTTTTAAGGTATCATAGAGGTGTAAAAAATTTAACTCAAAGGAGAGTAAAAAATGTCAATTATTACTGATGTTTACGCTCGCGAAGTCCTAGACTCACGCGGTAACCCAACACTTGAAGTAGAAGTTTATACTGAATCAGGTGCTT
>ERZ773009.1603-NODE-1603-length-15291-cov-5.021528_pt1 | contig 15291 bp, 11 predicted proteins | sample MGYA00580663_ERZ773009 | MGnify/ENA primary metagenome ERZ773009 (study PRJEB29015, sample SAMEA2737969) | human oral metagenome | biome: human oral; feature: human-associated habitat; material: dental | place: China | collected 2026 ... | reverse complement strand
GGGATTGGCGATTGTCGCCTGACTGGATGTGGCTAAACTCTTCCGACGCTAACACAATGGCAGCGCCAAAGCATAGCGCCGCGATAACGCAGGTGATGCAGATGGATCTTTTGCCCCCTCCTTTTACGTTGCCTGTCACTATGCCTATTAGGGCGACAAGTACGGAGAAGCTGCCCACGGTTGTCAGATTGAGCGTGCGCACAGCTTGCAGGTCTACCTACGCTGCCTGACGTTGACGTTCACGAGGGTGAAGATGCCTGCCAGGATGGCCATGATTGCCATCACGTTGCCGTACATCCTTCTCTCGACGGACTTGCCTTGCTCGATTAGCTCCCGTATCTTCATGTTACTCAATAATATGGTATAGCATCCAGTTACAGACATACCTTGTATTGAAGCCCTGTTCGGTCAGCCTGACGCGACTTGGAGTTATTCTGCCGCACGATAAGGAGAGAGACGCTTATGGGACGAGTCCCGCTTGGATGGGGACCTCGAAATGCCTACGTCGGCCTGCGAGCTTGCAGTCGTATCCACGCACGTGGAGGGCGGGCCTGCCAACAAGAGGCTCTGCCACGCGTTGTCCCTCGGCGGGCCGGGCGATCATGGGTCCCAGCGGTCGAGGAGGTAGGTGGCGCCCAGGCGAACGCGCGGGATCGGCAGCATGCCCCTCCCCGTAATGTCGGGGCTCCAGTAAAACACGCTCACGACCTTGAAACGCAGGGCGTTGTTGTTCGGGACCATGTAGTAGTACTCCTTTCCCCATCCCGCCTGATTGGACTCTCCGACGCGCACGAAGTTGTACCCATCTAAGTATTGGCCTGTGATGTAGCAGCTTCCATGGTATGCGGCGGCGCTGTCTGCGCGAGATGCGCTCGGGCCTGCAACGTACTCGCGACACAGGTCATTGACCGGGGGTAAAAGGAGAATCAACGTAAAGGCGAACACTGTGTGAATGATCATGTCCCTCATGGCAAAGCTCCTCTTTATGAAAGGATGAAAGGACCGGCTTCCTGCGTATTATAAGGTACTGGAAAGAAGACATCTGGCTTCGTTTGACATGGGGAGAGACGAACGCCACCGTCCTTTTCGTCATCCGGTCCTGACTGCAAGCTGACAGGGCCGTTCTGGTCTCCAGACCCGTCTTGCACCACCCTTGCGACGTGCGTATGGGAGCGTGGGTAGACCAGCTGGCAGAGGATACTTAAAGTTCACGTCGCATGGACGTACCGATACGGCTACCATGGATTTGTCATGTGAGCTTGCTCGATCGGAGCTGCCTATGGATAGCCAAGAGCTCAGTGAGCTTGAGGGATATGGTTACCAGCTGCCTGTGTCACAGGGCCAGACGTCTTGGGACCCTACGCCCGCACATCCTACGTGGTGGTCTACCGACTGGTTTGCGGCAGTCCTCGGTGGCGTGATATGGATTTTCCTCTTTAAACTCTACGAAGCTGGCCTGTTCGGGGGTACGCTAGGTAAGATCCTCTTCGCCCTGCTTGGTGCCTCCTATGCGCATGACTGCTACCCGTCATACTTCACCGCAGCACCAGCGCTTGACAATGCCAGGCTAGTGTCGCTTCTCAACACCCTTCTTGGCGGACCGGTCTTTGGTTGCATCTGGAATCTCAACCTCACCAAGCGTACTCAGGGCGTCTCGCATCTCGTCTGCATCCTGCTCAACGGATTCAGCATCATGAGCAATGTGGCGCTCCTTTCCGCGTGCATGCCTTTTAGGGAGCAGACAGGCTTGGCGTGAGATACCTTCGTTGACCCGCGTAGACCAGAAGAGCGTTAAGCTTTTATTTAAGGCCACTGAATAGTGTGAGACCGCCTCGCTGGCACGCGTAGACCCCTACCTTTTGTGGAGATGCTAAAAGGCTGGCCATCCCCTATGCGCGGTGCCGTGGGAAGAGATGCGCCCATGTCAGCCCTCTTAGGTAGTCATCGCACTGAGGAGAAACGAACTGAGAAGGATTATAGCTGGGACCACGAGCAGGGTGATGCCGACCGAGGCGGCCAGCTCGCAGGTCTGACCTTTGATCTTGCGCCATATGGCGTACACGATCAGTACTACAGGGATCAGCGGGTAGGTAACGGGAATGTTCATGGTTATGGAGAGCTTGGCCCCGTCCCACTTGAGTGAGGCGATCATCTCGGCCAGCAGCGTGAGCACCGCGAGGGATGCAATGAGCGCCACGACGTCTTTGGTCTCGCGCTCCTGCTGGGCCTTTGTGATGTCGAGGACTTTCGCGCAGGCGTCCTCAGCCTCGTCTGTCGTCATGGTCTGCTCCTCCGTTCTCTCGGCCCTCATCAGCTCGACGATGGACACGCCCAGCGCATCCGCCAAAGGCTCGATGTTTCCGATGTCGGGAAAGCCCACGCCTCGCTCCCAGCGGCTGATGGCCTTGTCAGTCACATGAAGCTCGCTCGCGAGGGCGGCCTGGGTCATACCCCGCTCTCGACGCCGCTGCGCCACGAAGCTTCCGAATCGCTCTGCCTCCATCCTCACCACCTCCTGGGACCAACATGCCCCAAGTGGTGCCCACAGTCAATCGACGTTTCGTTTACCGCCTCTGAGCTTGGTGTTTCGCACGACGCACCCTCCATACGACGCACCGGCATCACGACGCGCCAGTTGGCGATACGCCCTCCGTGCGATGCGCTCGCACCTCCCGACCCTCTGGTCAGGCGCCCCCTTGCCTTGTGGCCAGCCCCTCGTCCCTCAGCAGATCATAGGCGACCTCGCTACTCGTGAGGCGCAGACTGCAATCGTCCTTGTGGGGTCGTGCGAGCAGGGGTAGGCTTCCATGCCAGACAATTGACTCGTCGAAGATGGCGAGCGCCGAGCGTCTCCACTCCCTTAGCTCGGCGAGGCAACCCATGCTGCGAAGCAGCTCGACACCTTGCTGCGCGCGGGCGATGCCGCGTGGGTCCTTTGGTTGGTTGACGACGATCGAGACGTGCACGCCGCGCTCGACGACGGCCGAGAGGCGAGGTCGCAGGGTCAGGACGTACCTGTGGCTTAGGTAGGGGACGGCAAGGTGGACGGACCTCTTTGAGCTGTCGAGGTCCGCAAAGAGGAGAGACTCGCAGTCGCTTGGGCCGACGATCGATCCGGCCGTCCTGTCCACATCGTCGCTCGCCGGTATGAGCTCGTAGCCGAGTCGCGCGTAGCTTTTCAGGCGCTTCTTGTACATGCGGTCGAGCATGGGGACGCTGGTGTCCACGTAGTCGTACACGATCACCTCGCTCTTGCCCTCGCGCTCTCGGTGGAGCCTACCCAAATACTGCGTGACGACCCCTTCCCAGGAGACAGGGGTCGCGAGGACGAGCGTGTCGAGTCTGGGCTCGTCGAAACCCTCGCCAAGGTAGCTTCCAGTTGCGACGACGGCAAAGCTGACGTCATCTGCGGCCTCGGCGATCTCGTGGACCTGCTCTCTCCTTTCTCGCGCGGGCATAGCGCCGCTCAGCAGGAAGACCTTAAAGCCCTGCTCCAGGACGAGCTTGGCGATCAGGGCCGCATGCTCCCTTCGCCTTGTGATGACAAGGGGTCGGCGACCGGCCCGCAGTGCCAAGACGGTGTCCTGCGCGATGAGCCGGTTGCGCGCGGGATGGGCGCAAAGCTGGTCGAGCACCTGGTTGAAGCTGCTTCCCGCCTCGACGCCAGCCAGGCGAATGTGGGTGAACCGAGGCTTAAGAAGGCGGGCAAAGTCTTGCTCCTGAGCCTGCTGCCTTGGGTCTACCCTGTGTACGACGGCGCCGCACTGCATATAGAGTATGCCCTCCAGACCATCGGAGCGCCTGGGGGTGGCGCTGAGGCCATAGACCCTGGATGCCGTGGTGGTCGCGAGGACCTGTGCCAGCTGAGGCGCCGCGCCGTGCTGGCACTCGTCGCAGATGACCATGCCGTAGCCGCGTACGAGCCCCTTGACCCTGCGCCTGCCGCCCAGCTCGCGCCCCTCGAGGAGGGACTGATAGGTGGCGATGTCCACGATGCCTCCCGGGACGCTCCTCCCACCCCCGATCCGCCCGACCAGAGAGCGTCTCCTTCTGCTCGTGCGCCCGGTTTTGGTCAGCAGCTCCGGCAGTTCCTCGTCGATGGAGAGGAAGGTGGCCAGGCGCTCCTGCCACTGGTCGAGTAGGGGAGTGCTCGGCACGATGACGAGGGTCCGAAGCCTCAGCGTGCCTATGAGGTATGCGGCGATGACCGTCTTTCCAAAGCCGGTTGGTGCCGATAGGATGCCGCACTCATGCTTCAGGAGCTCGTCGGCCGCTGTCTGTTGAGAGGGGCGCAGGTTTCCTGTGAAGGAGGCGCGGATGGGTGTGCCTACAAAACGCCTGTCCTCGACGTGGTAGCTGATGCCCAGTCCATCTAAGAGGCAGAGCAGTCCTTTCTCGCAGCCCCTGGGGATGGCGATGGTCGTCTCGTCCATAAGGCCTTGGTCGATGATGCGCGGTTTCCCATAGACGCTCTGGCGCATCGCTTGTGCGCGGTAAAATTCGGGGTTGCTGAGCGCGGCGAGCCTCCGGATTCTGCCCTGCACGGTAGCGGGCAGGCCACATCTGTTGATAAAGAGCATGTTGGACTTCGTTATCGCCACCGTCAGGGAGGGACTTATGCCCTTGAGGACTTCTGTGCGTCCGTCAGGACAGAGGCCCTCAGAAGGGGTTTGTGTCGGCAGCGGTCGGCCTTGCCCGGCTTCTTTTGCCCGAGGCCTTAAGAAGGCCAACTCACCTAAGGCTTGGCCACACGTGGTGGCGAGTGCCCGCTCCACCAGGGCCCTGCTCGTCTTTCTGACTGAGGAGAGATAGCGCCACTGGTCGGGATGTGCCTTGAGCTGGTCGTCCACGAACACGCTGTTGCTGAGGCGTTGCGCCTGACCCTGAAAGGGAAGTGCGATGAGGCTGCCGAACCCGCCCTTGGCGATCGTGTCCTGCGCGGGGTAGAAGCGGTCGTAGGCGTCAAAGTGCCTGATCAAACCGTTGTCCATGGCTCTCGTGATGAGGAGGCTGCCAAAGTCCCTCGCGAGCGAGGAGGGCAGTGGCTCGTCGAAGAACACCCATGCGTACGCCCCGTCCCCCGACCTCGAGCGCTCAAGGGCCACGTCCACCCCAAGGGACCTGCCTGCATGAACATATGCGAGAGACTCCCTCTGCCAGCCTGCGCCGTCGAAGTCGGCGACGAGGAGTGATACCGTGCAGTCCGCTTGTACGACGTAGAGGCCAACGACGTCCTTGAGGTCACGTCGATTGCCGTTGAAATGTTTCACGAGCGCTTGGTTGGAGAGGGGAATGAAGGAGCGCTGCGGGCAGTCCGCACACCTGGCGTGGGGGTTGGCCCTCTTGGGACAGATGCCTGTGACCCACTCGTTGGCACAGGCGGGCGTATAGCCTATCCCTCCCGACCTCTTGCGGTAGCCGTGGGCGTACAGGTCGCCTCTCCCGACGAAGAGCGACCGGAAGAGGGACAGCTTGTCTTTCGCAGAGCTTTTCGACGTGACAAGCCCCTGAGCTCCGGTGGTCTGACGCTCTGCGGCTTGGGCCTCAATTTGCTGTGCGAGGAGCGTGGCGCCCTGTCGCCACTCATCTTCTGTCGCATAGAGCCGCCTGCCCCTATCGACTGTGTATATAACTATCGAAGACCTGCCGTCTGCGTGGGAGACAAGCTCGACAAACGACGCCTCGCTGCCGCCGATAATGGCGTGGCGCGCGCAGGGGATTGCAGATTCGCCCATGCTCCGTCCTTCGGTCTAGGGTCTTACAGGATCCTGACCTGCACTTTCATGGTAGCGTGCCTTGGGCCTGATGTCCACCGCCGTGGGGCCCACCGACCGTAGGTCTCGTCTCCATCAGTATCACATGACCTGCTTCCCCCGCATCTTGCGTCAGGATGGTCGATAATCGGGAGCACGTGAGACCACGACGAAAGGAGACTTGCAATGCCAGAGGCCACGACACCAGAGGCAACAACGCCAAAGACCACGACGCCGATCTACCACTACATCCGTGAGGCCGTCACGGATGGGGAGCTTCCCGATGACTTTAGCCTGCGTCCCTATGACAGGGGTGACCAAGAGCTGTTCATGGCGGACGGCGCGATGGACGGCATGTGTGTCTATCACATGGCGAGGCCCGAGCTCCCGGCCGACCTTGACGCCCAGATCGGGTCCGCGTTGATGCTCGCGAGTTCTGGCGAGCCTGTGGCAGCGGACGAGGCCTTTTCCTCCTTGGTTAACAAGTTTCGCTCCATCCTCATCATCGATCAGGTGGTCGATGGTGTGCGTACACGCAGGGACCAGCTCGATCCTGCCATGATCTATCACTATGCGAAGCGCCTTGTGCTCACGTCCACCGACAAGGAGCTTCTGAAGATCGGTCTTGAGCTTTTCGAGCTGCTTCGGGAGCCGGATGACCAGCTGAAGGACGCGATGCGGACGCTCGGCCTGAGTGACGAGTTCACGACCTTTGTCGTCTTCGACATGATGATGCAGTGGACGAATGGCAACGACGAGATATTCCGACTTGTGCAGAAGGTCCATGGCTGGGGTCGCATACACGCCATCGAGAGGCTTGAGCCATCCACTGACGAGATACGCGACTGGTTCCTCCTCGAGGGGGTCAACAACAACATCATGCCCGAGTACTCGGCGCTCACCTGCTTCAACAAGTCGGGGCTTGCAGAGCGGATGGCAAGGGGTTTGAGCCCCAAGGAGTTCAGGGGCGCGGGCGCCGTGATGGAGGCTCTTGTCGATGAGGGTCCCGTCGAGGGCATATCCGTCCTCGACGACCCGGCAGGGACCCTGGGGGCCTACGTCGATCAGGCTCGCACGCAGGACGTGGGAACAGATGATCTCTCCGTCATCAGTGCGATTCGTCGCTATGCAACAGACAAGAAGATGGGTAAAGTCGCATCGGCGTGTGACGACCTGCTCAACTCACCAGATAGCAGGCAGAAGGTCGCAGACGCCGTCTCTCGTGGCGACGTGACGGCGTTCATGCTCGCCGAGCAACTTGGCATCCCGTACCATGAGGAGCTTCTCAGGGCCATGGGAACTAACTTCCGTTGGCTGTTTACGCGCATCGGCTGCCTCATCGACGATGAGCGCTACATTGACCAGGCGCTTGAGCTGGCAAGGACGGGCATGCCCCTGGACGCCATCGAGCAGAAGCCTCGTGACGAGAGCGGTCTGGGGCCTGGGCACTTTGCCTATCTGGCGCTTGGCTTCGTGCTCCAGCCGCTTTGCGGGCACGTGCTGAAGGGCACGGACATCGTCGAGAGGGCGCTCATGTCGCCTGTGGTCAGAAACAGGATCGAGGCGCATCGCGTGCTGAGGTCCTGGGTGAGCAGCAAGAGGGTACCGCTGGCAGAGCTCTCGCCTGAGCTGTATGCCCGCTTGGGTGAGGCTTACAACGCGGAGCCGAAGGAGGACCTGCGGCAGTCCATGAGGCCCCTGCTCGACGGTGCCATCACGTTTCCGAAGGAGGACATGTGAGCGAGGGTCGGGAGCGGAGTACGTTTACTGTTGGCGTAAGCTACCCCGAGACGTCGTGATGGCGAGGGCGAGATGGGGCATTGAGCGCCATGCCGACAACGTATCTGAAAGGTCTACCTTCCAAATCGTCTAGAAAAATGCAGTTTATTCCATATGAGCTTAAATTATGCCGTATACTATCGGCATCGGGACGCACGTTCAACGTCCATATAGCTTGTGCAGTCGTGTGGGGGTCAGGGCTTTCTTGACGGTGGGCTGCCAAAAACATGGGCGTGGCCACATATTGAGATGCATATCGATGGGCTACAGGTGTGAGAGGGAGTGTTTGAGAACGTTGAGGCATTCAGATGAGCTAACGGGGGCGTTCGTAAGCGGTTGGCAAGGGGCCAAAAACAATGCCCGGCAGATACCCCGCGCTAGCTGTCATAAAAAGAGAGCCTCCTTCCGGAGGCTCTCGGCGGGTCAAAGTGCCACCTACGTGGCGTCGCCCATGCGGGAGACATTTTTGGCAAAGCCGTATTTTGACTCGCAGTATCGTCCTGACTGGTAATCAAGACAAGCGCAGTATAGCACGATGGAAAGAGGAGCGTGTCCATGAATCTGAGAAATATATCGGATGACTACAGCATCGGTCTTGATATGGGAACTGGATCAGTTGGTTGGGCAGTTGGCGATGTTAGGGGGCAACTTTTCCACTTCAAGAGACAGCCGACATGGGGGAGTCGGCTGTTCGACAGTGCCAATACAGCCGCAATGGCTCGCATGCCTCGCAGCCAACGTCGTCGGTATGTTCGTCGCCGTTGGCGTCTCGACCTTCTGCAATCACTCTTTCAGGACGAGATTGAGAAGGTTGACCCTGAGTTCTTTATTCGACTCCGACAGTCGCGGCTCATCAAGGAAGATCGCGCAGAGGGACATAGGGACTACGGTCACCCCCTTTTCAACGACAGCGACTTTACGGAACGCGAGTACTACAAGCGCTTTCCGACCATATACCATCTACGCAAATGGTTGATGGAAACTGACTCACAGGCTGATATCCGCCTCATCTACCTAGCTGTCCATAACATCGTCAAGCATCGTGGTAACTTCCTTCGTGAGGAGCAGAAGAGCCTGTCTGCCAAGACAGCTAAACCCGATGCTGCACTCCATTCGTTCTTTGAGGCGCTCAATGCTTGGTGCGCCACTCGTGGTTATGAGCCCGTGAGCGATGCAACGGCTACGATTCTTGGCGTGCTCGCCGATGAGAAAGCAGCTCCCTCCAGCAAGAAGAAGGGTATCGCAGCACGTATCGGCGTTTCGATGGGCGATGATTCCGCTGCGAATCGTAAGTGTAACGAAGCCCTTGCCGCCGGAATGGTCGGCCTCAAGGCCGAATTCAAGAACGTGTTTGGTGATTTTCAGGCAGAGAAAACAGCCATCTATCTTTCGAGTGACGAAGATGTGGACGCGTTGCGCGAGGCGTGTCCAGATGACAGCATTGGGCTTTTTAACCGTCTCTGTGACGTCTATTCCGCCTATGTGCTGCAGGGACTCCTTTCCTATGTGCCGGGCGAGACCCTCTCGGTGAACATGGTTGAGAAGTATGAGCAATATGGTAAAGACCTTGCTTTGCTCAAGGGGCTTGTCCGCAGGTATGCGCCGAAAAGCTACGATAGCTTCTTTCGCGGCCCAACATACCCCGATACAAATATCTACGACGCATCGAAGGCAAAGGGCTACACCAAGTACAACCTGGGGACCAGTAAGCTCTCATATGATGATTTCAAGAAGGCAATCAAAAGTCTACTGGGTAAGACAGATGCCGTGAATGATGAGCGCTATCAGCCAATGATGGAGGCCTTCGACAAGCAGCGATTCCTGCGCAGGCTCAAGACGAGCGATAATGGCAGCATCTACTATCAGCTACACTTCGAAGAGCTGCAGGTAATTCTCAAAAACCAGAGTCGTTTTTACCCCTTCCTCAAGACTGATGAGAAGAAAATAGAGTCGTTCGTATCCTTTCGGATTCCGTACTATGTGGGACCGCTATCAAGCCGCAACGCCGCAGTCGATCAGCACGGCAAGCAACGCTTCGCCTGGGCAGAGCGTAAGCCAGGCCAAGAGGACACTCCGATCACCCCATGGAACTGGGATAGCGTCATCGACCGCAACAAGAGTGCCGAGAAGTTTATCAAACGTATGACAGGCATGTGCACATATCTGCAGGGGGAGGAGGTTCTTCCCAGATGCTCGCTCCTGTATGAGGAGTTCTGTGTGCTCAACGAGCTCAATGGCCTGCGTCTGACCATCGATGGAGACCGCGAGCATCGGCTTGATGCTGCCCAGCGTGAGGGCATTGTCCATGATCTGTTCCATCACAAGAGGAGTGTCAGCTATAAGCAGATCGAGGATTGGATTATACGTGAGGAAGGCTTCATGCATCCCCATATCAGCGGCGGTCAGGGTGTGAGTGGCCTGGAGTCGAAGATGGGATCCTACATCTTCTTCTGCAAGGATGTCTTCGGCGTTGATGAGCTTGACCGTAAAGACTATGACATGGTTGAGGAGATCATCCTCTGGAATACGCTTTTCGAGGACCGTAGGATCCTCAAGGAAAAACTCGTTCAAAAATATGGTGAACAGGCGGGTGGCCCGCTTTCCGATGAGCAGATCAAGAGAATCTGCAAGAAGCGCTTTACCGGCTGGGGACGTCTCTCTGAGAAATTCCTGATAGGTCTCAAGGTCAAGACAGATGTCGGCCCAAAATCCATCATGGATGTTCTTCGCGAGGGGGATCCTAATTCGGACAGTCGTCGTGGACATGCCATGGTCATGATGGAAGCTCTTCGGGATGAGAACCTTGGCTTCCAGAAAAGGGTCGATGAATTCAATAGGAACTATTTCGAGGCGAACGGCAAGCTGGTCGAGATCAATGAGCTTCCCGGTTCCCCTGCGATTAGGCGCAGTCTCAATCAGGCCATGCGCATTGTAGACGAGATTGCCAAAATAGCTGGTCATGCCCCTGCGAACATATTCATTGAGGTCACACGCGATGATGACGAGAGGAAGAAGGGCAGAAGGACGACCCGTCGTTATGATGAACTCAAAAAAGCGCTTGAGGCCTTTAAGAGTGATGATCCAGAGATCTGGCGCGAGATTTGTGAGACGGCACCAAAAGATCTCGATGAGCGTCTAACGCTTTACTTTATGCAGCGAGGTAAATGCCTCTATTCGGGGAGACCCATTGATATGAACCGACTCGCGGAATCTGGTCTATACGAGGTAGACCATATCATTCCCCGAGCCTATATCAAGGATGACAGCTTTGAGAACAAGGCGCTCGTCTATCGTGAGGAGAACCAGCGTAAGACTGATGCCCTTCTCATTGACCAGGGGGTTCGTCGAAAGATGCACGATTACTGGAATATGCTGCACGGTGCAAAGCTCATTGGGGACAAGAAATATAACAATTTGATGCGTTCGACCATTAGCGAGCAGACCATGAAGGGCTTTGTCGCACGTCAGCTGGTGGAGACAAGCCAGATGGTCAAGCTTGTCCAGTCTATGCTAGAGGTACGTTATCCAGAGACGAAGATCGTACCAGTCAAGGCGAGCATTTCGCATAACCTACGTGAGGCGGCTGGTTTTATCAAATGTCGTGAGGCAAACGATTTTCATCATGCACACGACGCGTACTTGGCATTGCGGGTAGGGATGTTTATCCAGAAGAGGCATCCTGGCGTCTATGAGAATCCCATCGGACTTACCCGTGCCATGCGAAAATATGCTCAATCTCAGGCAGAGATATTCAGGAGTACTCATCATCTACCAGGATCCGCTGGCTTTATCGTGAACAGCTTTATGAGCTCGGGTTTTGATAAGGAGACGGGGGAGATCTTCAAGGATGACTGGGATGCCGAGGCTGAGGTTGAGGGTATTCGTCGGGCTCTAAACTACCGGCAGTGCTTCATTTCGAGGATGCCGTATGAGGACACCGGCGTGTTCTGGGACGCGACGATTTACTCGCCGCGCGACCAGAAGAAGAAGCCGGTTCTTCCTCTTAAAAACGGCCTTGATCCGCAGAAATATGGCGGCTTTTCTCGTGAGCAGTTCGCCTATTTCTTTGTGTATGAAGCCCGAAAACCTAGAGGGAACAAGCCTTTGTTTCGCTTTGCACAAGTGCCCGTGTGGCTTGCCAGGCGCATGGAGGGTGATTCGAGTGCCCTCGAATCCTACGCACGTGGGCTAGCAGCGAACGAAAAGCTTGAATACGTGGGCATTGAACGAGCAAAGATCCTTAAACGACAGCTCATCGAGATTGATGGCGATAGGCTGATAGTGACTGGGGCTGAGGAAGCGCGAAATGGGAGGGAACTCGCTTTTGCGTTTGGTGAGCTTGCCCTCATCAAACAGCTTGTTGAGGGAAGAGAGCTAAGTAATGATGGCGACAGGCAGCTATGTGAAATATGGAGCCGCCTAATTGATCTCGGGAATCGAATGGGCAGTAGATTAGCATCTCGGCTCAATCTAAGTAGCCATAAAGAAAGATTCAATACTTTAGATAATAAATCAAAATCAGAAATTATTTTAGGAATAATTAAGATAATTAATGCTACAAGCAACGTTGTTAATCTATCTGCAATAGGTGGCGCTAAAAACACTGGCCAAATGAAATTAACTTACTCAAAACTGCTGTCTGACTCCAATGTTGACTTCTACATCATCGACCAGTCTGTGACCGGCATGTTCGAGCGGAGGACCCGCATTGGCCTTTAGGAACGTCATCATAGAAAGTCCATGCAGATGCTCCTATGAGGGCGGATATCTCATCGTGCGTAAGGAAGACGATACGGTGAAGATCCACTTGTCAGAGATCTCGTCGGTCGTCCTCCAAACCAATCAGGTTTATGTTAGTGCATATCTGCTATCGGAACTTGCAAAGGCGAAGATCTCCTTTGTTGTCTCTGACGAGAAGAGAAACCCCATAGGCCAGTATTTGCCTTTGTATGGCGCTCATAACGCGAGCAAGCGAATTAGCGAGCAGCTCGGATGGAGCGAGCCCGCGAAAAAGCGTGTATGGAAGCGCGTAGTCAGAGACAAAATAGCTCATCAAGCGCAGGTTCTCAACGCTCGCGCAAGGGAGGAAATGGGACTGCGGCTGTCAAAACTTATTCCAGAGGTGCGTTCGGGAGACACTACGAACAGAGAGGCTCACGCGGCTCGCCTGTACTTTCAGGCGATGTTTGGTGGCGACTTCTCACGAGATGATGATACATCGATCAATGCTGCTCTTGATTACGGCTATGCGATTCTCCTTTCTGCAGTAAATCGCGAGATTGTGGCACGCGGCTACTTAACGCAGATGGGTATCTGTCACAAGAGTGAGTATAACCAGTTCAATCTTGGTTGTGATCTCATGGAACCCTTTAGGCCGGTTGTTGATCGGCTGGTCTTCGATAACGTTGAAGACGATTTTACGAAGGATACAAGACGCTTATTGGTTGACATGCTTAACCAATCCCTTCCATATCGGGGAGGAATGTATCGCGTTGGATCGATCATATCGCTGTATGTGCAAGACTGCCTGAGCGCTCTCAATAGGAAATTATCCATCGATGGTATAGAGGCGTTCGATGTGATATGAGCGAAGGCGTTAGGATCCGCTATATGAGACTGGTTTTGTTTTTTGATCTTCCGGTAGGCACTGCTGTCCAGAGAAGAAACTATCGTCTATTCCGCAAGTTCCTGCTTGGGGAGGGTTTCCTTCCGCTTCAAGAATCGGTGTATGCAAAACTTGTCGTTAATGATGGTGCGGCAAGCGCGGCGATTGCGAGAGTGCGAAAAAACAGGCCGCCTGCCGGTCTTGTTCAGATCCTCAGAGTTACAGAGAGTCAATTTGCAACTATGGAATATGTTACAGGTAATCGTGAAGCATATGATGAGGTCGATACCATGGAGGAGCTTCTGATTCTATGAAGCTTGTATTTAGTGGACTCGAAAAAGCGATAGAACTCCAGCGAGACTCTGTGGCCGTTCTACAGATTGAGAATTCGGCGCTCTTCTCGAGAATAGCCTTGTCGCTTATGGAAGGGGGTGGTTTAAATTCTCTAGAACCCCATGCATTATGGGATGGGGAAGAGAAGATACGTTTCTGCGATCGATCTATTTTTATTTCCGATCCGCTTAACCTTCCTTGGAGCCATAAAGACCTTATGGGGGAAGTCATCAAGAAGATGGAGCGGGAGATCTTAGAGGATGAGGATCTAAGGGCTGAGATTGAGTCTGCGGAACGATTGCTTGCGTCGAGTTTCCTAAGGCTTAGCTTAGAACTTAACTCGGAGTACAGCTTTGGTTTAGAATGGGACTTCAAGCGATACCTTAAGATGCTCGGATTTGGTATCGATGCATCGATAGATAGACCGTACCTTGATAATTTGATGTCGTTTATTTCATTGGTACTTGACTCTGGATCTAACAAGGTACTTGTGTTTGTCAATCTCAAGACTTTTTTGACGGAAAGTGAGACAAAACGCTTCTATGAGCATATTTTTTTCTCAGGAATTCGCGTGTTGATGCTTGAGAACATGAGCGACGAGGCTCATTATGAGCATGAGAGAAAGACTATTGTTGACCAGCACTTTCTTGAGTTTTAGAACTGTCTCCGGTCAGAGTGGCCGTCCCTTAGCAGTGAGGGAATTTGTTCCAACGGGTTTTGGAGCAGTGCCGTTCTGACTGGTAATCGCACTCCGGATTGTCTGCATGATAGAGATATCGGGTTTTGGAGCAGTGCCGTTCTGACTGGTAATCGCACCACCAAGGATAGCCCCTTGCAACCAAACAAGTTTTGGAGCAGTGCCGTTCTGACTGGTAATCGCACCAAGAACAAAACCTACGACAAAACCTATGAGTTTTGGAGCAGTGCCGTTCTGACTGGTAATCGCACACGTTTTGTTGAGTTCCAGAGTCTTGTTTCGTTTTGGAGCAGTGCCGTTCTGACTGGTAATCGCACGTCTGAATCCACTCGTATATCTGCTCAATGGTTTTGGAGCAGTGCCGTTCTGACTGGTAATCGCACACAGAGGGCGTCTTACTGCCGTGCCGGTGTGTTTTGGAGCAGTGCCGTTCTGACTGGTAATCGCACCACCCGCGTAGCGATGACGAGCGAGAACCAGTTTTGGAGCAGTGCCGTTCTGACTGGTAATCGCACGACGCTAACAGGCCTTATGTGAGTGAGTGGGTTTTGGAGCAGTGCCGTTCTGACTGGTAATCGCACCATGGTGTTAAGAGTCTCCATCAACTTAGTGTTTTGGAGCAGTGCCGTTCTGACTGGTAATCGCACAGATAAGGCGTTTGATTCGGTCTATTAGGGTTTTGGAGCAGTGCCGTTCTGACTGGTAATCGCACTTGAGCAAGAGCTGAGCTTCGTCGATGACGTTTTGGAGCAGTGCCGTTCTGACTGGTAATCGCACAGCAGTGTACTCTGCCTGTGGCGCTTTGACGTTTTGGAGCAGTGCCGTTCTGACTGGTAATCGCACACGTCCCTCGGCTGATACGAGACATACGCCGTTTTGGAGCAGTGCCGTTCTGACTGGTAATCGCACCACATCCGTATTATTACAGGCAATTACTCGTTTTGGAGCAGTGCCGTTCTGACTGGTAATCGCACCTGCTTAAAGCCCTGGTTCCACATGACACGTTTTGGAGCAGTGCCGTTCTGACTGGTAATCGCACCGCGACGACGGTGCTGGGAGGCGGGGATGCGTTTTGGAGCAGTGCCGTTCTGACTGGTAATCGCACAGATAAGGCGTTTGATTCG
>ERZ773009.1602-NODE-1602-length-15300-cov-4.384716_pt1 | contig 15300 bp, 14 predicted proteins | sample MGYA00580663_ERZ773009 | MGnify/ENA primary metagenome ERZ773009 (study PRJEB29015, sample SAMEA2737969) | human oral metagenome | biome: human oral; feature: human-associated habitat; material: dental | place: China | collected 2026 ... | reverse complement strand
TGTTCTTTGAAGTTTGAACTTTATGATTACTACTGTTAACTTTATGATTTCTACCGATTATTTAGTAATACCTTTGAACTTTTTATTCGTTCACCCTTTGACACATATCCTTCTCAGACTTCTTATAATCAGTTTTTTACTATTTGTGAGATGATTTTATGCGGAGATTAATTAAAGGGAAAGCGAAAAATAAGCCTTTACTGCGGTATGAATAGGAGTGAAATAGTAAGGTGTTAGCATGCGAGAGTGGTATGTCTGTGTCGCAAAAGACTGCTAAGCAACGTCCCTTTAGTGTGTATTAATAGTGTAATCGTCCTTGATAAGTTTAAGTAAATGGATGGAAGGGGAGTCCAGAACATGCCCTTCCGTCTTGATAACGTTATAATGACGCGATGAGGTTATCTATATTTACAGAGCAAGAGGTGTCCCCTTCAGGTACTTCCACATGCTTGATAATCATATCGTTAGGTTGGTATTGTTCTGCAATGTGAGCATCAGACATAGAGAAATCAGAACCATTTACCGTGGTACTCTTTCCTTTTTTAAGTTCCTCTTTACATCTATATATTGCTTTATGATAAGTGCTCATCATTTTCCTCTTGTTGGTTTTAAAGGAATCATTATCGTCAATCTTTATCTCAACCCGCATAGGATAACTGATAATTATCCCCAATTCCTGATAATTTTCTAAGCCAAAATCCTTTATAGAGCTAAGTAATAACTTGGTTCTTACGACTGAACTACTAATCTGCCAGATGGCTTTTTCATCAAAATTAGACTTCATTTCAGAATAGACGATATAGTCCTTATCTCCCACTTGTAGTAAGAAGATACCATCACAGTCGCACTGATAGCTGCAGTTTGGGACCTTACTATTAAAAGAGTCCTTACATTTCTTTAGCAAATGGTTCTCTATTTCTATTATTTCACCAGCATGTTTATAGGTAACTTGCTCAAGCTTTTTGTCTTTTTTTTGTTGCTCATATTTGGTTACTTCACCGTCATGTTTTTTAAAAAAGCAGGCTTGTAAAAGGCAATTGCGTAGGACAGAGAAGTCTATCATTGGTCAGAAGCATTAAGGGAGTACAACATTTCATCAATCTGTTCATCCTGTTTACGCATCTTTTCTACCGTCTCATAGAAGGTCTTCATTGGTATTCCACCTTCTTCCACAGGCAGTTTTTCTATCACAACCTTACCTGTCTCGTCATCTCTATGGAAGAAATACGCCTTCACATTATTGCCATCAAGGAACGTTTTCTCTGATAAACCATTTGCGGTACAATACTCTTTAAAGGTTGCTTCATCCTTCTTACGGATATTACCTAACTTGATAAGCTGGTTCAATCTATCCATAAAATAATCACTATGTGTCGTGATATGGAACAAGAAACCATTGTTGATGCATTCCGCAATAAGGTCTACCACCTGAATCTGCATGGATGGATGCAGGTGTGCTTCAGGCTCTTCCAGACATATTGCTACGTTTGTGCCAGAGTGATTCTTTAATAGAAACAAAAGCGGACTAATCTCTTTTATAGAAGAAGCTGCAGCAGACATGTTTACGTGTTTGCCTTCATCAAGTACCAGAAATTCCTTACCTTCTTCCTTAACAACATCCCCATCAGTTATTTTCTTAATCTGGTTGAGATAAGTAGACAGCTCATCAGTAACTTTTATTGAGGTGCAATATTCGTTATCAGCTAAGAATCTACCATACATTCCGTCGCGATTTATGGAGCTGGTACGGGAATAATTGGCATTAATCAATGCTCCATTTGCAGGTGGGAAGATTAGGGCTGTAGGATAAAAGTTTTTAAGTAATCTGTGGGAAAGTACCACCTGACAGTACACTCCTACTGTAAATGCAGTATTTGTAATGATCTTTCTCCTACTCTCTTTACCATTAATAGAGATTTTTACAGTATTACCTAATCTCTTTACTGTCTCCTCTTCTTCTGCAGTTACCTCTTGATATGTGACATGAAGAGACTCACTAAACTCTGTAAAGCGAAAGTCTACGTCACATTCTATGGTCGGATCTCCTAATAATGCACGCATAAATGCTGTTACATTATCATGAAGATATGTTGAAAGGAAATCACCTGAAAGCGTAAAAGAGCCAGAAGAGTTCTTACCTACCAAATGTTCTCCTAATCTTTCTGCATCTTCGTCGTTTAATAGATTTGTGAAAAGATAATAAACAAGATAATTCGCATAACTCTTTCCCAGCTTTGACATACCCGTAAACACCATGAATGGTGCTACTTGGAATGATACTTCCTGTAAAGGTCCGAACTTATGAATGTCTATAATTATCTTTTTCATATGATTCAATATTGGTAAAATGGGTTCTACATCACGGGTTTGGCGGAGTGGTTAGAAACCATATATTATGGTACAAAGATACGAAAAATAATGTATTAAGTGAAAAATATATGAGAAATTATTGGTTAGAAGACAGTTGAAATGGAAGGATAGCCCTTCCGTTGTATAGTCTTGTAGAATAGAAGAATAGATAAAAAGGAGAGCGTATTATCCCTCCTTGTTGTAAAGTAATTTCCCAATTGCTTTTTAATAGAGGGTCTTTTGCATTGCAAAAGATGCCCTTTTACGTGGTAAAAGGTGCCCTTTTGAGGTGTAAAAGGTGCCCTTTTGCAATGTAAAAGGGCATCTTTTACAAGGGTGTTTGTAACCTTTTGTATTTCTGATAGTTACAAAGTCAGAAATAAGAAGAAATCTGTTGTTTTTCGATTTGGCGTGGATAAAAAGTGTAAAGATTTTGTTAAGTAGGCGATTAGATGGTTTTGTGCGTGGGAAAGTAGATGAGCTCATGGGTTGACAGGTGTATGGATGGGCTGCTATAGATACGGTTTCATGGGTAGGGAAGTGTACGGACTGGGTACTAAAGGTATTGGCTTCGGGCGTTGAAGATTGCGTTTTGAGGCTAAGTTTTTATACTTTTATTCTGTCATTTCTTTAGTCTTAAACAGTTGGTTTACCCCTCTTTAACTCCTTCAGCAGCTATGATGTCTTCGTAAGAATGCACCTGTTCCCACCGTCTAAATAAACAGACGATGTGCGGAATGTGATTTTTTATTTGTAAGTTTGTAGGTGAAAATAACACTTATAAGGAAGAATATAACTTTATATGAAACGCAGAACGTGGCGCAAATATCATAAATGGACGGGACTAATCATCAGTTTCTTCTTGGTAATGTTTTGTCTTTCGGGAATCGTCTTGAACCATCGTCGGTGCTTTGCTGACATCAATGTGAGCAGAGCAGTGCTACCTGGTCGGTATGATTTCAAGCATTGGAACAACGGATTGTTGCGTGGAACGCTACGTTGTAAGGATGATAAGGGGCACGATATGGTGCTCATCTATGGTGCTGCAGGCGTTATTCGGACAGATACGGTAGCGTCAATCTTCATTGATTATAACCAGGGATTGCCTTCAGGTGCTGATTATCGGCAGATGAGAGGAGTGGTACAGACGAAAAACGGACAGGTCTTTGCTGCAAGTGTCATGGGTCTTTACCAACTCAAACCCCACCAGGGCTGGCAGTCGGTGGCACTTCCTGAGATGGATTCGGATGATCTGTTGAGCGACATTACCACACGGGGTGACACGCTGGTGGTGCTCTCGCGTTCCTATCTTTACTATGCTACAGCCCCTTACCGACAGTTCCATAAGGTGGAGATACAGCCTGCTGTGGGCGACGATGGTAAGGTTTCGCTCTTCCGGCAGGTGTGGTTGCTGCATAGTGGTGGGCTTTTCGGGACCGTGGGGAAGCTGATTGTCGACCTCATAGCACTCATTCTCATTGCTCTTTGTGTGACGGGTGTGTGGTTCTGGGTGCATCCGACGCATACAAAAGTATTGAATTGGCATAATAAGATTGGTGTGTTTACCATCGTATTGACGCTCTTCACGGCGATAACAGGGTGGGCTTTGCGTCCTCCAGTGATGATCCCACTGACCATGAATAACACCCATCCGCTGCCTGGAACAGTCTTGGCAAGCGATAACGCATGGTACGATTGTCTGCGGATGATACGTTATGACGAGCAGAATCACGACTGGTTACTATCGACATCAAAGGGCTTTTGCTCCTTATCTTCGCTAACCTCAAAGCCACAACCCATCACCATTGCACCGCCAGTGAGTGTGATGGGGCAGACGGTATGGCAACGTGACGAGAGAGGAATGTGGCTTGTTGGCTCTTTCGATGGGCTCTTTCGGTGGAACAGACAGGCTGGACAGATTGAGCCTTACAATAATATGATGGTTGCAAGGGCTACTATTCCGGGGACAGCTGCCGCCGGTCAGATGGTAGTAGGCTATAGTTCCGACTTCACAGGTGAGGAATGTGTGGCTGATTATTACGATGGTACGTTCTTCTCTGCCCAACCTGAAGAGTTGAGAACCATGCCAATGTCACTGTGGAGTCTTGCCTTAGAGGTGCATACGGGTCGTATTTATGCTGGTGCTATAGGCTCTTTCCTCTTTATCATTGTTGCCGGATTGTTCGTAATCATCGCACTGTGGTCGGGTAAGAAGAGCTAAAAAGCTTCTTACCTTATATATAATAGACGTGAGAAAGAGGTATAACAGGGATAAAGAAGATATAAAATACGAGTAAAAAAGTCCGAGGAATAAAAAAACTTAAGCCCATGGCTTAAGGTTGGAAAAGGAAGTAATGGCGCAATGAATATTAAGGTTTAAAGTGTAAAGTGCAATGTTTAAAGCAGAGACTTCGTTCCTATTATTTCTCACTAAAGTCTGGATTAAAGTTCTCAAAGAACCTTTTCTGCTTCTCAATAAGCTGGTTTGTCTCTTGGTGCATGAACTTACAGGCGAGGTCATAGAGTGGAATTGCGACATGATGGACCAAAGAGTCTGTGAAGCCAAGCTCTCTATAATAGTTCACAAGGCTCTCATCTTCCGATAAGTCTGCAGCAAAAAGGAAGATATATTCGCATCCAACAATTTCTAAAAGACACTCAACTTAGGGTATTATGAATTTCCAAAAGATAATACTACCTAACCTTTGAGGCAGTTAACAGTAGTAATCATAATTTGTAGTTGACGAGTTGACAAGTTTACGAGTTTACGAATTAATTGTTGCAATAAACCACAGCTAACAGTAGTAATCATAATTATGAATTGTGAATTATGAATTCTGAATTAAAGTTGGGGTATATATAAAAAGAAACGGCAGAGCAATTGCTCTTCCGTTATCTCCGAATAACCACCGTCTCACGACGATAATGTTTCTACAATCTTTACCTAAAATATAACTAAAAACCTAAATCTATTACTAACCTAAACAAATCTTCTTTTTCAATAATAATCCTGAGCAATCTTAAATACCTGTAAAGTCTAAAACCTTGTAATCAGATATGTTTCTCTTGAATTACAATGCAAAGGTATGGATAATATTCAGATTATCAAAATTAAACGATGAAAAATATCATTCTATCGGTTGTTTCTTGATATATATCAAATACGATGATTAGTGTAAAGTTGACCTTTTGAGGCTTTGTTTTCTTTATGGAATGTGCTTGAATACCGCAAGAATCCTATTGTTTTCGTGAATAGAGTAGGGCGGAGCGGTAGGCAAGCAAATGTGAAGAGGCTTTGTTAGTGGAAGCTGATTGTTGGTTCTTCCGTTAAATGTGTGGACGTTTTCCGTATTGATTTAATGGAAGAACCGAAGGTAGGCACTAAATAAAAACATAGTCAAGACAGTCAACTATCTATCCTTTTATCATCCTCTGACATTGAACACCTTTTCATTTTAAGACTTCGAAAATCTATAGACAATAGATTGAAAAATCATTACATAGTTTCACGCAAGACATCTATAAATAACGGCAAAAATACATACAAAAAGTAGGTTTGTAACCATAAGGAAATCAATTAGTTATAAAATAGTAAAGTAAGCGGTGCCTAATTGGACTTCAAAAGGGTGTTAGTTAGCCCTCAAAAGAGCACCTATTGCAAGTCAATTAGGCGTCTTTTAGAAGCCAAAAGGGCATGTTTTGGATTTGAATCATGTGAAAATAGTTTACAAATATCGCTTTGTAAGGGGGATAGATTGATTGTAGAAGACGAATTGACATAGTAGCAGGAATTACTTTCTCTTGTGTCCAGCACTCCCCTCTCTCTCGGAGAGGGGTTGGGGGAGAGGTTTTTAATAATCCTCCTTATATTTATCTGTCTCAATATAGATATAAATCTTGTAGTCAGGGAAGGCTGCACGCATATTCTTCTCGATGTCATTAACCAACTGAGGAGCTTGTGCTTCGTATTCGCTTTTAACATCAATCTTTGCAGTGACAAGAATGTCTGTAGGACCGAGATGAATGGTCTTGACGTTGATGAGGCGGTCGATTTCGGTTCTGTTGAATGTCTCTTTGATACGTGTTAAGTCCTTCTGCGTGACACTCTCACCGATAAGTAGACTGTAGAACTCACGTGCGAGGAAAAGAGCTGCTGAACACAGGAGTACACCAATCAGTACACCCGAGAGGGCATCATAGAATGGATTACCTGTGAAGTGGGTCAGAAGTGTTCCGCCTAAGGCTATCAGCAGACCAATGACAGCACAACTATCTTCTGCAAAGATGATGAGAATTTCACTGTGACGGCTCTCTCGTAGGAAACGATAAAGTGAAAGATTGTCCTTATTCAGTTCCTTTATTTCCTTGAAGGCAATGCGCAGACTGCCTAATTCCACTAAGAGACCAAAGACAAGAATAGCGATGATGAGCCACGTGTTTTCTAAGCCATGTTCTGGGTGAAACAACTTCTCAGCAGCTTCCATGATACCTAATGCACCACCAGCGAAGAACAGCATCATTGCAACAACCAAGCTATAGAAATACTTAGCACGTGCTTGTCCGAATGGATGCTGCTCCGTTGCTTTTGCAGTTGACTGTCGGTTGCCGACCAATAGTAGTATCTGGTTACCGCAATCCACAATACTATGGATAGACTCATTCAACATCGCAGCTGAGCCAGACACTGCAAAACCAACAAACTTTGATATCGCTACCAAGATGTTTGCACCTAAGGCAGCGATAACACTCATCATTCCTCCACTTTTCTTTTCCTTTTCCATATCCTGTTTTAAGTTTTTTGATATTGGTATATATTTACCAGATGTATTCTGTAACGTACTTACTATTTTCCTCTTTGTTTTTTTTATTTAGTGTTGTTACCACTTCCTCAATGCGGGTGGGACGTCCTTCCTTATCATACTCCGTTGTCAGTTGCGACTTGAAAGCGAAATCTTTATTATTTGATTTGAAGCTAAAACTGCTAATATCTCCTTCTGGAATAACACCCATATAACCTAAGGTGATGAAGGGGATGGGTATCCTTATGCCACAGCCATGCATCCACAAGAAATAGAAGTTGTGGCAGGCTGCCTTCTGCCCAGTCTCTCTGTAGCTGATATTAAATGGTTTATAAGGAAACATCTTCTCTCCCTTCCATTGGAGGTTGTAGGTTGTTCTGCCACAGATAACATTAGGTGTGTCACGACATACAAGTCTTCGTTTGTTATCGTAGGTGTATGTGTAGAACTGAGGAATGGCATTTGCTTCTACGATAAGTCCGTTTTTTACTATGTAATAGCTCTTGAAGAGTCTTTCTATCGGGTTCTGATTATGTTTCTTATGAATGAAAATCGTGTCACCGACGTAGGAGTAAGTGTAATCATCCAAGCTGTCTGTACCCACACGCTCTATGATGAGCTGTCCTTTTTTGTTGCAATAATATGTGATAGAGTCCTTACTCCTCTCCGCTTTCGATGTTACGTCTTTGATAATCGTCAGGTAACGATGCAGTTGTTCTCCGTGATAAGTTATCTCTTCGGCTATTCCAGAGGGGACAGACGAACATGAGAAAAACAAGCTAACAGCTATGATAGCTGATAAGAACAGTCTGATGTCTTTGTATAAGTCTTTCTTCATTTGTTCTTGATAGTTATGGAGTTTGTTTGTATATGCGGAGTTCTGCAATCTTGAATAGGAGATAGTGGGTAGCAGTAAGGGACACATACTTCCTTTTCAGAGGGGGAAACGAACTTCTTTAAGTCTTGTTCTTCTACAGTCAATCTTACTTCTTTGCAGCCTTCTGCGCCTCCTTTACCATCTTCAGACGTTCCTCATAGATAGGACGCCACTTGTTAATCATTGCTTGAAGGTCCTTGCTTCTTTGCTCCAGTTCACGGTATTCATCCGTGTTTGTTTCGTTGTTCTGGCTTTTTATCAGCATCTGTTGCAGCATTAGTTTCTGCTGTTCGTCAGCCTTCTGAAGCTGTGCACCAAGCTTTTCAAGATTCTCCATAAAAGCTAATGCACGGTCTATATGATTTTCTTTCTCCATCTTTTGGCTATCTTTTAATGTCTTTTTTATGCGTACAAAGTTACAGAAAAAGTTCAGTATGACCACTGCTTCCAAATTATTTTCACGAAGAAAAGAATTTCTTTTCATGAAAAAAAATATTTTTCTTCATGAAAATAATTCGCAACTTACTTACTCTTGCATAAACAAAGGCGCAAAGATAAAGTATTCTTTGCGCCTTTCTGACGGCTAATATAGCCTATCTAAAAGAGAGGATATACTCCTCTTATAAACCATTAGCCTCTTCCTGTGCACGCTTACGCTGATCAAGCAACTGGAAGTCTTTCTTCTGAAGAACAAAATCTGTACCGAGGTATTTCTCCTTCACTATCTTATTGGCTGCCAACTCTTCTGGAGTTCCCTTGAAGAGGATGCGTCCCTCAAAAAGAAGATAGGCGCGATCGGTAATATTCAGCGTCTCATGTACATTGTGGTCGGTGATAAGAATACCGATATTACGAAACTTCAAACGCCAAACGATGTGCTGAATATCCTCTACTGCAATAGGGTCTACACCCGCAAAAGGTTCATCAAGCATGATAAACTTTGGATCGATAGCCAAACAACGAGCAATCTCACAACGACGACGCTCACCACCAGAAAGACGGTCACCGAGGTTCTTACGCACCTTTTCCAATCGAAATTCGCGAATCAGACTCTCCATCTTGTCGATACGCTCCTGCTTTGACAGCTTTGTCATCTCCAAGACACTCATGATATTATCTTCCACACTCATCTTACGGAAGACACTCGCCTCCTGTGGGAGATAACCAATACCAGCACGAGCACGCTTATAAACAGGGAAGTTGGTAATTTCCTGATCGTCAATATATACATGTCCCTCATTAGGAACCACCAATCCTGTTGTCATATAAAACGATGTGGTTTTTCCCGCACCATTTGGTCCGAGCAGTCCCACAATCTCACCCTGCTTCACATTGATGCTCACACCATTGGCAACAGTACGCTTTCCGTATCGCTTCACCAGTTTATCTGTACGAAGAATACTTCCCTCGCCTTCTGGGCGTACAACAATATTATCTGATTCTGACATAGTTTTCTCTTTTAAGCTATCGCTGCAAAATTACGAAATAAAAAGCAGATAGCAATCATAAAGACGTGAAAAGAAACAAAAGAACAATACAGATAAATGTATAGCTACGTGTCTACGATTCTATCAAAAGACCTTCTCACGGAGGTTCTCTGCCCTGTTTACTTGGTGGCTATTCCCTATTCTTCGCCAGAAGTATATCCTAACAATTCCTGCTCGAATGCCATCGTCCACGCTTCATTGCTAAGTGCTGCCGACATTGAATTAAGAGCTTGACACTGCTCTCGCGAGATAGTCCTGCGTTCGTGATGATATGCCCATGGAGCTAACATAAGGAGTCGCCCTTCACAACAAGCATCAAAGTACTGCCCAGGCGGTTTATAGAGAGGCGGAAAACCGTTTTCTAACAAGACGATGAGTGGGAGTTTCTCCTCCAATGCTGTACGTGCTATTTCTTTTTCTCCAGCCGATATACAGGGGCTAACAAGTACTCCTCCCTCTCGTCCTCGTGCAAGGAAGTATTCCTTTTGCAAGGCTATAAGGCTCAGATTCTCTGATGTCTTATTATTATGACAACGCACCTGCAGTCTTATTGGGTGCTCCAGTAACCACTGATTTCCTATAGCAGAGAAAGTTCTTTCACCCACCTTCAAACTATTCACGACACGAAAGAGTTGCGGATTATCCCGCTTCATCGCCAGCCGTCGCGGGTTATCAGCAATATATCTGAACATATTCTCCAGCTGTCCCTTCCCCCTTAGCACGCTGTCATGATAGCCCGGCGCAAAGAGCATGCCATGTTCTGGGTGCTTGCAGCCTCGCTGTTTCGCCCCTTCTCCGCATCGTCCATTCTGTCCTTGCTTCTGAGGCATTTCCTCAGAACTCCCCAACACCAACCGACGATACGCCCGATTACAGCCCACCTTGAACCCATTGATAACCTTCCCCAGGTGTACAGCCATCTCATGTGTCACAAAGAGGATGCCGTGTATATGGTCCGGCATAACCTGAAAGGCAAGCACAATCACCTCTGGATAATGATTTGGAATCTCTCTCCAACAACGCTCGACCTCACTCCCCAGCTCTGTTGGCTCGATATAAGCGGATGCTACAGCTGCTGTCCTTCGCATAAGCCTACCCAACAGTGGCTGCCTTCCTTCCGTACAGAGCGTTATCATATAGATACACCGCCCTTGATAGTCATGCCCTTTAAGCCTCCGTAGCAGCGACGCCACACGTTCACGACGCCAGCCTATCCCTTCCACATATATCGCAGGATTACTTTTCATAGTTTTAAACCCATAGTTTGTCACGCACAAAGATACAAATATAATCCTAAAAGAGCTATACAACAGTGGCAAAGATACTATTTACAAAAAGCGAAAGTAGCCTTCACGACTCTTAAATAATGTCTTTCTTTTCTCTTTCTGTGATATTTTGGTTAAATTTGCATTTTGAACATCAAATAGAAAGAACATGCTTTTATTCAAATGGCTGACAACATTCGGTAATTATCTTATATTAATGGGACGTTCATTCAGTCGTCCTGAACGAATGAGAATGTTCCTAAAGCGATATGTTAAAGAGATGTCCCAGTTGGGTGTTGACTCAATCGGTATCGTATTACTCATCTCTTTCTTCATTGGAGCAGTTATATGTATACAGATTAAACTTAACGTGCAGAGCCCTTGGATGCCACATTGGGTGTCGGGTTATGTGACGAGAGAAATTATGCTTTTGGAGTTCTCCAGCAGTATCATGTGTCTGATTCTATCAGGTAAGGTTGGGTCAAACATTGCTTCAGAGTTAGGAACCATGCGTGTGACACAGCAGATAGATGCCTTAGAGATTATGGGTATCAACTCTGCCAGCTACCTCATCTTACCAAAGATTATGGGACTCATCACAATCATGCCATTCCTTGTTATCTTCTCTGCAGCAACAGGTATCATTGGAGCATACGCCACAGCCTACCTTGCACATATCATCACACCAGTAGATTTGACTGCTGGCTTGCAACATGATTTCAATCCGTGGTTTATGTGGATGAGTATCATCAAGGGATTCTTCTTTGCCTTTATCATTTCAAGTGTATCGTCTTATATGGGCTACACAGTGAAGGGCGGAAGTGTTGAAGTTGGCAAAGCATCTACTGATGCTGTAGTCTGCTCAAGCGTACTGATTCTCTTCAGTGACGTTTTCCTCACACAGATGTTGAGTTAAACCTCCCCCAACCCCTCCAAAGGAGGGGAGATTAGAGAAAATAAATCAACGCCTGAAAGTTAATACTAACTAATTAATAAGCCCATCTTCCCCCACAAGTAAGCAGATTGGGCTCCTCTCCCTTCGGAGGGGTCGGGGGAGGCTCTATGATTGAAGTAAAACATCTATTCAAATCATTCGGCGACAAGGAAGTGCTGAAGGATATAAACATCGTTTTTGAAGACGGAAAAACAAACCTCATCATCGGACAGAGTGGTGCTGGTAAGACCGTTCTCATGCGTTCGCTCACAGGACTCCTCGACCCTACGAAGGGCGAAGTGCTCTACGACGGACGTAACTTTGTCAACATGACAAAGAAAGATCAGATTCTCATGCGCCGTGAGATGGGTATGATTTTTCAAGGGGCAGCCCTCTTCGACTCGCTCACCGTACTGGAAAACGTACGTTTCCCATTGGATATGTTCTCGGACATGACCGCACAGGAACGTGACAAAAGAGCGATGGAATGTCTTGACCGTGTGAACCTAACAGGAGCTGAACAGAAGTTTCCTGGTGAGATTTCGGGTGGTATGCAAAAGCGTGTAGCTATTGCCCGCGCCATCGTTATGAACCCAAAATATCTTTTCTGCGATGAGCCAAACTCTGGTCTTGACCCTAAGACATCACTGGTCATAGACGAACTTCTGACGAGTATCACACGAGAGTTCAACATGACTACCATCATCAACACCCATGACATGAACTCTGTGTTGGGTATTGGTGAGAATATCGTCTTCATTGCAGATGGTAGAAAAGAATGGCAAGGCGACAAAGAGACTGTCATCACATCACAGAACCAGAAACTTAACGACCTCGTCTTTGCTTCCGACCTCTTTAAGAAGGTGAAGGATATTGAGAATAAGGGTACGCTGTAAATAGCTACCTCTCACTATAAGTTGTGATGAAAAGCCGTTAATAGGATTTCCCCAACACTACCTTACTTAATAGAAAAGTCCTCCCACTTATTGGTTTTATCCTTTTTTAGGACGAAACTAATAAGCGGGAGGACTTTTTTCAAGAGCATATTGTAATGCTATCAGTACTTAGCACCATTGGTGCTAAGCATCAGCACCACACGTGCGGAGCACCAACACAACGGTTGAAGAGGATAAAAAGAGAGACAATGGGTAACGACGCCTTATCGCATCATCCACACTCCGTGCTTCTTTAGCATTGGTACAACAACCTGCTCCGTTGTCTTATCACCATAATGAAACAGCAGAAAGGCACTGGCTGTACTATCCTTTTCAGAGAAAACAGATGAAGCCAAAGACACAGAATCAATCCCTTCATGCTCCTTCTTCTGCTGCTCAATAAACTGACGGAGGTTTGTTAAGAGTTGCTTTCGATAACTATCAGGCAACTTCTCTGAACGATTCTCACCTCCTAAAAAGGCTTCATACTGACCTTTCAATAGTTGTTCGTAGTAGAGTTTGGCTGCACGGGCAGCCAACTCTCCTTGGTCAACCTCTTCCTTCTTACTTCCACAAGCTGCCAACAGCAATGCCGAAGCAAAAAGAAAGGGTAGCATAATCCGCTTCATACACATACCTCCTACGACTACTTCTGACGAATGAATATATTGATTGGACAGCCATGCAGGTTCCAGTTCTCACGTATCTTGTTCTCCAAGAAACGACGATACTGCTCCTTAACATACTGTGGCAGGTTCGCATAGAACACGAAAGAAGGAATCTGTGTGTTTGGAAGCTGTGAGCAATACTTAATCTTGATGTACTTACCCTTCACTGACTGTGGTGGCGTTGCCTCAATGATAGGAAGCATCACCTCATTCAACTTCGTTGTACCGATATGCATTGTGCGGTTCTGATATACCTCTTTCGCTGTTTCCAAAACCTTAAAGATACGCTGCTTTGTCAGTGCTGAAGCAAAGATAATTGGGAAGTCAACGAATGGAGCCATACGCTTACGAATAGCATTCTCAAAGGTATCAATAACCTTCTGGTTCTTGTCTTCAACCAAATCCCACTTGTTCACAACAACAACAAGACTCTTGTTATTACGCTGTATGAGCTGGAAAATATTCATATCCTGCGACTCGATACCACGTGTTGCATCCAACATAAGAATACAAACATCAGAGTTCTCAATGCTTCGGATAGAACGCATAACGCTATAGAACTCCAAGTCTTCGCTCACCTTGTTTTTACGACGGATGCCAGCAGTATCAACAAGATAAAAATCAAAACCAAACTTCGTATAGCGTGTATAGATACTATCACGCGTTGTACCAGCAATCTCGGTCACAATATTACGATCCTCACCAATGAAGGCATTGATAATACTTGATTTACCAGCGTTAGGACGACCTACGACTGCAAAACGAGGGATATCCTGATCAACTGCCTCCTCTGGTACATCCTTCAAGTTTTCAAGCAGAATATCAAGCAAATCACCTGTTCCACCACCAGTAGCAGCACTAATACAGATAGGCTCTCCCAAACCGAGTTTATAGAACTCTGCTGCCTGATAATACTCACCGCTGTTGTCAACCTTATTTGCAACAAGAAGTACAGGGAGCTTAGTGCGACGAAGAATCAATGCTACATCCTCATCCCAGTCGGTAATACCCGTTTCAGTATCAACAACAAAGAGAACGAGGTCAGCCTCTTCCGTTGCCACAAGCACCTGCTTGCGGATTGCATCTTCAAAAATATCGTCTGATTTAACAACCCATCCACCAGTGTCAACAATAGAAAATTCGCGTCCGTTCCACTGACACTTACCATACTGACGGTCGCGTGTTGTACCAGCAGTATCGCTCACAATCGCATGACGTGTCTGAGTTAATCGATTGAAAAGTGTAGACTTACCTACGTTTGGGCGTCCCACAATAGCTACTAAATTTGCCATTAATATTGGTCTTTTCCCTCCTCATAATTCAGTGCTAACACTGTTGAAAGATTATGAAAAGGCGCCGGATGTGGTCAGGCATCCGATGAATATTTGCCGAGGATGACCATTCCCCAGCCCTCGCATTGTGCGAGAGTGTGCCCTACTAAGCAGTCAGGGCGATTTGTTTTTATTATTAAGGGAGCTATTAGCCTTATCAGCCCAATAAGGCTAATAAAATCTCTCCCCAGCCTATCCCGTTAGGCTCTCCCCTCCTTCGGAGGGGCTGGGGGAGGTTCCGCAAATTAGCTCTCCCCTCCCTTGGGGAGGGGTTGGGGGTGGGTATCTATTAAATTCTTTTACAAATGCTTTCGCAGGAAGGGGCGTGCTGAAAAACGAAAGCGTTGCGGTCGAAAATACGCGAGTTTTGAGCCTTGTTGGTAAGTTGTTGGTTGTCAAAGTGTTACACGAAATGAATGGAGAAAAGGCATTTTTTCAGTCAGATTATTTTGCAATTAGCGTCAAAACAGCCTGTAACTTGCGTCATATTACCGTTTGTTCTGATGCAGAATGCACGGTGACTTGATGCAAATGGGAAGCTAATATGAGGCAAAACGCATGTAAAGAAGCTAAGAATGAGAAGATAACGAGACAGAAAACAGAATAAAACATGAATTTTTATTAGCTTCGATTTCTATTTGGTGTGCTCAGAATA
>ERZ773009.1601-NODE-1601-length-15305-cov-3.797508_pt1 | contig 15305 bp, 10 predicted proteins | sample MGYA00580663_ERZ773009 | MGnify/ENA primary metagenome ERZ773009 (study PRJEB29015, sample SAMEA2737969) | human oral metagenome | biome: human oral; feature: human-associated habitat; material: dental | place: China | collected 2026 ... | reverse complement strand
CCAATCTTGCAAACATTGGAAAGAATTTGTGGCTTTTCATAGTAAGATTCAGTGTGTTTAGAGCAAAAAAAGGGGGAGCTATAGGTCAAATTGCAGGCTGATACACTAGCTCTTCTGACAGATAAGGAAGTTTTCGTTTACTTTCTCTCGGTAGAGATGATCCTCTTTATCTGTTTTTTCGACAGCTACAAAAAAAACTTCATCCACCTCGCAAGAAGTGGATGAAGTGATATTAGGGTCTTAATCAAAGACATTCGAGGGAATGCTTTGAGGTAAGACGGTCTTCTAGACATTTTGGACTAGCCTTCTTTGTCTAGCCTTCTTCTACTAGAGTTCTTCGACAGCAGCTTGGGCAGCAGCGAGGCGAGCGATGGGCACACGGAAAGGTGAGCAGCTCACATAGTTGAGGCCTACGCGGTGGCAGAACTTCACAGAGCTTGGTTCACCACCATGTTCGCCGCAGATACCGCACTTGAGTTCGGGACGTACAGCACGGCCCTTTTCTACTGCCATCTCTACGAGCTGACCTACGCCGTTTTGGTCGAGCACTTGGAAGGGGTCTACCTTCAAAATCTTCTTCTCGAGATATACGGGGAGGAAGCTAGCGATGTCGTCACGAGAGTAACCGAAGGTCATCTGCGTGAGGTCGTTCGTACCGAATGAGAAGTATTCAGCGCGAGTTGCAATGCGGTTAGCAGTCAAAGCAGCACGGGGGATTTCGATCATCGTACCCACCTTGAAGTCTACGCTCACACCTTCTTCTGCGAAGAGAGCAGCAGCAGTGTCGCGAATCACCTTCTCTTGGTTTTCAAACTCATAGAGGATACCCGTGAGAGGCACCATGATTTCGGGGTGAGGATCGAGACCTTCCTTCTTCAATTCCACAGCTGCACCGAGGATAGCGCGAGTCTGCATAGCGGTGATTTCGGGGTAAGTGTTACCCAAACGGCAACCACGGTGACCGAGCATGGGGTTAGCTTCCACGAGGCTGTTGACACGTTGGTGGATGTATTCCACAGTCACACCCATTGCTTTCGCCATTTCCTCTTGACCAGCTTGGTTGTGAGGTACAAATTCGTGGAGAGGAGGATCGAGGAGACGAACATTCACTGGGCAACCATCCATAGCGCGGAAGATGCCGAGGAAGTCAGCCTTTTGGTAAGGAAGAATCTTCGCCAAAGCCTTTTCGCGACCTTCGGCAGTTTCGCTCAAAATCATTTCGCGCATAGCCACGATCTTCTCTGCTTCGAAGAACATGTGCTCTGTGCGGCAAAGACCGATACCTACAGCACCGAAGTCACGAGCCACTTTCGCATCTTGAGGAGTGTCAGCGTTTGTGCGCACTTGGAGCTTAGCATACTTGCTGCAGAGTTCCATCAATTCTGCGAAGTCACCGCTGAGTTCAGCAGCTTCAGTTTGGATTTCACCAGCGTATACGCAACCAGTGGTACCGTTCAATGAGATGAAGTCACCTTCTTTCAAGGTCAATCCGTCAACGGTCATCGTGCGAGCCTTGTAGTCTACCACGATGCCGCCAGCACCAGACACGCAGCACTTACCCATACCGCGTGCCACAACAGCAGCGTGAGAAGTCATACCACCACGAGCGGTGAGGATACCTTCTGCGGCTGCCATACCAGCGAGGTCTTCGGGAGAAGTTTCGATGCGCACCATGATCACCTTCTTACCAGCTTCGTGCCAAGCTTCAGCATCGTCAGCGTGGAAGACGATTTGACCGCAAGCTGCACCAGGAGAAGCGGGAAGACCGCGAGTAATCTCGTGCGCACCAGCGAGTGCCTTCTTGTTGAAGACAGGGTGGAGGAGCTCATCGAGCTTGTTGGGTTCGCAACGCTTGATGACCGTCTTCTCATCGATCATACCTTCGTGGAGGAGGTCTATAGCGATCTTCACCATAGCCGTACCCGTGCGCTTACCGTTACGAGTTTGCAAGAACCAAAGTTTACCTTCTTGTACGGTAAATTCCATGTCTTGCATGTCGCGGTAGTGCTGTTCGAGCTTGTTTTGGAGGGCATCGAGTTCAGCGTAGATTTCGGGCATAGCTTCTTCCATAGAAGGATACTTAGCTACGCGTTCTTCTTCGCTAATACCAGCGCGTTCAGCCCAGCGTTGAGCACCAATCTTGGTGATTTGTTGTGGAGTGCGGATACCAGCCACCACGTCTTCACCTTGTGCATTAACGAGGTATTCACCATTGAAGAGATTTTCACCATTACCAGCATCGCGGCTGAAGCAAACACCAGTAGCTGAAGTTTCGCCCATGTTACCGAACACCATGGCTTGCACGTTCACAGCCGTACCCCATTCGTCGGGGATGCTTTCCATCTTACGATAGAGGATAGCGCGTTCGTTCATCCAGCTGCGGAACACAGCGCACACAGCACCCCAAAGTTGTTCTTTAGGATCGGTGGGGAAGTCATGTCCAGTGCCGTCCTTGATAGCCTTCTTGAAGCGCTCTACGAGATCTTTGAGTTCTTCTACGGTGAGATCCTTGTCGAGGTGGATGCCACGGATAGCCTTCACCTCTTCGATGATAGCTTCAAATGGGTCGATATCTTCCTTGTTTTCGGGCTTCATGCCAAGCACGACATCACCGTACATTTGCACGAAGCGACGATAAGAGTCGTAAACGAAGTGAGGATTACCAGTTTTAGCCACAAGACCTTCGGCTACAGTGTCGTTCAAACCGAGGTTGAGGATGGTGTCCATCATACCAGGCATTGAAGCACGAGCACCCGAACGTACAGAAAGCAAGAGAGGATTGGTGGGATCGCCAAACTTGCTGTTCATGCTTTGTTCAGTTGTAGCGATAGCCGCATTCACTTGGTCGGTGAGCTGACGGATAATCTCTTCTTGACCTACTTTATAATAGTCGTTACAGGTGTCGGTGGTGATGGTGAATCCAGGAGGTACAGGCACACCAATCTTGTTCATTTCTGCAAGGTTGGCACCTTTACCACCGAGGAGATCTCGCATAGTAGCATCACCTTCAGCCTGTCCGTTACCGAAAGTGTACACTCTTTTTACTTGTTCCATATTGCTTGTGATATTTAATTATTTTTCGTTGCTGCAAATATAACTCAACTTCAGCAATTCTCCAAACTTTTTTGGTCGTTTTTGCTATGTTGAGTTGATGATTTTATAAGTATTTCATTTGGGCTTGAAAAACGTGCTTGCGAAGATACGAAATTTCGAGGAAGAATCAGTCATTCTACCTCGAAAATATCGCATAAGACAAAGCTTGAAAGCCTTTTAGAGCAGAGAACGCTCTTTTTCTTTATAGCTGAAGGCTGAGCGAATCATCGGCTCACTGCTTTCACTCCCCGCACGGTGCGGATTTTTTTGATGAGTCCATTGAGCTGAGTGGTGTCGTCCACCATCACCGTCAGTTCGCCATAGAACAATCCCTCATTGCTTTCTATCGAGATGTTGCGGAGCATGATGTGTTCTTCTTTAGCGATGATGGAGGTGATATTGTTCACGATGCCCAAGTCATCTTGCCCCACCACGTGCAGGGTGATGGGATACGTGCTGCCCCCTTTGCCTGCCCATCGTGCCTTGACGATGCGATAGGGGAAGCGGGTACGCATGTCGTGCGCATTGGGACACGTTTCGCGGTGAATCTTAATCCCACCCGACACCGACACAAAGCCAAAGACGTCGTCTCCGTAGACAGGGTGACAGCAGCGTGCCATTTGAAATTCCACACCTTTGAGGTTGCGGTCGATCACGAGCACATCGTCTGAAGCTCCAGATATGGGTTCTACCACCTCGCGGAAGTTGAACTCTTCGGCACTCTTCACCTCAGCCCGTTCACCCACACCCGCATCACGCTTCTGCAATTCCACATACGTGTCGAGGGTTGCGTTGAGGTCAATCTTATTGTCCAGGATATCTGCAAAGAAATCGCCCGCTTCCTTGTAGTTCAATTTCTTGATGAGCTGGTTGAGTATGCTTTCATCCCATTCCAACTTGCGATTCTTCAGTTTGCGCTCCAGCACCTCCTTACCCATCGCACTATCGCGGCTCTTGATTTCGCGGAGCGATTGGCGAATCTTCGACTTTGCATGCCCCGACACCACAAGGTTGAGCCATTCTAGGCGCGGTTGTTGATTGTTCGACACGAGCACCTCCACGCGCTGTCCACTGGCCAACACTTGGCGAAGAGACACATTCTTGCCGTCCACGATGCCTCCCACGCAACGGTTGCCCACTTTAGAGTGGATGAGGTAGGCAAAGTCGAGCACCGTGCTGCCCACGGGCAGTTTGAATAAGTCGCCTTTAGGGGTGAATACATAGATGGAATTTTCTTTCAATCCTTCATTGTCGTCCACGTGTGGGTCGCGCCCTTCCTCGAGAGCTGTGCGGATGCCAGCCAACCACGAGTCTACGCCACCTTCGCTGCTCTTCACGCCCTTGTATCTCCAGTGTGCGGCAAGACCATGCTCCGCCACTTCGTCCATGCGCTCCGTGCGGATCTGCACTTCCACCCACTTATTCTCAGGGCCTAGCACTGTGACGTGCAGACTCTCATATCCATTGCTCTTGGGCACGGTCACCCAGTCGCGCAAGCGTTTGAGGTTCGACTCATACTTGTTGGTGATGAGCGAAAAGACCTTCCAGCACTCCGCCACTTCTTTGTTGGGGGCTGAGTCTAAGATGATGCGAATGGCAAAGAGGTCATACACTTTCTCAAATCCGCACTTCTGCTTCTTCATCTTCTGCCAGATGGAGTGGATGCTCTTCGTGCGCCCTTTCATGTGGTAGCGCAGTCCAGCTTCTTGCAGCATGGTATGGATAGGCGCGAGGAAGTTTTCAATGTAGGCATCGCGCGATTTCTTGGTGGCATTGAGTGCCTCCTTGATCATGTAGTAGGCTTCCGTCTCCAGATATTTGAGCGAAAGGTCTTCCAGCTCCGACTTCAGTTTGTAGAGTCCGAGTTTGTGCGCCAAAGGTGCATAGATATGAGCGGCTTCTATGGCGAGTCTGCGTTGTGCCGCTTTAGCTTCCGTGTCTTTGACGCGGCGCATCATCACCACACATCCTGCTATGAGCAACAGCACCACGCGCATATCCGCCGCCTGCGAAACGAGCAAGTTGCGAAAGTTGTCCGTCTTCAACATCTCTTCGTTGAGCGATTCCAGTTCGTGCACGCGTTCAAAGGCCATAATGTCTTCGGCCGAGGGAGTCCAGTCTTTCAGACCAATCTCTTCCTCAGCCAATTTCAGCATAGCGGTAGCGATTTCTTGTGCATCAAATCCAAACTCTGCGATGAGTCTTTTGTCGGTAAAATCGTGTGGAGCAAAAGCATTCATAAGTTCTTGTGGATGATGAGGTGGAACAATAGGGGGCTATGCCAAAACATTCGTTAGGAAATCACCTCTCGGCTTTTGACATACCCCCCTCATTGTTGGTCTATATCAGCAGGGAATATCCCGATATTCCTGCTGCATAGAGCGACTAATTCTTTTCGGGAACGAGGTATTTATCTCCCGTTTCGCGAATGAGGATGCCACGATATTGTTCGGGATAACCAGGACGTTCGGGCGACACGCAGATGCCATCGGGCGTAAGCTCCCATTTGCCATCACGTGTTTCCTTCTTCACCACTTGGTCGTTGAATTTCATCACGAGATATTCACCCAAGGCCTTCCAGTCCGTCATCAGGATATTGGCCCATTCTTGTGCATAGCCATTCACTTCAGCCGAGAAATCGCTAGGATTTTGCTGGAAGGTGCGGAGCAAAGAAGCATCCGCTGCCTTCTGAGCATTGAGCATATATTCTTCCATGTGGTCGCGTCGCTTTGCCACGGTAGGGTAGAGTTGGTCGTAGCGAGGATACACCATGTTAGACACCCAGTTGCAGAGCCAGAAAGCACTCTTCCACGAGAAGGTGTGGTCGTTGGCTGTGGCATCATCGAAGCATTCAGGCACCTTGGTCAATGAGCAGTAGATAGGCACAAATGGAGTGGTGTTAGCTTCGTCGTTGGCAAACCACAGCACACCACCCACGGGGTTGGGGAGGTTGCCACGCAGCTGTGCCACAATCACGAAACTAGCTTGGTGGGTAGAGACAGGACGTTCGTTGAAATACTTCTTGCCTTGGTATTCCCAAGTGAGGGGAGAAGGGCGATAAGGTGCTCCATTGGTGCCAGCACCCGCGTTGGTGGTGATGTCGAAAGGCGTACCTTCGTAGTGGTCGCGCATAGCGTCCATCACATCCGTGAGTGCCAAAGGAGCTTTGGGCTTGAAATAAAGGGGCATCACTTCGCTGGTGCCGATGTGCTTGCCGTCTACGAAGTCCACATATTTGTCCATACCGTCCACGAAGCGGTTGAAGAGCGACCAAGCACGAGCATCGCAGAAACGCTGGCTACCGAAGTCGGCAGGAGAGTAGGCTGCAGAGAAGGAGAAGTCAGCATCTTTGCCAGAGAAATATCCCTTTTCGCGAGCAAACTTGATCACGTCTTTGGCATACATCACATTCTTCTTGTCTTTCAAGTCAAACTTGTGGATGCGGCTTTGGTTGGCGTGTGCACTGATGCAGTCGTCGGGGATGCGTACTGCCACCCACACTGCGCCTTTCTTTTCGTCGCCTTTACCGATCATCTCCATGATCCACACCTCATTAGGGTCAGCGATGGAGAAAGATTCTCCCTCAGATGAATAGCCATGACGAGCCACGAGATCGGTCATCACCTTGATGGCTTCGCGAGCGGTCTTAGCACGCTGCAAACCGAGTGCCATGAGCGACACATAGTCGATGCCTCCCATCGGGTTCTTGGGAGCAAGTTCATGACGTCCGCCGAAGGTGGTTTCGGTGATGGCCACTTGGTGTTCGTTGATGTTACCCACCACGTTGTAGGTCACAGGAGCTTCGGGGATTTCACCTAGATATTTTTGTGTGTCGCCATCGACAATACGGCGCATCGTGCCAGGAGCATGGGTGCCAGCAGGGAAGTGGAGCAAGCGACCATACATGCCGTAGGAGTCGGCACTATAGGTGAGATAGGCCTCACCGTTTTTGGAAGCCTTCTTGCCCACGAGTAGGTTGGTACAAGCCGATGCCCCCAATGCAAAGAGGGCGACAAAGAGTAGCAGTATTCGTTTCATTTATGGATGATTTAGATGATTCTGATAGGTGCTGCGCGATATATGATAGCAAAAGGTTGTGTTTTTGCCGTATCTCCTGCCTTTTTCTAGATTTGCTTCACAGAGGGTCGCTGCGACAAAGTTACAAATAATTCAGTAAGTAGGCTACATTTTTCTGCGATATCTCGCTAATTCTAGGCTATTTTAGCAAGAATGCTCTTACCATGGGTTCAGGCACTGCCTCTCCGACAGGCTTTGTTCTCTACTTCCTCCTTGAAACCCATGTTTCGGAGAATTAGATGGATTAAGATTTGTTTGTATTTGTCTCTCGAGCGGTGAGTGAGAGTTGAAGAAGGAGAAAGGATGTCTTGGGTAATGTTCCCTCTTTTCTTTTTATTCTCTTTTTCTATTTTCGTTCGTTTGTTTGTTTGTTTGTTTGTTTGTTTGTTAGCGCGCGCGTACGTACGCGAGGGAAAGTGTTGCAAGTTCCTGCAAATGAAGAACTTGCAAGTGCGTTTCTTGCAGACTCAAATAGTTCTGTTTCTCGCATTTTGTTTAACTTGTTGCAATATCTTCATTTGCAGGAACTTGCACATGTTTTGGAGTGCTTTTTGTAGGTTTTGCTGGTATTTTTGTTACAAAGTGCTGCAATATCGTGCATGTCAATAAGTTACGCGTGTTTAGGAGTGCTTTTTGTGGGCTTTGCTGGTATTTTTGTTACAAAGTGATGCAATATCGTGCATGTCAATAAGTTACGCGTGTTTAGGAGTGCTTTTTGCAGGCTTTGCTGGTGTTTTTGCTGCAAAGTGCTGCAATATCGTGCATGTCAATAAGTTACGCGTATTTTTAGTTATGAGATGTATTAAGCTCTGATGCTTTGTATTTAAGAGTACCCTCCTATTTATATATGGGAGGAAATGAGGCGAAAGTGATAAAATCTACGTTAAAAAATGCAGTCTTAAACATCCTTTATTATTGCGGAAAGAGATACCAGCGTTTTATAAATGTTTTTTACGAACCTCTTTTAGAATAGCCCAAGCTATGCCCTACAGACAAATAGTAGCATGAAGGAGTTTACCAGAGCGTTTTAGCAGCGATATTTGTGTGTTTTAAGGTCTTTTGCAAGAGAACTCTCCGATATTTTAGAAAGAAACTCGGAGCTTTCACCGATTTTCTGTGAGTTTTCTGTGTTTTTCTCCGAGGTTTTTATTACACTTCTGAAATGCTCAAATATGTATCGCAGCGTTTATATGTTGCTTTTTCCAGACGAGTCTAAGGAGATGAAGAGTGGGATGCACATGCAAAAGTGTGGGCATGTGACAATAGCGAGATGCACATAGACAATAGCGTGTTGCACATAGATAATAGCGAGATGCATAGATAATTGCGAGAAGCACAAGAAAGCCACTTTAAAAGCAGAAAGTCCTACACGAGAGTGAGGACTTTACAGCATAAGTAGCCCCCTTAAAAGCTACTTTAATTAAAAGCAGAGCAAGCCATAGATGAGCGAAGAGGAATTTATTGAGCCTCCGTATCCTCTGGTTCTTGCTCACCGATGGTGAGTTGTTGCAGATCGTAGGAAGAGCCGTTGTAGACGTTCAAATCCACATCCCCAGAGATGCCATCAATCTTGCCACGATCGGTGAATTGCCAAAACTTCCATTTGCCCTTGTAGGACAATTGTTTCACATAGTAGTGCGCTATCCAAAAATGATAGCGATCAAAGGTAGGTGTGTTGAGATATTTCTCCTTAAACTTCAGTCCCGTGTAGATGATGGGCGTGGTGTTGTAGTGCTTCTCCACGATGTTGAGCCATTCGGCCACTTCCTTGCGCAACTGTTCGGCAGAGAGCGTGCCAATGCTTTCCACATCGAGCACAGGAGCCAAATCACCTGGTTCGAGATGCACTTGCTTGAGATAATGTTTCGCCTGCACATCGCCCGAAACGAGGGGAGAAAAAAAGTGATAGGCACCGCGAATGAAGTCGTATTGCCCGATTTGGTAAAAGTTATCGTTGAAATTCTTGTCCACATGCTCCTTCCCTTCGGTGGCTTTGGCAATGACGAAGCGAATGGGCTGGCGGTCAATCTTGGTAGCTGCCACTTTTTCCCAGTCTATCTCACTCTGATAGCGACTAATGTCGATGCCTCGCACAGCATATTCTTCTGGATATTTGGTGGTGCCAAAGAGCCCTTGCCACAAGTTGGACGTGGGCGCAACGATATAATTGTAGGTGACGAAAAGATACACTCCTGCTGCGATGATAATACCTATCCAGAACACGCGCTTGTAGCCGTGTCCAAAGGAGCGTTCAGCCCAAGTGACGGCACTCTGCTTGCTGTTGCGTGAGGAGCGACGTCGCTTTTTGGGAGGAGTGGAGGAGCGTTTCTTTTGAGTCATGAATAGAGAAGAAAACGAGGGGTGCAAACTTGCGCTTGCACCCCTTGTTGAGTCAATGTCTTATGCGATGCAGACGCTGATTATTTCGCTTGTTCGAGCGCGAGCGTCTTGGTGCATTGGTCGCAAACTTCTGTGGGACCCCAGTATTGGATAGGCCCAGGATAAACGAAGGCTGTTTGCTCAGCCCATGCTTCGCGTTGTGCAGCGAAAGCTTTGAAGGGCGCACCATCGAGTTCTACGAGAGCCTTGCGAATCACAGGCTTCATTTCGCCGTGACGACGCTCCATGTTCATCATCATGGTGATGGGCACACCGCCAGCCACCCATTCAGCAGCAGGAGCAGTGGTGTTCTTCACGATGGCCATGTAGCCAGTCTTGCCGTTAGCCACGAGCTGAGCGGCAGAAGCACCGAGAGCGTAGCAGTAGTCAGCATCGAAGTTAGAAGGAGCAGCGCAGCGACCTTCGTAACCGAAGAAGTGATGGAGAGCCGCAAACTTACCAGTGTACTTGCCTTCCTTCTTCCAAGCAGCGAGCTTTTCAGCCACCATTTCTGAGAGGAGCTTTTCAGTCTCGATGAGCGATACTTGCACGTTGCCGTGGGGGTCACGCTCAGCGGTGAGTTGCTTAGCCACACCTTCGGGGAGAGAAGCGTAGATAGCTGCGTTTTCAGCAGAGAGGTGGCTGAGCACCCATGCACGTTGGTCGGCAGCTTCCACTTGGGTAGCTTCGGGAGTAGAGAGGAGGTCGTTGAGTTCAGCGATGAGCTTCTTCAAAGAAGGGATGAACTCGATGAGGCCTTCGGGGATGAGCACAGTACCGAAGTTGTTGCCAGCAGCAGCGCGCTTAGCCACTACTTCAGCGATGTAGGTTACTACGTCGTCGAGGCTTTGTTCCTTAGCTTCAACTTCTTCAGAAATCAAGCACACGTTGGGTTGCACTTGGAGTGCGCACTCGAGAGCGATGTGAGAGGCAGAGCGACCCATGAGCTTGATGAAGTGCCAGTACTTACGAGCAGAGTTGGCATCGCGTTGGATGTTACCAATCACTTCTGCATAAGTCTTACAAGCAGTGTCGAAACCGAAAGAAGTTTCAATTTGGTCGTTCTTCAAGTCGCCGTCGATGGTCTTGGGGCAACCGATTACTTGAACGCCATACTTCTTAGCTGCGTAGTATTCTGCGAGCACGCAAGCGTTGGTGTTAGAGTCGTCACCACCGATGATCACGATAGCGTTGATGCCGAGTTGACGAATCACTTCCATACCCTTTTCAAACTGAGCTTCTTCTTCGAGCTTCGTACGACCAGAACCGATCATGTCGAAACCACCCGTGTTGCGGTATTCGTCGATGAGTTCATCGGTCATTTCGAGGTAGTTGTGGTCCACCAAGCCTCCAGGTCCCATGAGGAAGCCGTAGAGCTTAGAGTTGGGGTTTTGCTTCTTCAAGCCATCATAGAGACCGCAAATCACATTGTGACCGCCAGGAGCTTGACCACCAGAGAGGATGATACCGATGTTGATGGGAGCATATTCCTTCTTCTCGTCCGTAGGCTCGAAGTTTACGAGGGGCATGCCATAAGTGTTGGGGAAGAGGGCTTTGATTTCCTCTTGGTTGTCTACACTCTGGGTGGGTGCACCTTCAACGATTTTCACGTTACCGCGAAGACCTGCGGGGAGTTTGGGCTGGTAGGCAGCACGAGCAATTTGCAATGCGCTTTTTTCCATATTGATTGATAGATTGGAGTTTGAAATTATTTGCTACAAAATTACTTCTTTTCTCGCGAACAGACAAGGTTTCTCCTTGTTTTCTCTCTGGTTTTTGTGGTGGCTTGTAGATATTTGTAAGGGGAGTTGTCTTTTATGTCTTCTCGTCTGCGGAAGCCCTTGCGTTGAGTTGCGCTGGTGTGAGATAAAAGTCTTGGCAAAGTTGCTGATATTGTGGACTGCGCTCGCCATTTTCTTGCAAGATGAGTTGGTCGGTTTGCAAGAAATCACCCACGATGGTGTGTCCGTTCTGGTGGTGAGTGGGGAGAGTGTAGTGGAGTTGAAAGCGGAGCATCACGCGCTTGGGAGTTTTGCGCGCTACGGTGTGCACGTCGGTCTGGCGGATGAGGGAGAATCCAGCATCTTGAGCGCAGCGCACGAACCGCGATTGTGCCGTCTTGGGAATAATCACTTGCAGCCATCCGCCACTCTTGAGCAATTGCGCACTTCTCGAGGTGAGAGCTTCAAAGGTGAGTCCGTGGTGGACGTGTCGTGCTTGTGCCCGCTGCTGAATGGGGGAGAGGAGGGTTTCTTCGAAATAGGGAGGATTGCTCACAATCATGTCAAAGCGTTGGTCGTCTTCGCGCCAGTCGTCGGTCATGATGTCACCTTGCTTCATCCTAACTTGCGCAGCAAAGGGCGAGGCTGCTGCGTTTTCGACAGCTTGTGTGGTGGCATCGGCATCGAGTTCCACGCCCACGACTTGCAGGTGTGGATAACGCTGCGCGAGCATCAAGGCTATGAGTCCACTTCCCGTGCCGATGTCCAGCGCTTGTGCAGCGGAGGGAGCAGGTGGCATTTCACACCATGCCCCGAGGAGCACGCCATCTGTGCCCACTTTCATGGCACATCGGTCGTCGTGGATGGTGAATTGTTGGAATTGAAACATCGCGAGAGGGATTAGAGTGTGAGAGAGTTGGGATAGGAGAGAGTAGGGAATAGTAGTAGGAAGGGGTAGGAGCGAGTAGGGGTAGGGCAACAAAAAAAGGCGACTTCTGGGAAGAAGCACGCCTTTCGATTGGATTGGGAATAGTAGTTTGATTAGGCCAAGCCTGGCTTATTTCGCCTTCTCAACGATAGCTTTAAAAGCCTGAGGGTTGTTTACAGCGAGGTCGGCGAGTACCTTACGGTTGATCTCGATGCCGGCCTTGTGAAGACCACCCATGAGTTGAGAATAGCTCAAGCCTTCGAGGCGAGCCGCAGCGTTGATACGCTGAATCCAGAGAGCGCGGAAGTTGCGCTTCTTGTTGCGACGGTCACGGAACGCATAGGTAAGACCCTTCTCCCAAGTGTTCTTGGCAACGGTCCACACGTTCTTGCGGGCACCGAAGTAACCGCGGGTGAGCTTCAGGATTCTCTTGCGCTTAGCGCGAGATGCGACATGATTTACTGATCTTGGCATAGTAATGTTGTTTTTGATTGCTGGCGGCTACACGTTAGCAGCACTTGCGAGCCAGACATTCGATGAAATAAATGACTTTGGTAGGAGGTTTTGTGAAACAAAAACCAACAGAGATTTAGCGCATGCAGAGCAATTCGCGTACTTGCTTCACGTCAGAATCGTGAACGAGGCCAACGTGTACGAGGTTACGCTTTTGCTTCTTAGTCTTCTTCGTGAGAATGTGACTGTGGAAAGCGTGCTTTCTCTTGATCTTACCGGTTCCGGTGAGCGTGAAACGCTTCTTAGCACCAGAATTAGTCTTTACTTTAGGCATTTGTTAGTAAGTTAAATGATGAATGAATGTGTGCGGTTGCGCATACCTGGCACAACGCGCTACGTATATAAAACAAACAAGGGTAAGCGCCTCGACGGATGCTTTTTAGTGATGTATGGAAACTGGGGTAGTTCCGCCGAGAATGTTCACTTGTCTGGATTATCCAGGAGGGTAATGAGGAAATTAGAAGTCTTCGCCTTCCACTTTTGGGCCAGTGTATTCGCGACGTTCCTTCACTTGAGGGGTCTTCTTGGCTGGCGTAGCCTTAACTTCCTCTTGACTTTCAGCAGGTGTGTCGTGTGTTTCTTCGACTTCTACGTCTTCTTTGCGCACAGGTGCTTTCTTGGGAGCGAGATACATGGTCATGCGCTTACCTTCGAGCACGGGCATAGATTCCACCTTGCCATATTCTTCCAAGTCGTTGGCAAAACGGAGGAGCAATACTTCACCTTGCTCTTTGAAGAGGATGCTGCGGCCACGGAAGAACACATAGGCCTTCACTTTGTCACCTTCGCTCAAAAAGCCCTTAGCGTGCTTGAGCTTGAAGTTGTAGTCGTGATCGTCGGTCTGAGGACCGAAACGAATTTCTTTCACTTCTACCTTCACTTGCTTAGCTTTAAGCTCCTTTTGACGCTTCTTCTGTTGGTAGATGAATTTGGAAAAGTCCACTAATCTACAAACAGGGGGTTGTGCGTTAGGGCTGATTTCTACTAAATCCACACCTTGTTGTTGCGCCATGCGTAGAGCATCACGCGAAGGCATAACCACGCTTTCACCTTCTTCAGGAATTACGCGCACTTCTCGCGCACGAATTTGCTCGTTGACGCGATACTGCTGCTTGAGTTTATCGTTTTTATTGGGTCTCAAATGTCGATAAATTTGGGTTTGTAAATTAGAGAGTCTATTTATTGCGCTGCAAAAGTAAGCATTTTCTTGCAACTCACAAAGTTTTCTCTTAAAAACATCAACTATTTTTCCGATTCTTCTATTTTATCTACGGTGAGTTTGTGCAATTTGGCAGATATGTTGTAACTTTGCACAGAATCTTCGACAATGTGCAATCCCGATGATGTGAGAATTTGGACAGACAATGCCATGATTCTGCTGTCATTTGCACATTTGTCTTCGATGCTACTCTTTTATTATCAATTTCTTATATTCTATGAAACGAATCCTCTCGTTCTTGCTCTTGGCCTTTATGGCTACAACGCTCACCCTCTCTGCTCAGTCTGCTGCTGACAAAATCGTGGGTTTGTATCACGTGGTGAAAGATGGTCGCAACTCAAAGGTGAAAATCTTTAAGTATGGTGATGGTTATCGCGCTCAAGTGGTGTGGCTCGAAAACATGAAGAACCCTGATGGTAGCCAACGCACTGACCAGAAGAATCCCGATCCTAAGAAGCGTAACACGCCCTCTAACCAAATCGTTTTGGTGGAGAAGGTGACTTTCGATGGTGATGATACTTGGGAAAATGGTCAGATCTACGACCCCACTAGTGGTAAGGTGTATCGCGTGGAAATGTATTTTGACAAACCCAATGTGCTCACAGTGAAAGGTAAACTTGGGCCTTTCTTCAAGCGTGTCTATTGGCAGAAGATTCAATAAACGCCGAGAAGCGTAAACAATACATGATGATAAGTCCTCGCCGAGCGGCAGTAGCTCGGTGTGGAGAATGGAAAAAGAGGGTGCACTCGCTAGGAGCGCACCCTCTTTCAGATTGTTATGTCGTTGTTGTCTTTTCTTTGTTGGAGCTTAAAGCACTCCTGAGAAAGATGAGCTTTGTGTGCCCTTTGTTGCTGTAGTCTAGGGGGAATAGCTCATAGGAGATTCTGGGGAAGTTGGGAGAGTCTGATGAAATCCTATCTTGTTTCTTCAAAGAAGAGTTTAGGGATGTCCGTTAGACTTTGGGGGTCAACGTAGCTTTCGATGTGTCGCTTGCGTTTGTCCTCGAGAATCTCATCTACGGCGATGAGAATGCTGGTTTCTTCCACATTGCCAAATTCGTCGTTGATGGCAGTGCCAAACACGCGCATGGTGGGAGAGAGGTTCATATAAGCGTTGACCAAGGGAGGGATGTTGAACCCACGTTCGCGCACAGCTTTATTCAAAATCTTGTAGTCTGCACGGAAATCGGTTTCGACAAAGATTTTCTTTAATACCTCTTCGGGAGTCTCGAGGAGCACGGGATTATTCACCGTGATGAGTCCGTCGCGATCGCCGAAGTGACGATGGAGGAAATAGAGTATCATGTCGCGGCCGCGGCGGATGTAGGAAGGATACATCGTCATCTTTCCGAAGAAGTACCGGCAGTCGGGATTG
>ERZ773009.1600-NODE-1600-length-15308-cov-13.320003_pt1 | contig 15308 bp, 20 predicted proteins | sample MGYA00580663_ERZ773009 | MGnify/ENA primary metagenome ERZ773009 (study PRJEB29015, sample SAMEA2737969) | human oral metagenome | biome: human oral; feature: human-associated habitat; material: dental | place: China | collected 2026 ... | reverse complement strand
AAGTGAGTATCTTCATATGCGATTTTTCAATAAGGTTCCCACTTTAATATATTACAGTATTGAAAGATACAACTATAAATCAAATCTATATTACTCATAATAATTATTATAAATATTCATTGCACATTTTAATTAAATTATGATAAAATATAAGTATCTAAAAGGGGGTATTTAAAATTTATTGTGTGGAAGTAGAAACAGAACATGAATCATATCAACAATTAAAGATAGAAAAAAATCAATTAAAAATATTCAAGTTTTAACAAAATAATTGTTGACAAAATTACGTTGGTTGTGCTATACTATAAGTAACTTAAAAGAGTAAAAGAAAAGGGGTACAAAATGAACATTAAAGACAGAGCAATCAAAAAAGCGTTCAATAAGACAAAGAAAGTTATTGAAATGTTAGAAAAAGAGATGAAAATTAACATATCAATTATAAATGAATGGGAGGGTAAAGGTGGTGGCAGATGGCATGTTAAAAGACGAATATATAAAAAAGTAGGAGAAAGAGAGGAAATAACAATAAATATTGGTAAAAGGCATTACTATGTTGATGATTACGGCAATCTCAAGTATGCTACAACAAGAGATAAAAAGTATGCTTATAAATTGAAAGATAAACAAAATTTACAAAATTTACTATTCACAATTTTAATGAGTAAAAAATTTAATAATGATGAGTTTGATAGACTCATTGAAAAAATAGCAAAAATTAAATAACCATAGAAAGTAGGTAGAAAAAATGAAAAAAGGTTATAAAGCGTATAAAAAGGGGTTAGTATGCAGAGGAAAACACTACAAAACTGGCGAAGTGTTCACGGAAGATAAAGCAGAAGTTTGTAATAGTGGTATGCACTATTGCGAAAATCCGCTTGACTGCTTAGAACATTATACACTCTTAGATGATAACAATGAATTGATTGAGATGACCGAAATAGAAGACCTAGATAGCGAAAACAGAAAAACCGATGACAATAAAAAATATTGCACTAAAAAATTAAAAATAAAATCAAAACTATCTTTAGAACAACTTATTGAAAAGAGTTTTGAATCCATTTGTAAAAAATTAAAAATCAAAAACTCAAAATACTGCTCACAACAAGTGACAGAGGATGATTTTTCATATTTGAGTAGCTCAACAAGTTATACTCAAATGGTTAGTGTTGCTAGTTATTCACAATTAGCGGCAGCTGGTGATTACACAATATTAGCAAACACAGGCAACTACACACAAGTATCAACATCTGGAGATTATTCACAACTCTGCAATACAGGTTACTCGTCAAGACTTATCAATGCAGGTAATTATTCACAGATTGCGAATACAGGTAATTGTTCACAGATTGCCAGCACGGGCATAGGGTCAAAAATAAATAGCGGAGGATATAACTCAAGAATTGTTAGCAGCGCAAACTATTCATACGCTGCAGGCATTGGCAAGAAAAATATTGTTGTCAATGTGGGTATTGGAAGTTTAGCAAAAGCAAGTAGAGGCAGTTGGATAGTTTTAGCTGAATTCAATCAATTTAATGAAGTTACTTGCGTAAAAACCACAAAGGTAGACGGTGTTGAAATAAAAGAAAACACATACTACAGACTAGTTAACGGTGAATTTAAAGAATTTTGAGATAAACAAAAGAAAAGATGTAAATTTAAAATAATAAATATCTTAACAAGCAGACAAGGAGGCGTGAATTATGTATGAAATAGTTTTCAGTTATTATCAAGTTAAAACAAGTAAATTTACGGGATATAGACCCGTGTATTTGAGAAAAAATAAAGCATTTAAAAAAAATATACATAAAAAATTTTTTACAATACATGAGGGTTTAGAAGAATTAAAAAGTGTGTACACTAAAATTCTCTTTACACACGGTTTTGTTTATATTATTGAAGCAACATTAGAGAGAAACGATAAGCTAATTGATATATCAAATAAAGTAGTTTTTGATTATTTATAATATATTGTGTATGGTTTTTTTCAACCCACAATATCTATGGTTTACAACTATAAAAAAATATGTTATAATTAAAGAAAAAGGGGGAATAAAAAATGCGTGAAGTTAAAGACTACATGTTCACATGTGAATTATCAATTAAAAAAGAAACAGTAAGAAACATAAACGATTGTTTAGACTCTAGATACTTTTTAGATTGGATAGATAGCGACATGGATATAGATTGCTATAACGGTGAAGTTCCAGAGATAGTAATAACAGATAAACACATAATAGTAACTGTTGTCGGAAGTGGTGATGTGTGGTTTAACAAACATGATAATTTGTGCGAAATAAACAATATCAAAATTTTACCATTTGAATTATACGATGTTTTTTAATTAACAAAAGAGGAACAAAAAATGAACAAACACTACAAGTCTGGATATATTGATGATTCATAACTCAATCAATATTTTTAAAAAAATTATAGTTAATTAAACAAAAGAAAGTAGGTAGAAAAAATGAAAAGAACAATTAAAAAAACAGTAACCGTTATTAAATGTTTTGACAAAAAAGAAAACAAGGTAGATGAAAGAAAATTTTCAATACAGCGAATAAACGAAAGAAAAATTGCAAAGGAAATAGACAAAATAGCAGCCGATAACAATCTAGTTGTGATTGATATTATATCGCAAGACATAATCAAAGAAACATACGAAATGGACGATGCAACGTTTTTTGCTAACGCTAAACTTGTAAAATAAGAAAGGAAAAAAAATGAATAGTATTATCTTGATTGGTAGGATCACAAAAGAAATAGAACTTAAAATGAGCCCATCAAATGTTGCATATTGTAAATTTTCAATTGCAGTAAATGAGTACATAAAAGGAGAACAACAAACACATTTTTTTAACATAGTTTGTTTTGGTTCTCTTGCGGAAAATTTAAATACCTATTCCTCAAAAGGTATGAGAATAGCTTTACAAGGAAAATTGACAACAAGCTCTTATACAAACAAGAATGGTCAGAAAGTAAATAATGTTGATGTAATAGCAAATCACATTACATATCTTTCAAAAAAGAAAGACGATACAGGACAGCCGTTTGAGTTTTAATAAAAAATATTTGGCGGTTATTTAACCGCCTTTTTTTAGAAAGGTGGTAAAATATGAATAAAAATAAATCAAAAAAACGTTTAACAAAAAATCAAAAACAATATCAAAAAGAGATTGAAAGAATTACTAAATTAGTTAGTGAGCTTGAAAACGTAGGTTTATTTTTATCAAAGCAAAGAAAAAAAGATTTATTGACACATAAAGGTGTCATAAGAAAAAATCTTTTGAATAGACTAAAAAATTATACTTCTGAAAGTTTATTGAAAGAATTACAAAATAAAAATAAAATAAAAATAAATGAAAAGATATATAAAAATAATTTACCTAAGTTATCGGACAAAATAAATGAGTTTATTTTAGATATTCTTGATAATTATACACCAAGTATAATAGAAACAAGCGACACAAATTTTTATCTTAAAAAACAGGAAATAGCAGATTTATTACGTAATACCTATGAAAACATAAAAAAAGAAATAGGGGAGGAAAACATATGGAGAAATGCTATTGAGAATCAAAACGAATTAACAAAAATTGTGTATCGTATGTTATATGATAGTGACCAAGACTATTTAGAATTTGATTTTTTGCGATTTATTACTCTTTTATATGGAAATGAACATAAATTAACACAAGATGAAAGAATCGAATTTAACGAACAAATTCAAGATGTTATAAATGGATACTCAAGATGAAAAAGAACGAAAAAATATATGTTTGTGACTTTGAAACAACCGTGTTTACTGGTCAAAAATATACCGAAGTATGGGCAAGTGGATGTGCAGAGCTTTATACAGATGAAGTTAAAATTTTTCATAGTATAGATGAACAATTCAAATACTTTTTTTCATTAAAACAAAATATTACTTGTTATTTTCATAATTTAAAATTTGATGGTAATTTCATATTATACTATTTAATAAATACATTAAAATTTAAACAAGCCATTGACCTTGACAATGAAAATTTGGATAATTCAACATTTCATTCAAATACAAATATGAAAAATAAAACTTTTAAATATTCCATATCAAATATGGGGCAATGGTACAGTATAACTATAAAGAAAAACAACAAAACTATCACAATAAAGGATAGTTTAAAATTATTGCCATTTAGTCTTGAAAAAATAGGTGAATCGTTTCAAACAAAACATAAAAAATTGACGATGGAATATGAGGGAGTGCGTTATGCTGGTTGTAATATAACAGATGATGAAAGAAAGTACATAAAAAATGACGTTCTAGTTCTTAAGGAAGCTATGGAAATAATGTACAATGAGGGTCATACTAAATTAACTATTGGCGCTTGCTGTATTGGTGAGTATAAAAGGATATTAGGGAATCAAAAATTTGATAGATTATTTCCAAATTTGGAAGACTTTCAAATCGATGAAAACATTTTCAATAGTAAAAATGCAGACGAATACATAAGAAAGTCTTACCGTGGGGGTTGGTGCTATTTAAAAAAAGGAAAAGAAAATAAAATAATAAAAAATGGTAACACATATGATGTTAATTCACTATACCCGTCAGTCATGCACTCAGATAGCGGTAATAAATACCCTGTTGGCGAACCTACTTTCTGGGTTGGGGGTTTTCCTAATGAATTAGATAAAGATTTTCATTATTATTTTGTAAGGATTAAATGTAGGTTTAATATCAAACCTGGTTATTTACCGTTCATTCAAAAGAAAAATTCATATCTTTATAAATTCAATGAAAATCTTGAAACTTCCGATATTTTCAATAAAAATGATGGCAAGTATTATCAATATTACACTGATTTAGATGGTAATATCGTTTCTAGCAGAATGGAATTAACATTAACATGTGTAGATTTTGAGCTATTAAAAAAACATTATGAGTTATCAGAATTAGAGATAATAGATGGGTGTTATTTTAATAGTTTAATTGGTATTTTTGATAAATACATTGATAAATATAAAGAAATAAAGGTTTCCAGTTCTGGTGCTGTAAGAGAATTAGCTAAATTATTCTTAAACAATTTATATGGTAAAATGGCGACAGGAAATAATTCATCATTTAAAGTTGTAAAAATGAAAGATGATAATGTTTTAGGTTTTTTCGACATTTCACAATTCAATAAAAAAGTTGGATATATTCCTGTTGGTTCAGCTATAACAAGTTATGCTAGATGTTTTACAATTTCACATGCACAAAAAAACTTTGACAATTTTATATATAGCGATACAGATAGTATTCACTTAGAGGGTGATGTTGTGAAAGGATTAAAGTTACACAATACCGATTTTAATTGTTGGGGTCATGAAAGCACATGGGAACGCGGTTTATTTGTTAGACAGAAAACATACTTGGAAGAAATAAAAACAGATAACGGAATAAGTATAGATATTAAATGTGCGGGCATGCCCCAAAAATGTAAAGAACTATTTAAAAAATCTATAACAAGGGATATAAATATAGATGAACACAATCAGGAAGAGCTTGAATTTTTAAAAAGACACAGAACAATTGAAGATTTTAAAAATGGGTTAATAGTACCATCAAAACTTATTCAGAAAAAAATAATGGGTGGCGTAATATTACATAATACAACTTATGAATTAAGATTATAAAAAGAGGGCGTATTGCCCTCATTTTTTAATACCCAACTTTCCACGTGTGACAGAAGCAAATTTCTGTTTCAATTTCAGCTGTTCCCGTATGTCCTCGCACAACACATTTATCGGTTATATCACATATAACCATGTGTGCACCACCTGTACCGTATGCACTTATTGTAAGTCTTTTTTTTGGTTGACATTCTGGAGGAATTGTAAACAATATGTCACCATCAAGCAAATGAACATTTTTAATTGAACCCTGTAATACACACATATCTCCATCTCTCATACAATATAGTCTATCAGGAATTGATATGCCACGACCTAGCGATAAATCAGCATTAGTTGAGAATGAAAATTCACCATCCCAACCGTTAATAACAGCTGTCATATACTTAGCCACCAATCTATAACCATCATCAGAAAGATGTATTTCATCGGAAGCCATGTATTTACTTCTACCCATTAACCATGAGATAGAATTCTTAGTACAAGCAATCCCATTCTGTTGACAGGCAAAAAGCACTGCGTCAAATCCTTTTATACGCTCCCAGTGTGTAATTTTTCCAGCATTGAACAATGGAATCTCCCATATTTTAGCGTTTGGAAAGTATTCATCACATTTTTGTTTAAATTTTGTAACGCCATCAATTATACCATCAGCGTTGTAAACGTCATCTCTTGCGTCATTGTAACCACCACCAACAACTATGTAATCAACGTCAAGGCGTTCATTGTCTGTTAATGTGTTTGCATATATTTCAATACATTCCCAGAATTTCTTGTTTGGATAATCCGCATTTTGTGAACCTTTTGCAAAATAACCACCTGATCTCTGTTGTATAGATTTATATTTTTTCAATTTGTTGAATTCAGCAAAATAGTACCCCCAACCACGTCCGATGATACCACCTACACCGTCGTTATAACTATCACCTAAGAGTATGAAGTTCTTGTCTGATAGGTTGTTGGAAGCCTTGGCAGATAACCAAACATCACGTTCAAAATTTTCCTTATTGTTTTTATCTATTTCCTTTTTATTTTTATCAATGTTTTCTGTGTTTTTTACTATCTCCTGTTGCATTTGATTTATATTTGTATCAACATTTGTTGCCAAATGTTCAATTAAACCTTTGTTTTCATTGATTTTATTCTTATTCTCTTCAATTCTATTATCAAATGTCTTAACATAATTCTTGTAGTCTTCCACCTGTGCATTGTAATTTCCTGTGTTTGCCCAGTATTTCTTATTGTCTATTTCAACATTAGATGGTACATATGTTTTGCTGGTGTATGAATTGCCTTGCCACATAACAATCACAAGTGGTTCATATGATTTAGTGTTATCCCAGTCACCATCGAAAATTGGTGCATATCTTGCTCCAACATATTTATTATATTTTGTTCCCATTTTTATTTCCTTTCTAATATTTCAAAATTAAATGTAAATAGTTAACATCATCTGGGTCGATTGGTGTTTCAAACTCTATAAAATCCCATGCAGATGGAATTATTGCGTTAAATCTTCCCGAATCATCAAGTTGAAAGAATACAAACTTAACAATTCTTGCAACAAATTCTTGCAAATTTTCATCGATATATTTTTTTAATATATCTAAATATAATTGAACATATTCACCGTTTTTTACTTTTTCAAGAATATCATTTAAAGTTTTAACTTTTTCGTTTAATTCATCCAACTTGATATTTGTTTGTTTAAGAAACTTTTCCATCTCTCTATTATCCTTTAGCAGTTCATTTACATAGTCTACTAGTTTACATAGCACCTCGTAATATGATAAGCTATCATCATATACCAATGGCAAGGCATTTTGACAAAAGAAATGAAAAGTGTCTAATCTTGTTCCGTGATAAGCCATTACTTAAACTCCTTTCTTTTAATATATTTGCATGAAAAGTTCCTCTAAGTCATTCAATACCATGATATCAACATTGATTATGTACTTCCTAAAATCAAGAATCATTTGTGCGAAACTTTTTCCTGTTGCTTTACCGAAAACATGTTCTGTGTACTCATCTAACGACTTTGCTACATTGTTAATGTCCGATTGTGATATTGTGGTTCTTGTTTCGTGAAAATCTTGCGTATTATTTGTAAACTCTGTTAAATATTTATGATTTTTTACATCTGATAGTGAACCTTGTGGTGTATCTGAATACGCTGTATCAACATCATCACTTATGTTGTGAATATCACCATTTTTTATATTGCCCTTTTCATTTGAGTTTTTATCTCTTTTGAGTTCATGTGTAGTGTGTAAATCTACATTGTACAAAGGATTAAATTTATAAAGAGTTGACTTGTAGATTTCATTGTAATATGGCATTATTTCATTCATTAATGTATCAAGTTTTAGAATCCATAATCCCACTGTTTCAAAACCTATTTCTCTCGTATAGAAATGTTTCAATATTTTTGTTTCTAATACAGCTTTGTATTTTTCATCAAAAATAGGGTATTCAAAACTGAATATTTTCGGTCTTGCTTTTTTAATCACTTCATGGGTTCTTTTGTATGAAATAGATTTTTCAAGTCCAGCAAAGTTTTCACATATGAAACGTACCTCTGTGGTGTATTTACTCATCGTCAATCACCTCTTTATCTATTGTTTCAATTACGTTATCAGACTTAAACTCGCACCACACATTTAAACCATATTTTTTATTTATTTCCTCGCAAGCCTTCTGTCTTGCATTAAGTCTGCCGTATCTACTCGCTATTATTCCACCTGTATTGCGTTTAACTTCATCAGATATCAACCTTTCTTTTTTCGCAATATTAACATTTGAAATACCTAGATGTGTCAAGGCTTCGTTCCATATTTCGGTTTTGATAGAGTGCAATCTATCAGCTAAATATGGAACATCTGTTCTAATACAAGATAATAACTCGTCAAATTTTTTCTTAGCAAAAATTATTGGTGTATTACCCTCGTATTGTTCATATAACTCATTTAATGAAAAACGTTCATTCTCTTTACATACTATTAATAACGGTGTTTTTTGACCGTTGATATTTATATCAATAGCCTTTTCAATATTTGTTAGTCGTTGTGAATACATTTGAATGTCAAGAATTGTGTTTGTTCTAATTTCATTATTCCATATTAAAACCGAATTAGTTTCATCAAGTTCTCTGTTATATCCGTTGACAGCGTATGCCCTGCGTCTGGTTGGATTATTATAATAATCAAATGAACCTTGCGATGTATTTTGCATTGATAAAAATTCTCCCAATTCTTCATCGTAAAAGAATAATGCTTGACCATTCATCATAAGTACCCATTCTAAGAATCTTTTATCAATTGAACCAGGCAATCCTGTCCATTCAAACATTGACATAGTAAGTTCTGATAATCTCCGTACATACTGGTCATATGTTGCGACGGTAGATATTACTGCTGAATCTAGTTGTGTTCTTTTCTTTCTACCCATTTTTTTCCTTTCTATAATGGTGAATTATCAACTGAATAATCACCTATTTTTGATGGCCATATCCAGAAAGTTATACCTTTTTTATATATTGATGATATTGCTTTTAAATCATTAGCTGGAACAGAACCTTTTAATACACAAGTTTTTACTTTTGTGTAAGTATAATTCTTTCTAACTTTTGTGTTTGGTTTCTTTAACTTTTTTGTGGCGTAACCATACATGGTGAAAAAGTTATCTATGGTTTTAGCATATTCATATGTTATAGTTTTTTGTAAAAATGTAAATCTTAAAGCATTCATTGATGTAATTAAAGAACCGTTATTGTTACCGTGATTTTGCTGACCTTTCGTGCTATACTGCAATCCCTCAGAAGCAGTATTAAACACACTTAACATAGCTGTGTCAGCAGCTGCCATGGCACTACCTGTACCCTTAAACGTTGATAATGCACCACCTATTGCGTCAAAAGCAAATTTACCTGTTCCGATGTTCTGTGCGTACCAAGCTGTAAAAGTGTCTGTTGAATATGATAATTGAGGATAACCGTTAATTGTTGAACTATCATCAAAAGCTCTGTTTCTGCCCTTATAATGTTTAGGTACACATTTAATTTCTGGGGCAACACACATTGAGCCTGCAATTTCAAAATGACAATAAGTAGAATCAAAAAACTCGTACCTAAGTTCAATTTGTTCTCCTAAGTTATTTGAAATCATTAAAAAATTATATGGATAAATATACAACTTGTTGTTACGTGGTGTATAACCATCTAATTTATTATAATTTTTTGAAACGGTTTCCTCGTAGTTTTCAGGGTATGTGTTTATCCCTTGTGGTTTTAAACGTTGAACAAATTTTTTAGGCATAGTAAAAATCGCAACTATTTCATCCTTTTTATTGTCTTCAACCAGTCTATTTATTTCTTTACTTAGCTGTGTGGCACCTTTTTCAGTATTTTCAAAAACTTGATAATAACAACCACTATACAAACCACCATAAACTTTGACTAGCTCACCATCACCATTTGTATTAGCTGTTGCTAACACATTAACACGCTCTTCAAAGTCCGCCCATTTTACACCATCAACCACATAGTCGCCACAATCCAGATTTTCATCTACAATGTTATCGCCTATTTTATCTGTTTTTGAATGCTCTCTTTCAACGAAACATTGTCCAAGTTCATAATCAAAATACCATGTTTGCATAACGTCGCAAGCTAATGTTAACATTGATGTATTATTATTCACGAACTCAACATTAGTGACAAAGTAATAGAACCACTTATTCCCAAAGTTAGAATTTTGAAACATGATATAGTTGCAATCATATATGTTATCAGCCAATAACTCCACATATACCTTGTTTTCTGTATGCCTTACATATGACATTTCAACCTCTCGATACTTAGCAAGCGAAGAGAAATACTCCGCCTGCTGTTCTCTGCTATCAAATTGAATGGTGTGTTCATATGTTGTGTCTAGAGGGCAATTTTTTAGTAAATATGCCCTGCTTTTTTTATCCTCAATAAACATAGTTATACCTTTGTAAATATTACAACTTTTGTTAAGTCTGTTTCGGTTGACTTGTACATAACACCATCTAAACTTACATAAAATTCTGGTGCTGTTGTCAAGAAACTTTTCTTGTCCTTAGGTACAATATAAACACCATATGGCTGTACAGCTATACCGTTTAATGTTGCCCACTTAGATTGAATGTGGATTTCCCTATCAGGTAAATCGTTGTTTTGTGGGATAAATGTTAATATAATATTATTGTCATCTTCAATTTGAAAAACTTTGTATTTAAGATTTTCAATATTTGAAATTTGTCTGGTTGTGAAAGCAATTGCATTTGAATACGGGGAATATGAGATTGTCTTCCATGTATTGTAAAAATAGTTCCAGTACATACCAGAGGCTACATATGTGTCAGTCATTCTTGATAAATTATCGTAAACTTGGAAAAACTCTTCATCTACCAGTATAGCTTTAACGTCTTTCATCAACAATAATTCATCACTTCTCACGTCTTCAATCATGTCTGTGTATTTCTTAAGTTCTGAAAATCTTTTGTTATCAAATGTGTTAAAGTCATCTATAAGAATAAGTGAACCCATAAAGTCCGCTTTATCCATATTGAAAGCAGATGCTAACACTTCAACGTCAAACTCTGCATTAAACTCCGCACTCATAAATATATACTGTTTTTCTTTTGGTGTGGCTGTTGGTACCCCCATTGAATTATACTCACTCGACACGAATTGAAGTTTATTTGAATACCCTCTGAATGTTGAAGCTATTTTTTTAAGGTCATTATCAACTTTTATTTCTCTGATAGCACCCTTAACTGTTGCTTTTATAATTAAGTATTTAAACATTAAATACTCGTCATATTCAGCTGATGTGTAGACAACATCAATCAATTTAGTGATTAAATCCTGCACCCCATTTACCGATAAAAATGCACGTCTAAGTTCCATGTCCTCAATTGTGATAGGATATTGAACCTTGAAGTTCATCTTATGGAAAGCTGTTCTAACGTCTGGCACTGTTCTCCTTAGTTCACGCTCAACACCTTTTTCTGTATCAAAATGTCTAACTTTAGCCAGATTTATAAAAATCTCTTCCACTGTTTCCCCAAATTCAAGATAGCCTTTTTTAAGTGGTTTAAATGTATTGTTAAAAATCGCACTATTCATTCTAACAAGTGCAATCCTATTCATTAACTGATTTAAAAATTGGTTAGAAAAGCCTGCATTTCCAACAATTACTTCACCTACTTTTTGTAGTGATTTTATGTCTGTTGCTTTAGGTACTTTATCTTGATATTCAGGTGAGGCATTTTGCCTTATGATATTAACTATATCATAAGTTGTTGCATTAAGCCTGTTATTTGCTATTTTTCTTGGCATTATTTATTCTCCTTTCCTACTTCCTCGAATAAATCTTCATAATCTTTTGGTTCTATGTCAAGCTCGGGTTCTGGTTCTGGTTCTGGGTCTGGTTCTGGCTTAACGTCTAAAAACCTTTCACGATATTTTTTTCTCCATTCAGCGTCGTTTGTTTCGAACTTTTCTTTCCAGTTTTCTGTGTCAATATTGTTTAAGGTGTCTGTCAAGTCTTCAATAAATGAAATAACATTATCCTCGTTGTTTTCACCAACAATATCAGAAAAATTCTTTAAAAGTTCATCGCTTTTCTTTATTGCCATATATTACTCCTTTCTATAATTTGTGAAATAACCATACTTTATACCTGTGTTTTTTATTTTTTTCTGGTGTTCCTGGGTCTTCAGGGTCTGGTGTGGGTGGGTCATCAGGTAATGGCGGTTTAGGTTGTTCAGGGTTATATATAAAACCTTGAACACGATAGCCGTATTTCTTCTCCCACCCTTGCAAGTAACCATTGGACTTTTTGAGTGTTTCAGTCCAGAAATACAGTTTATTGTTATAACTTGATGGTCTACTATAACCTGAATTACTTGTTACAATGTCACCGTTTGGAAGTATTTTTTCCACAATTGCTACATGTCCAACACCACCTTTACCAGACGAAAAACAAATAACTGCTCCCAGCTGTGGTGTTGAACCTTTGCTATAGCTTGTAGAATTATACCACTTACCAGCGTTACTGGTTGGGAGATGGGGTTTTACTCCTGATATCTCCCACCATCTACCCCAGCAATAACAAGTGCAATTAGGTAGTCCATAGCCTGCACGTGTTAACGGATTTTCATTGCTGTGCCAATACTTATTGCCCCACATTCCAGATTTTGATAATCTCGGTGTAAAACTCATATCTTATCTCAACATTTCATTTACAATTCTTTGTACCTTGTCTGGGTCATATCCCATACGTCTAAGAGTTTCACGTCTTCGTCGGCCGTTTCCATAATACCCCTCTATAACTTGTCTTGCAATTTTGTTATAATCCAGTTTAGTATCATCTAAAGGGTAAACAGATTTTATAGCATCAGCTATTGCTTCAGCACAAATGGTTCCGCCCCACTCGTTGTAATCAATTTCATTGTCAACAAAACAACACTCTATCAAAATTGCTGGTGCCTTTGTATATTTCAAAACATATAAATGTGAACCGTTCTTTACACCTCTGTTTCGTATTCCTAATCTTGATGATATTTTTTCACATATTTTATACGATATTCTATCAGTGTTATTGTTATACTGATAAACTTCAACACCTGTACCACCACCACTATTTAGGTGTATTGATATATCAAGATTAACGTTGTGTAAGTTACAATTTCTTACTATGTTTTTTAGATTTTCATTTTGTGTTCTTCCCTTATTGTCTGTTGTATTGTAAACAGTGTAACCATCCGCAGACAATATATCAACTAACTTTTGTGTGACAATCCTGTCTTCCTTAACCTCATCAAGGTACTTGCTTGCACCAGGAACAATTCTGTTATGTCCTGCGTGTATATTTATTTTCAATTTCTCACCTACTTTTTAACTCTACAATATCTTTTTCATGTTCATACACTAGCTCTTTAATTTCTTTGAGTTCTAACGCTGTTGTTTTCAATGTTGCATTTAATAATGTTATCGATGTGTTAAGTTTTATTATTTCTTTCACCATTTTAAAAATTGCTGTGACCAATGCTATAATTACACCGATAACACTTGCTACTATATCCACTGTGTGCATACTATTTTTCACCTTTTCTTTCTATAATATTCCGAAAGAATTCATAGAAACCAATAGAAGCTAGGCCTGATACCATCCCTTTGATAACGTTCTCAATTGTTGTTCCAAGGTATAAAACACCTAGTGCTAAGCCTAAAAATGTTAAAATTGTAGGAATCCATTTATTATCAACGTCCTTAATCCACTTTTTTAGTATGTATCCAACAACTAAACACGGCACAATTATCATTGGTATATATAACTTAGTTATGATATCTATTGCCATTTTCAATACCTCCTTTCTGCCTATAATTTTATCAAAAATTAGTAAAAAAGTCAATATACCTATTGCAAAAAGATGAAAAATGTGTTAAAATAAGGTATGAATATAAATAATGAAATGTACTATAATGGAAACAAATTGCTTAATATGCAAGACCTAGACGGTAACAAACCTGAAATATACATCGTTACAGGTAACCGTACCGGGGGAAAGACAACTTTTTTTAATAAATATGTTATAGAGAAGTTTAAGAATAAAGGTGAAAAATTTTGTTTAATTTACAGATATAATTATGAATTAGACGACGTGGCAGATAAATTTTTTAACGGGATAGAAAGACTTTTCTATCAAGGTCAAACATTATCTGCACGTAAACGTGGAAATGGTGTGTACTCTGATTTATACTTAAATGATATAAAATGTGGTTACGCTGTTTCGTTGAATAATGCGGATGGTATTAAGAAACATTCGCAGATGATGTCTGATGTGTCACATATGTTATTTGATGAATTTCAAAGTGAAACAGGTAAATACTGTGCAGATGAAATAAAAAAATTTATATCCATTCATACTTCACTTGCAAGGGGTGATGGTGAGCAATCAAAATATTTGCCTGTATATATGTTAAGTAATAATGTTACTCTGTTGAATCCTTACTTCTGTGAATTAAGGATAACGGATAGACTTAGAAATAACACAAAATTCTTACGTGGTAATGGTTGGGTGTTAGAACAAAATTTTAATGAAAATGCTAAACTAGCACAATCGCGTAGTGCTTTTAATAAAGCATTTGCTAAAAATGATTATACTGTGTATGCGTCGCAGGGTGTGTATCTTAATGACAATAAATGTTTTATTGAAAAGCCACAAGGTAAAAATACATACATTGCTACAATAAAATATATGGGTAAACAATATGCAATACGTGAGTATGCAGAACAAGGACTCATATATTGTGATAATAAAATAGATGAAACATACCCATATAAAATAACAGCAACCACAGATGATCATGAAATAAACTATGTTATGTTAAAAAACAATGATAGATTATTATCACTAATGAAACAATATTTTCAGATGGGGTGTTTCAGATTTAAAAACTTACAATGTAAAAATATGTTAATGAATATTTTAAGTTACTAAATAGGTATCAATTTGAACAAAATAATATGCCAATACGTGTGTTAGCACGCTTGAAAAATAGTGACACGGTTGAAATGGTGATATGCTACACCCTTATTATTACTTCAAATTTAGATATATAA
>ERZ773009.1596-NODE-1596-length-15328-cov-5.957245_pt1 | contig 15328 bp, 13 predicted proteins | sample MGYA00580663_ERZ773009 | MGnify/ENA primary metagenome ERZ773009 (study PRJEB29015, sample SAMEA2737969) | human oral metagenome | biome: human oral; feature: human-associated habitat; material: dental | place: China | collected 2026 ... | reverse complement strand
GAACAACAACCAGCACGAGCACACATTAATTCGTTTAAAATCTAAAAAGTGCGGTGCGTTTTTCAAAAGTTTTGCGGTATTATGTAGCAGTTGCACAAAGACCTAACCGATTGAAAATACTAAAATCTCCATTGAAAGTTTAACTCAATGGAGATTTTTATTATGGCGGAATCCCACCTTATTTCTCAATTTAGCAAATTAATTGAAAGCAGCTATAAAGAAAAAGCAATTCTTGAACATCAGCTTACTCAGTTGGAACAACAGAAATCAGATTTAGAAGATAAAATACTCTGTTTTGAGAATACTTTGATGTACCTCGAACCCAATTTCGATTTAAGGCAAATCAAAACACAATTTAATGTGTCAAGGCTAATAAAACCTCGTTTGTTTAAACAAAATCTTCAATTGTTGGTTGCAAGGGTATTAAAGCAAAGTGAACGTTGGAAAACATTATACTCGATTGCAAATGAGGCGTTGGCATTAGATAGTGGCAAAGATTATTTTTCACCTAAAAGAGAGCATGAATTAGCCGTTGCTCGCGTATTGAAAGGATTGTACAAGAAAGGAATTATTGAACGGAGAGAAGTTGAATTACATAAACGGACAATAAAGCGAGGATTTTTCAGACGTTCTGAATGGCGATTAAAACCTCTTGAGTAAAAATGGATAAGTAGTGGTAGAAATACCGCTATTTTTGTTTCAGTCGCCATTTGACATCGGTTACGCCTCTTTCTAGTCGTTCTACGACACCTTTTGTCAGCCAATGTTTTAACGCGCCACGCACCGAAACCGTATGCTTCGGACGAACGATAGGGTCTTGTCTGTCTTTTATTAAGACAATCTCAGTGATTTCATTGACCGTAAAATAATGGTCAGGTTGAGCTTTGAGTACCGCTAAGACCATTGGTCTTAATTTCCCACGGAATCTATGTTTGTAGGTTCGGTATGAATAAACCTCAGTATCGTATTCATCGGTTAAGGCTTCATCTTCCATCACTTCAAGGGCATCGTTGAGCTTTTGGATTTTTCTTTCGACTAATTCGAGATGTTCTAGCACCTGTGTTCGTTCACGCTGCAAGCGGTCGATTTTAGCCTGAATTTGGCTAAAGTAGATTTTATTTCCCATTACATTATCAGCCTTTCTACTTGTCTATGATTACCTTGCCAATAGCCTTGCCAGTCTGTTGTATTGTCGGTAGCAAGACATTGCTCAAGCGTGCTGTTAAATAGGCTTAAATTATCCACGCGGCGATTATCTTCCCGATAAGCACATTCGTTGGCATAGTTATCAAGATACTTATTGCTGATTTTATGATGTGTGCCAATAATCATACGCTTAAAGCGACTGAAATAGCTTTCTGCAAGATTGTTAGTGATACCTTCATCGCTACGGTATTCTTTTTGATGGTTCACACGGCGTAAATCGTAGTGAATCATCAATTCGTCATAAGCTGAATTTTCGTCTGCATGAATACGACTGCCTGCCTTGATATAGCTTGTTGCCAGTTTATTCACGACTTGGCTATTTTCCGATAAAATCGGAAAGGTTAAGGTTTTCTTTGCACCCACTAAATACGGATTTTCTATGGTTTCTTCCTCAGTGTAACGACTTCGCATTACCAAAATTGACCGCTTATGAGGATTAACATTTTCCTTCAGTCGTCTATCCACGCGCTCCGATTTCTTATTCTTTGGTCGTGGGGCGGAATGCACATAAGTGCCGTCGATATGAATTTCACCTGAAAGCGGAAATAGCTGTTTCTGAATTTGTAAACTTTCACGGATTTTGTGAGCAAGCGTAAAAGCCGTCTTATATTGCACGTTCAAGTCGCGCGAAAGCTGGCAAGCAGACAAGCCTTTGGCTGCATTAACGAATAAGGCTATCGCGTAAAGGTAGGTCTGAATAGATAACTTACGGTCGGCAAAAATCGTGCCTGATGTAACACTAAAGGTATGATTGCAATGTTTACACCGCCATTGATTACGACTAGCAATGCGATAAGCAACGTGTTGTACGCTACATTTCGGACACACCACATTTTTCTCACTTCCCCACCGAATTTGGCATAGCAATGCCCGCGCTTCGGTATCAGATAGCTGTGCCATCTTGATAGGCGAAAAATTGCGAGACTTACTTAACAAGTGAAAATGAGATGCCATAATAATTTTGCTTTATTGACGATTTAACTCTAAAATATACCCATTAGGGTAACTTTAATGTGATAAATATTACCCTAAAGAACATAAAAAGTCAATATGGAATACCCGAATGAGTATAAGTGAAAGATTAAAGCAGGTTGTTGAAGCTAAAAGTCTCAATATTAAAGAATTTTCTGAAATATCTACTATCCCTTATCGTTCCATTCAAAACTACCTGCGCAATGAGCGTGAGCCGAATGTAGAAGCCCTAATTAAACTTAAAGACACGATGAATATCGACATAAACTGGTTACTAACTGGCGAAGGGAAAATGTTTCGTTGCTTACCAAATGATGAATTAACAGAGAAAGAGCAAGCCCTTATCAATCACTACCGAATGATGTCAAAAAGTACACAAACGGCATTTGATGTGTCGTTTAGGATTTTATCTGAGAATCAGCAGGAATCATAAAACAATAGTTTTTGCCTGAGAAAATTTTATTTTTTCGAGCTGGTTCACAAAAATTGAAGAGCTTCTGTCGGCAGAAATGATCTGACTGTTAAAGTAACGTCCAGTTATCAAACATTAAACTAACTGGAGCTTATATGAACATTACAAATAACAAATCTACTTTGCCTCTTAAACAACAATTCAAGCTATGGCTTGAACAAGAGCAAAAAGAGGATGAAATGATTGCCTTTGCAACGATTTCGCATATTTTAAGACGATTTGATCGCCGACTCGCAATCATCAAAGGGAATCAACTTGAAAAACGTTATCTGCGTGAGTGGCGTACAGCGTTCCGTATAGATAAAAACATTAAATTGAGTGTAATATTATAACGAAAAGGTTATGATTACTTACATTCCAGCCTTTAAATTGTAGGATAGTTATACATGAAATTAAACAAAAAAACTTTCCTTTTTGAAGGAATGATCCAACCATTTTATGAAATGGCAGCTTATGAAGCTTTATGGAAAGATTACGGTTCCTTTAAAAAATGGCGGATTTATTTAGAGAATATCCAGATTCTAAACCTTCAGATTTTATACGTCCTGAAGAAATTATAGAGATGAAAACATTTATACAGAATCAGTTTCAAGATAAAGGAATAGAAAGTGTGGGCATCCGTATAAACGGATGTTTTGATTATCCTGAGCGTTTAAGAGATGCGAACAATCCAATTGAAGCGTTCTATTTTAGAGGAAACTGGGAACTTATTGAGCATCCTAAAAGGGCAGCTATAGTTGGTTCTAGAAATGTTAGTGTAGCCAAAGATTCTGTATTTGTTACCGATTCATTAAGACCCTATCAAAAACTATCATTGGATATGAATTTAAGCCATATCCGTATTCCACGCGGTAAACGTGCAGTTGGTACATTCAATATTCAAATGATTAACAACTACCATAGCCGATTGAAAAATATGATTGTTCATCGGTTTAAAGGCGTAGCAACTAAATATTTGAATAATTATTTGGTGTATCACAATTTTGTGAATTTCGCCAAAGATACATTAACAAATAAAGAAGCAATTTTGCTGGATTTTATTCGCAAAACTATGTGTTCAGTACGGTCGCAGACGTAGCTAAACGTCCTGCTATTCCTGTGTAAAAAATACGTTATCAACCTTTCAAACGATTGGAATTTTAAAATGAGTAATAAAAAAGTAAGCGAAACAGAAACAGAATGGTTATTCAAAGACTTGTTAGAAAGCAATGGTTACCTAACAGATGGCAATTTAATTGTTGAGTTTAAAGATAAGACCAATAATGAAAAACTGAAAAAAACGCTAGTAAACGCTAGTAAAAAAGGAAACAAGAATGGTATTCCTGATTTCATTATTCGTTCACACAAATATCCCGATATTGTTTTCTTAATTGAGTGCAAATCTGATACTAAATACCATGAGAGCGAAAGCAGAAGTAATATCGGAAAGTATGCAGTAGATGATGTTCTACATTATTCGTCTTTTGTATCAAAAGAGTTTGACGTTTTATCAATAGCTATTAGTGGTACAAATGATAATTATTTGGTTAATTCATTTTGGCAATTAAAGGGGACTGATGAAGTTAATGAAGTCAAATCTGATAAATTATTAACTTATCAGAATTATTTACGTTTAATCCTAGATTCGGAAGTTGCATTCCATAGAGATTACAATACACTTTTAAAATATGCGAAAACCTTAAATGCTAAATTACACAAGAAGAAAATTAAAGAATCTAATCGGGCGTTGTTAATTAGTGGCATTTTAGTAGCCTTGCAACATAAGCCGTTTTTAGCAAGTTATTCTGAACATAAAACACCGCACTCGCTGATTTCTAGCCTTATAGGTGCAATATCATCTGAATTAAGGGCGGATAGCTTAAAAGACAAAAATGCTGACACGGTATTGGGTTCATTTAGCTTCATAAAGTCAAATAAAACATTTGAAGACGAAAAAACAGGTTTATCCAACCTTTTAGAAATTATTGAAGACATACACAAGAATGTATATACATTTCTTGATAAATACAAGTACATAGATACTTTGAGCCAATTTTATATTGAGTTTTTAAGATACGCCAATACAGACAAAGGATTAGGCATTGTCCTCACACCGTTACACATTGCTCAATTATTTGCAAAAATGGCAGGTGTAAATAAAGATACCATTGTTTTAGATAACGCAGCAGGTACGGGCGGTTTCTTGGTAGCTGCAATGGGAGAAATGATACAAGACGCAGGAGATGATGAGAAAAAAATATTGGAAATTAAGAAAAATCAAATCTATGGTATTGAATACGAAGATAGCATATTAGCACTTTTAGTATCTAATATGATTATTCATTCTGACGGCAGAAGTAACATTAACTGGGGGAGTACGTTTGATGTAGTTCCTAGTAAATTGTTGCATTTAAAAAGTGAAGTATTAAATAAACATAATTTGAATGAAAGTAATCTAAAAGACCAAATTAAAATTGCGAAGCTATTAAAAGATTACAACAATATAGATTTGGATAAAAATAAGATTGATGTAGGACTGTTGAACCCACCTTTCAAAATGGCAAAAGATGATATAGAAGAGTTTGATTTCATATTTTCCAATATCAGCGCAGTCAAAAAAGGTGGGACAGTTATTGCATTAGTACCTGTTAGCGTTGTAACTGATACCACAGGCGTTAATTTTGAAAACAAAAAGAAATTATTAAAACATCACACTTTGGAAGCGGTAGTGTCGTTGCCCGAAGAGCTTTTTGCAAATAGCAAAACATCTGTCGTTACTGTTGGCGTAGTTATTACGGCTCATATTCCGCACCCAAAATTAAAAGAAACTTGGTTTGGTTATTGGCGCAATGACGGTTTTGTCAAAACAAAGGTGTATGGACGTTCCGATGTAAATCAATTATGGAATGGCGAAAATGGTTTAGAGCAGCAATGGTTATCAGCCTACTTAAACCGCAAAGAGTGTTCACAATTAAGCATTAAAAAGGCTGTAACTGCTGATGATGAATGGCTGGCGGAAGCATTTTTGCAAACTGATTATACTGTTTTAACGCAAGCAGATTTTGAAAAAGTTATTCGACAATACAAAGCATTTAAACTGGAAAATGATTTATGAAATTGCTAAAAGTTAAAGATTTATTTGAAGTCGTTTATGGCGTAAATTTAGACTTGAACAAATTAGAAGAAGTTGAACCAACTGCCAAAAATGCAATACGGTATGTTGGTCGTAGTGATAAAAATAACGGAATCACAGCGTTTGTTCTAAAAAATGAAGAATGTTCCCCGAACCCTGCCATGACAATTTCGGTTGCTGGCGGTGGTTCGGTAATGTCTAGTTTTCTTCAAGAAGAGGAATATTATTCAGGCAGAGATTTGTTTTTTCTACAACCTAAAACTGAAATGAAAAAAGCTGAATTGCTTTTTTATTGTACTGTTCTACGAATGAACAAATTTAAGTTTTCCTATGGTCGTCAAGCAAATAAAACATTGGAAAATTTAGAAATACCTAAATACGATGATTTTTCGAATTTTAATAATTCGGTAGAAGTTGCAAATTTAGAGAATATCGGCGATGTGAATTTGTTGGTGCAAAATGTATTAATGAAAAAGAACTCAATACCGCTTAATGGGAACTTCAAGAGGCTTGATGAACTATTTACCATTATCAATGGCGTAAGTTCGGATAATGTTGTTGCGCAGCCAACAAAAGATGTGGACGGTTTAATTCCTTATGTTCGCCCATCTAAATGGCAATCAACAAGCTATGCCGGTTTCGTGGCGCGAGATTCAATAACAGAAAATAAACTGTTTCCAAAAGACACCTTATACGTTTCAACAGATGGCGCAGGTAGCCATACTTACTCTTATGTTTCCGTAGAAGATTTTGTACCAAATAGCAATGTATCTGTGTTAATACCAAAATCTGAAATGAATTTAGAAACTAAACTTATTTACGCTGCATTCATTACGGCTAATCGGTTTAAGTTTTCCTATGGAAGAAAGCCAAAAGGAAATAGGTTAGCTGAATTATTATTGCCTGAATTACACTAAATAAAGTGTGCTTATTTAAAACCGAAAGCTATTAAAAGTAGCTTCTGGTTAAATGAGATTTTTAAATCAACCTAATATCCAAACACAGCCTAAAAAATACAGCGGTGGCAGCAATTGCCGTAGAATAGGTGGTAATTACCTGTGTAGGAGAAAATTTTTAATTTTGGCTATCATCCATTGGCATGCTGCTCCTTGAGGTTTGCGTTAATTTGTTCAAGTTGTTCAGCTAAAGTCTTTGGTGAAGTTAAATCTAACTCACCATAACCAAGAAACTGATCGTTATGCCAACGACAGGTTTTGACTTTTTTAATAGGGAAGAAGAATAATCTAACTTTTTGACTCAATTTTTCGCCCACGTGTATCCACATAGGAATAGATAAAACCATTCCTATGGTTAAAAATATGTTTGTGAGCAGTTCAATATTAGTCATTTTCTGTTAATTTACGGTCTTTGCCGACCAAGTGTTCTATAACTTCTGTCATTTCATATCCTATTTGGTATAGTACTATTACTTAATATTATTGAGCTTCCATTTCATATTCATTACCATCTTCATCAATGACAATCATTACACCATTACGGATCCATTCAGCTTCGGCTTGAACTTCATTGCCATATTCATTTACGATAGTGCAATCACCGTATTTCCCAGTCATATCACAATCGTCATAAGAGGTTGAACCTTCATTACAGCTCACTAACAGAACTCTTACATTATAAAGAAAAACGCTTGACAATAACAACTTATCGTGATTTTCACTTCAAAATCTCTTGCAAATCGATCAAATTTTGATCTAGAATGTTGTCACTTTTTTAAAGCGAATCTTCTCGTTTGCTTTTTCGGGAAATTTCCCATTTTTTGTTCAACCAATTTAACAAGAGAAAAACGGCTTATTGGGTAATAAGTCATTGTTTTTTTATGTATGTTGAACAAATAAATGAAAAAGAATAAAAAAATATCTCCATACCTGTCTGCTGTACTTCGCAATTTACCTAGCGTTGCAATCTCGGATTTATCCGAATCCGAAATTCTCATTCTGCTTAAAAATGCCCGTTGGGGAAATTCTCATTGTTTCCACACTGTTGAATGTCCTCGTTGTCGGATTACGCACAAAGCCTATTTCCTTTCTTCTCGCAAGCAATGGCAATGCAAACATTGCCAGTATCGCTTTTCAATTAAAAGCGGAACGATTTTTCAAAACACCAAACTTTCCCTAAAACAAATATTGATTGCTGTTTACTATTTCAGCATTAACAGTAAAGGAATTTCTGCACTCTCTCTTTCTAATCATCTCGGCGTGCAATATAAGACATCGTGGGCGTTACTGCATAAACTTCGTGAAGCAATTGAAAAGACACAAGACTTTACACCGCTCACTGGCATCGTTCATATCGACGGCTGTTATGTGAACCATTACATTCGCCCAAAGAATTTTAAACACCGCCGAATTGATAGACGCAAGAAATGCCATCAACGTAAAGATAAATCCTGCGTTGTGGTTTTCCACCAACAAGCCGCAAATCAGGAAATAATAAAAGGAGTTGACCGCACGCTCGTTGCGTTAGTTAAAGAGGAGAATGCTGATGATATGTTTGCATTAACACATCGCTTGGTCGCACCAAACTCGACAATTTGTGCTGATGAAAATCCTGCTTATGATGGCTTGGCATTTCATTATGATTTATGGCGCGTAAATCATTCGCAAGAGTATTGTTCGATTGACGGCATCACCAATAACCTAGCTGAATCCTTCTTTGCCCGATTTAGACGAATGATAATGGGCGTCTATCATAAGATGGGTAATAACTATATGATGCATTACGCCAATGAAGCTGCGTGGCGTGAGGATTTTCGTTATCAGTCAGATAAAGACAAATTCGACAACGTGCTAAAACGCTGTTTGAAAGCCAGACCTTCGCGAGATTTAACAGGTTACTGGCAAGGAAATAAGAAACCTACGGCAAAATTCGGATTAGAAAGTTTGTGCTTGGAAGCTTCAAACGATAACCAATATTTAGCCGCAGCCTAAACAATTTAAAGCAACACAAGGAGCAATGATGGAAACCATGACACACACCCCACTTAACGTGGATTTAAAAAAGATGGACTATGAAACATTCAAAACCTTTATGCGAGAACTGGCTCAGATGTATTCAAACGTAAAAGATGATGCCTATCTGTTGTTCTATCACAATTTGCGAGACCTCGCGAAAGAAGTCAGTACTCTACCCCGTAATCCATTGATATTTTATGGAGCCTATGAAATCGCTAATAATCAGGTAGTCGTGGCAATATTTGAAATGCAATTTACCGATGAAGTGTTTGAAACCGAAGATGGGAAACCTTATCAGATGCTTTCTATTATTAGTAGTTTTGCAGAAGATAAAATCTATCTACGTTGCCCGACTAAAATTAGGGAACACCTTACCCAACCCGAATATATTACACTTTGCGAGCAAGCCTATCCTGCGATAATGGAACAAATGCTATTAGAGGAGCAACGTGAAAAATTGTTTAGAAGAAAACCGAAAAGCGAGTAATAGAAAAATGAGCAGAATTCTGTAAAATACAATTATAGTAAAAACAATGCCCTTATCGAAATAAGGACATTTTTGTGCAGTTTTGTTTAAATTTTGGTCTTTGTGCAACTGCTACATAATACCGAAGTTTTGTAAAACGCACCGCACTTTTATATGTAACCCCCTAAATTTTCTCATATAAAAGCGTAAAAGCGTTATTAAATTGATATCTAAGGTCTTTATGAAAAAATTATTAAAACCACTTTGTCGCACGCTTACAGCATCCTCTATTGCTCTGGCATTACATCAATCCGCTTTTGCTGCCATTGTACGCAGCGATGTGGATTACCAAATCTTCCGTGATTTTGCCGAAAACAAAGGTAAATTCCATGTCGGCGCAACAAATGTGGAAATCCGGGATAAAAACGGCAATGCGTTGGGTACCCTTTTACCGAATTTACCGATGATCGACTTTAGCCCTGTTGATGTACAAATGCGTGTCGCGACTCTCGTTGATCCGCAGTATGTCGTGAGCGTAAAACATAACAGCGGTTACAAAAATGTTCGCTTTGGTATAAAAACCGGTCATAGTGACATTCCTGATGACACTTACAGATTAGTGGACAGAAATAATGACGGTCCTCCAGATATTTGGTGGAAATACGATCGTCGTCATGAAGACTACCATTCTCCTCGCTTACACCGTTTTGTCACTGAAGTTGTTCCAATGCCAACAACAACGGCAGGAACAGATCCGAATACTTATATGGATACAGCCCGTTTCCCTTATATGCTCAGGGTCGGGGCAGGAACACAATTCCGTGAAAGCGCAGATAAAGACCGTGAAGAATTACAAGGTGCTTATAACTACGCCATCGGTGGACAATCCTATGACTTACAACCTAAAAAACAGGGATTCCTCGATTTATTCGGCAATTTATTTGATAAGCCGCTTACCAACTATGCTGTACCAGGAGACAGCGGCTCACCGATTTTTACCTTTGATAAGCAACAAAATAAATGGGTCTTTTTAGGGACTTATACCTATTGGGGTGGGTATAAAAACACCACTTGGCAGGAATACATTATTTATCGCAATGATTTTAATCAACAGCGATATGCTGAAGATATTGCGGGCCAAATTTCTGCAGATAACAATGAAGAGTTCATTTGGGAAGCAGCAGATAAAACCAGTACGATTCGTAGTACAAAAAATAACAATAAAACCTTAGTCGTTGATTTAATTGATACTTCTTTAAAAACAGCGGAAGAACAGCTTAACTATGGTAAAACCGCTTATTTAAACGGAAATAATGGTTTATTAAAACTCAAAGGCGATATTAATCAAGGCGCTGGTGGGCTTTATTTTAACGGGAATTATACAGTCAGCGGACAAAATGCAAATACCACATGGACAGGCGCAGGAATATCCGTTGCTGCGGGAAAACAAGTTAATTGGCAAATTCGCAATAACGACATTTTATCTAAAATTGGCAGCGGTACATTGCATGTTAATGGAACCGGGAAAAATGACGGTAAAATCAGCGTTGGTGATGGCACCGTTATTTTAAATCAAAAAGCAGATGAAAATGGCAATAAACAGGCATTTAAAGAAGTCGGTATTGTGAGTGGTCGTCCAACGGTTATTTTAAATGATGCCGAACAAGTCAATCCGGATCGTATCTATTTTGGTTTCCGTGGCGGTCGTTTAGATCTTAACGGGAATAACTTAACGTTTAAGCGCATTCGTAACGTTGATGAAGGCGCAATGATTGTCAATCATAATGCAAATCAAGCATCAACGCTTACGCTAACAGGTCAACACTTATTTCTCCCGGAACAAGTTACAATCCGTGAAGTTCAGAATTCAAACCGCCCTGCAGGATATCACTTATATCATTGGCAAAACGGCTGTGAAAATCGTTACTTTGTCTCTAAACACGACAATATGAAAGCGTCATTCCCTTGTAAGCCGGATCAAGGCAGTACAGATGATTGGGAAATCGTGGCAACGGATCGTGAAGAAGCAATTAATATTGTTACCCAAAGGGAAACACAACGACCAGATGCAACGATTAATGCTTTCGATGGTTATTTAGGCGAAACAAATGCCGCTCTCCATAACGGGAAATTGAACGTTAATATCAATTCCGTAAACAATCAATCAACTTTCCTGTTTACCGGCGGTAGTCAGCTTAACGGTGACGTCACATTAAATCAGGGTATTGCACTATTCTCCGGCAGACCTGTTCCTCATGCCAATGATTATTTAAACGGTAACAAAGGGAAAGATGTCGTCTTTGATGATGAATGGATTAACCGCACTTTTAATGCCAACAACATTAATGTAAACAATAATTCTATCTTTTATAGTAGCCGTAACGTTGCCCAAGTTAATGCCAACTTCAATGCAAGCCAAAATGGTCAAATACATTTAGGCTATAAAAACAATGATCCTATTTGTATTCGCTCTGATTACACAGGAAAAGTCACTTGTAGCAATGATGATATTTCAGCCAAAGCGTTAAATAGCTTTAAGGCAACTGAAATCCGTGGCAATACCCAACTCACTGACCATGCCCAACTGATCTTAGGTAAAGCACATTTATTCGGGACGATTAACGGTACAGGAAATAGCTTAGTAAGATTGACAGAAAATGCGAATTGGACACTGACAGGTGATAGCCAAACTGCCCGCTTAAATCTAGAAAAAAGCCATATTTTCTTAAATAGCCAAGAAAACCCTACAGTCTATAATCAGTTAACAATTAATGCGTTAAACGGAGAAGGAACATTTCATTATGCTTCCGCGCTTACCAATCAACGCGGCGATAAAGTCACTGTAACCCATCAGGCAAGCGGTAATTTTGTACTAGATGTTAAAGATAGCGGTGGCGAAGCTAAATATGAAAAACTTGATTTATTGGATGCCTCTAAAGCAATCAGAGATCCGGCATTAAAAGTATCATTAGCCAGAAATCATGTAGATCTTGGTGCCTACGTTTATAGTTTGATTGAACAAGATGGTATTTTCCGACTCTACAATGCCAAGTTAGAAAACGAAAAAATTGAAGCAGAACGTATCGCGAAAGAAAAAGAGGCAGCCCGTTTAGCCGAAGAAGCTCGTCAACGTGAATTGGCACGTTTAGAAGCTGAGCGTATTGCCAAAGAGAAAGCAGAACAAGCGCGTCTTGAAGCGGAGCGTATTGCGAAAGAAAAAGAAGAGGCACGTTTAGCGGAAGAAGCTCGTCAACGTGAATTGGCGCGTTTGGAAGCAGAGCGTATTGCCAAAGAGAAAGAGGAACAAGCCCGTCTTGAAGCGGAACGCATCGCAAAAGAGAAAGAAGCCGCTCGTTTAGCCGAAGAAGCTCGTCAACGTGAATTGGCTCGCTTAGAGGCGGAACGTATTGCTAAAGAGAAAGAGGAACAAGCACGTCTTGAAGCAGAACGCATCGCCAAAGAGAAAGAGGCGGCTCGTTTAGCTGAAGAAACTCGTCAACGTGAATTAGCACGCTTAGAAGCTGAGCGTATCGCTAAAGAAAAAGAAGACGCTCGTTTAACTGAAGAAGCTCGCCAACGTGAATTGGCGCGCTTAGAAGCTGAGCGTATTGCTAAAGAGAAAGAAGACGCTCGTTTAGCCGAAGAAGCTCGCAAACGTGAATTGGCGCGCTTAGAAGCTGAGCGTATTGCCAAAGAGAAAGAAGAACAAGCCCGTCTTGAAGCAGAACGCATCGCGAAAGAAAAAGAGGCAGCTCGCTTAGCCGAAGAGGCTCGTCAACATAATGCAACAAAACCTGTGACATACAAACAAAAAGAGATTATCAGTGCGAATACCAATGCTGTCCTATCTGATACAGCGATGTTGACCGCACTTAATCTTCAGTTAGCTTCACGTTTAGATCGAACAATTTTGACTCAACGTTCTGGTATGTGGCTTTCTTATAACAATAGCGAGCATAAATATCATTCTGATGATTACAAAAACTTCCACAGTAAAAGTAATCAGGTTGCATTAGGTGCGGAAACACCTGAAATGACGAATGGTGTTGTATTAGGGGCGATGGTAACCCACGCACAAACCAATAATGAGTTTTCATCATTAAATGGTAAAAACACCCTCTCCTTAGCAACCCTGTATGCAAAACAGCAAATCGATCGATTTAGTTGGGCTATTGATACAAGCTACGGTTGGTCGCGCAGCAAAATTGACGGCGAACATAAATTTGATCGCAATATCGTAAATGTTGGTCTTAATATGGCTTATGACGTCATGATAAATGGTCTGCAAATTACACCAATGCTCGGCGTTCGTTATCACCAATTCAGCTCAAGTGAAGGCGAATTAAAGGGCGTTATTGTGAAAAACCCGGCAATCAAGTTGCCGACCTACCACACAGGCGTAAAAGTAGGCTATCACTTTAACGTCAACGGTTGGGAAATTACGCCGGAGATCTCAACTTACTACGTTTCTACAGGAAATAAATCTTATAGCCAACGTATTAATGAGCAAGAATTTGAGCAAACATTTGGTCATTATACTTACCATGAGGCAAACCTCAGCTTTGGTTATAAACCTTGGAAAGTCTCAATATATGCTGGCAATAGCCGAGGTAAAAACAAAGAGAAACAGAACCAATTTGGTGTAAAACTCAACTATAGTTGGTAAAACACCTAAAAAAACGACCGCACTTTAACCTGTCCCAAAACTTGGACAGATATTAAATATTGAGCTCTGTCCAGCACAGAGCTCAAATTTTTTAATCTGAGTTTAAGGCATACCTCGTTATAATAACGAATATAGCCATGCATACCGGCTCTAATTCATCAATATTATTGAACTGGCTGGAATGATTTTAAGGTGTTAAAGGCACTCGCTATCACAGCATTGACATAACAATTCTCCAACCAAATTATGCTTCGTCATGTCATTGGGCTTACTTTGCCTTATTTTACTTTTTATCTGCGCGCATCGGAAAGGATAGCCTGGAATTACAACAGGATTTAAATAAAAACATTGACGATTTTAATCGCTTATTAGAAAAGTTTAATACCGTTACTGCCCGTAAAAATCGCTCAGGAAAAGAGATGGTGAAAGCTCAAACCATGGCGGCGAGGCAACAGAGCTTAAGTAGAACTTTCAGCCAAAGACATTAAAACTATCCCTGACATCGAACCTTATAGCACGATAATGAAGAGAACCATTTGTTAGCGCATCAATAAAATAGAACAAAGTAACTGAGCTTTTTGTCATGGAGCTTTGTAAATTTATGATAGTTCTTCTTTTCGGCATCCCAAAAATCGCCATATTCCAACGGCAATGAAGGTGGCGGCGAGGTAAACTGTGAGATAGCCAAAGGCATGCGCGAGGCGGAGGGAGACAAAGCCTGCTAGGTAGGCACCTAAGAGGGCGACAGAAAATTGCAATGCGCTGTCGAGCGTGGCGTAAGTTTGAGTGGATTTGTCCATAATCATGGCGAGCAAGCACGGCACAAGTAATGCGTAAGTCATACTTAATAATAAGATTGGTACGGCGATAAGATAAGTAAAATCCGTGCCGACATATTCAAATAAAATAAATAAGCAGAAGGCAAAAATTTGGCTAAATAATACCCATTGGGTGACAGAAACCCGAGAATATTTTTTGAGTAATAGACCACTGAGCGGAGCAAAGGCGATAGCACAAAGGGGTTCGAATACTGAAAGTAATAGCCCAATGTGTTGGCTGCTCCAGCCCAAGGCATTTAGACGCGGAATGAAACTACTGACCACCATGCCGCTGGGAATAAACACAAATAACAATAAAATCAACCAACGAAATGAAATGTGCTGTTGTTGCCAAAAGTAGAAAAAGCGTGTGAATAAAAAACGCAATGACGGATTTTGCGGTTCAGCGGCAACTGTAGGTTCGGAATATAGGCTAATTTGTAGAATCAATAGTAGTGCAAAAACACTGATTAAATCCACCGCACTTTGCCAGCCGTAATGATGATAAATTAACAATACCAATCCGCCACCAAGCATTTTGCCAATACGCCCAGCAATAACCTGAATCACGCCTCCAAAGCCACGTTGCTCAAAAGGCAGGATTGAACATGTTAACCCTAGTGCCGCACAACCGAAAAATAAAC
>ERZ773009.1593-NODE-1593-length-15334-cov-4.636625_pt1 | contig 15334 bp, 14 predicted proteins | sample MGYA00580663_ERZ773009 | MGnify/ENA primary metagenome ERZ773009 (study PRJEB29015, sample SAMEA2737969) | human oral metagenome | biome: human oral; feature: human-associated habitat; material: dental | place: China | collected 2026 ... | reverse complement strand
AAGTCAATGAATATGGGGAACGACAGGCAAAGGGAAATGAGAAAAACCTGTGTTTTAAGGGGTGGGAAACTTTAGTTATAAAAATAATCTTTTGTAGAAAAAAACAGCATTCTTTTGCCACAAACATTTTTCTTTTTCCGTCTCTATAGATGTAAACGATTACAGATTTATCAACCTAATTAAACATCAAGACAATGAAAACAACAATCTTTACTATCGCATTCGCTGTAGCTGTACTATTCTCTGGGTGCACCTCACAAGCAACTCCTACAACCATCATCACACAACATACGAATGATGCTGTAGAATCTATTTTCAAAGAGTTTAAGAGTGAAAAGGATGTCACTTACGTCAATCTGCCTAAGATGCTTATAAAGTTTGGAATGAAAGCTGCTGATGACAAGATTGCCGATGCATTCGCTGAACAAATTGATGGACTACAGATTTTAGCATTCAAGGATGCTGATCAAAAGACAAAAGACAGTTTCTACAATCGTATCAACAAACTGGAAATGAAAGGATATGAGCCAATGGTAAAGGTAAATGAAGATGGAGAAAAGGTCAGAATACTCATTAAAGGTAACGAACAAGAAGTACAGAGTATTGTTATCTTAGCTCTGGACCACGAAGACTGCTCGCTCATTAAGATTGACGGACGTATCAATCCAGCTAACATTGATGATATCGTAAAGTCACAGACAAAGTAAACAAGGACAATACATGAAACGGATTCTTATTTTATTTGCCTTTTCAATTAGCGTATTAGGGTCTTCTGCACAAAGCGTAGAAGCGCTATTCAGACAATACAAAAGTGAGAAGAATGTGGAATATATACACATTCCACGTTTTATAATGTCAATGGCTAAGATGCTTACAAAAGCAGAGCTTGAAGAAGCTAAGGCATTAAAAGCAATCTCTTCTATTCGGGTTCTTAGCTTGGAAGAATGTTCTCCAATCGTTAGACAGAACTTTCAAAAGACACTTCATACCTTTCACCCAAGTGGATATACGCCAATCATCTTCAGTAAAGAGGCTGATGAGACCAATTATATCTACGTAAAAGAAAAGAAGGGATATATCCGTGAACTGCTCATTCTTTCTGCCGACAAGCAAGATGGAGCTATTGTCCATATTAAAGGCAGGATAAAACCCGAAGAAGTGAACACTGTTGTAAAACAGAATACAAAGAAGAAACTGAAAGAGCTATAAGGTGTATTGCGATTTACTACGTACACTATAGTTTCTTATTGCCTACAGTGCACATCTATTATCTATGCAAGCAAGCGAATTCAAACAGCTATTCCTACCCTGCCATCGGAAACTCTTTTCGGTGGCATATAGGCTGATGGGGAACGCTCAAGCTGCTGAGGATATGGTGCAAGAGACTTTCTTAAAACTCTGGATGCAGCGTGATAAGATTGAAAGGGTAGACAATCCTGAGGCTTATAGTATAATGGTGCTGCGCCGACTATTCTATGACAGAATGAGGACAGGGCATCTACAAGAAGTCGACAAAGATGTGGGAAGTTTACAGGTTACTTCCTCGCAGAATATCAGTAGACAGTTAGAGGCTGCCGACGAATACCAACGAGTAAGACAGTTGATTTCCCATTTGCCCGAGCCGCAAGGAAGAATCATGTTAATGCGTGATGTTGAAGACCGCAGTTTTGAGGAAATCAGCATCGAAACAGGGCTTACGGAGGTGAATATAAGAAGTATTCTCAGCCGTGCCCGAAAGAAGATTAGAGAACAGATAAAAGCAATGAGATATGATAAAGACTGAAGACATAAAGCGTTTACTTGACCGATACTACGATGGAATGACCACCGAAGAGGAGGAGAAGACGCTGCGCACCTACTTCAACGGCAGTGATATCGATGCCAGTTTGACGGAGGAACGCTTCTTCTTCACGGCTCTTCAGTCATCAGAATGCCCTACACCAGCAGGGATGGAAGAGCGACTCAGTCGACAGATTAGCCAGTGGAACACCTTAGAAGTCACTAATCGTCGTGCGATAAGGCATATCAACCTGCGCTGGGTAGTAGGGATAGCAGCCAGTTTGTTGCTTCTCTTTGCTGCTGGAGCTATCGTTTACCAAAACGAGAATAAGTCTCCACAAACTGAACAGGATACCTATACTAATGCTAAAGACGCTTACGCCGAAACGTCAAAAGCACTGATGAAATTCTCAAAGACGCTCAATAAGGGTATTGACGCTACTGAGAACATCACTAATAAAACAAGGGATTAGATTATGAAGAGAATTATTTTAACGCTTTGTATGACTATAATAGCCTGTATAACGGCATTCGCTCAAAAGGCATTGTTCGAAAAATACAGCGAAACAGATGGTGTCTCCACTGTCTACATATCACGTAATATGATGCGAATGATGGGCAATGTGAAAGCAGGTAACAAGGATATCAGTAAGATTGCCAGCCGTCTCGACTATCTGCAGATACTCTCCTGCGAACGTCCTTCACTGATTCCTTCTATCAAGAAGTCTGCCCAAAGCATCTTCAATCAACAAAAGTATTCAATTGTAATGCAAGTCAATGAGGGGGGCGAACATACTACTATCTACGAGCGGCATTACCCGAATGGAAAGAAAGAGTTTTCCCTGCTCGCCATAGAACGCAATGAAATTACAATTATCAACCTACTTGGTAATATCTCTCTACAGGATATTCAAGGAATAGCTGGTGGGAAATAATCCACCAGCTTTTTTGGTTATATAATAGAAATAGAGTACTTTTGCATAAAATAAGCTGCATTCGGCAAAGTTAAAGCAAGCTTTACTTTGTGCTCATTGGCAATATTTTTGCAGAAAATAAACAAATGAAAATAGGTATATTCGTTGGAAGCTTTGATCCATTTACAATAGGACATGACGCTATTGTACGCCGTTCCTTGCCACTCTTCGACAAGGTTGTGATTGGTGTTGGCATCAATGAGCGGAAGAAGTGCATGCTCAGTGCGGAGGAACGGACCCAGCGCATAGCACGACTCTATGCTGACGAGCCAAAAATTGAAGTAAAGACATACAGCGACCTCACTATCGACTTTGCACGAAGAGAGGGAGCCGAATATATCATTAAGGGTGTACGTGGCATAAAAGACTTTGAATATGAACGCGAACAAGCTGATATCAACCGACGCTTGAGTTCTATTGAGACTATCTTTTTCTACGCTGAACCACAATTTGAAAGTATCAGTTCAAGTGTTGTAAGAGAACTGAAAAACTTTGGAAGAGACATCACTGAGTTCTTGCCAAAGGGATATTAACGATTAGACAGAGGCGTACAAGCCTCATCGATAAAACATAGACACGATGATAACATATAGTGCTGAAGGCGTTAAGATGCCTAAAATCAAGAAACGAGAGATTTCTCGTTGGATTAAAGCTGTTGCTGCAACACATGGTAGAAAGGTTGGAGAAATTGGTTATATGTTCGTAGATGATGAGAAGATTCTCGAAGTAAACAACGAGTATCTTGGACATGATTACTACACAGACATCATTACTTTCGACTATGATGAGGAGGATGTGCTCAATGGCGACCTTGTTATCTCACTTGATACAGTCCGCTCTAATGCCGAACTTTTCAAGAAGTCATATGAGGACGAGCTTCACCGAGTTATCATTCATGGGATTCTTCACCTCTGTGGTATCAATGACAAGGGTCCGGGCGAACGTGAGATTATGGAAGAAAACGAGAACAAGGCGCTTGCCTTGCTCAAGGAGATGTGCGGTCGTCCATAATCAATGCTCTACAAGTTTCGGTATGAAGTAAGCCAAAATCGTTGCATCATAGAAAAGTGTTGATGATTAGTAGCATTCCATTCAAACATTATTTTTTTGAATGGAATTATAATTTCAAGACACCTTACTGGACGACTTGGATTCAAGAGTACCTGAACAAACATAATGTGCGGAACTTTGATACGAGAGTATCATTGTTCCGCACAACTGTTTTCTTTATTTCTCACGAAAGTAATTATCTGCTTTCGTGAGAAAAACTTGATAAAGATGTCCTTTTGCAGTAGAGAAGAATATGGTAATACTTTTCAGAACTACTATTGGTTCATCATTCTTCCCAAACACCTTTTACCTTTTTCCAAGGTGGATTGAAAGATATGTCATCTTCATACTCGTCATACATAAAAGGATTCTCTTTGCTATCTGCATGGTCGTTGCTACTGCCACTACCTGCCGTAATGAGAAGTTCGGGCGTTACCAAGACTTCCCATATCTTGGGTGGAATATATGTTCTTTTCATGATTTTTCTTTCTTTTAGTTTACAATAACCTTTGTACCATTGATAAGATAGAGTCCTGCTGGTAGTTCTATCGTTCTACTTTCACCAGCATTGAGTGTCACAGTCTCGACCTTCATTCCGTTTGCATTGTGGATACTGAAATGTACGGACTTTGCAGCCGTTGCCATAATGTGTCCCCTGCCCGTCTGGACAGCAAGATCTGGCTCATGGGTAAGGTCGGAGATACCTGTTGTCATACCGTCATAATCAGTTATAACATCAAAGCCTATCATCTCCTTTGCTCCCTGACTACTTCTGTTGTAGAGGTAGCATGCACGGAAAGGATAAACGTAAACTGACGGATACATTAGGAGAAGATTCTTAGAACTAAGGAACATGTTCCCAGAGAAGTAGAATACGTTCTTTGTGTTTCTGTCTACCTTCATGCCTGCATAAGAACCGCAGTTGCTGAACTGATAAGCATTGCCTGCAATCTTGCCTGTTGCCTTTTCACCCGAATAGGTGTAGCCTGAAGTTTCCAGTTTGTCCTCAGATGCCATCACATCCGCACCATATTGTGTGGCAATGAAGGAAATCTTTTCATCGGTAGGTGCATTGATTACCTTGACCATGTAAGGTACGTTAGCTTCGGTACTGCTGCCCTCAACACGATCGAACTTTGCCGATGCGTAATAGTTACGGGACGAAGCAGTCTCGGGATCTGACAGGAACAGGCAGTCTTCCTCGTGCATTCTCAACACCTCGAATGAGCAGGCATCCGCAGTGGCATTGGTGTGTATGCCATTTGTCAACGAGAGCGTGAACGGCAGGATAATGGAAGCATTCGCAACCTTACCATTCTTTGGGATAGTGATCTCTCGTTGATAGATTGCATAATTCTCCCTCGGAACAGTAATCTTGTATGGAGCAAAGAATGGTTGCCTGTCAGTAATAACGATGTTCTTGCAGGCATGGTAGTCTCCGCTCTTCGTCTTCTGCACATAGTTATCCTCATTGTAATTGGAACGCTCTGGGAAGTAGATTAAGCAGTTCGGGTTCAGCAGTCCCTTCATGCGATCCATCTCTTTCTTCTCTGGAATATGGACAGAATAAAGGTCAGTATAGTCAAGATATAGTACCTCATATCCCGTAGCATGCTTAGCAGCAAGTGCTTCCGTGAGAGCCTTCTCCATCATCGGAACAGTTAGGTAAGCATTACCTGTAGGTATCTTTTGATTTGTCTGCGCATCAAGGGCAACGAATCTGCCACCATACATAGGCTTGTCTGTATCTTTGCCTTCAAGGTTGTAGCAAGTATGGTCATAGATCTTTGTCAATTCACACTGCGCCTTGTAGTCCTTAACAATGAGCTTGATGTCCATGAGGTAATAGGCATAGTAGCGATGCTCCAATGCAGTGGTCGGTGCTATGTTCCATCGTGTTTCATCTCCCGTGAAAAGGTAACATTCCTTGGACTTATTGATGGCAACTTCAATGTTGCTGGTGAATGTTCCGCCCTGTTCTCTATAAAGTGACTCAGAATAAGGGTACTCCTTGAGTGTTGTCGGGCTCGAACTGGTATTATTGTTGTTCAGTTCATCAATGTTGCTATACTTGAAAGGCTTGTCACCGCACATCTTAGTGCTCACTTTCTTGTCGGCTTCTTCCATACCCGTAGCCATATACTGCTTTCCATCACCGAAGCTGTTGTAATAGTCTGACTTGGCGAAGTAGTAGCGTGCATGGCGTGTTCCACCGGGATAAGTGTTGTCTCCATACTTACTGTATAGGTTCTCAAACGTGAACTTACATCTCTCTGTATCACCCATGAAATCCTTTGGCACATAGAAAAGAAACTTACCACCTGATACTTGGAAATCGTTGGATGTGAACTGTTGCATTAGCGTAGGACCGTTTGCTTTCAACGAATGGCAGATGATGTCAATAGAGTTGATGAATGGATCCAGTGCTTCAAGGGTTAGTTCAAAGGTAACAAGAGCTTTTGAACCAGAAGCCAGACCAGACACCTCAAACTTGACAGCATCGTTGTTTAGATTGGGTATCTCAATGGTTCCGTCAGCCCCTGAGGTTACCTTAATAGTTTTATAAGGGGTGTTCTTGTCGGTAGCATATACCTTTAAAGTATAAGGTGAAGGAGTGAAGGCTGGATTGTCTACTATTCCATTTGCCTGTGAGTATGTGGCAAAAGCATTGCTCTTGTCTTGCAGCTGGGCATTGCCCTTTCTGTCAGGCATAGAGAGATACAAAGTCTTACCATCAACAACTCTCCAGATACGATCACCAATCTTCTGAAATACCGAAGCCTTCGTAGGACTGTTTGTCGGATACAGGTAATACGTCTTGTTTGCATAATGAGTATACAGATAACTGCCCCCACTGTAGAGTTTACCACTACCTTCACCAGTCATTGTCCAGACTACTGGTCTGTTCTCGTTCCACTTACCATCTGGCTGAAGATAGTATGTCTTCAAACCAAAGGTTCCTCCTTTTGCCGTAATATAGAAGCCATCATTGTAAGGAACACTACTAGAATTTGCAGCCGTGCCATAGTGATATTTGATTTTGGCACTCGTAATGCGATAGCCCAGCGGAATGTCTTTTTCATCCTGCGACTTGGTTGAAGTGGGTGTCTCAATATAATAGGTGTTATTACCAACGGCATAATAGAGTTTTCCGTCATTGTTTAGTGCCTGGATGTCACCAGTATTAGCTATTGCTGGCAGTTTCTTGTCGCTTGTGACAGCATCCTGCTGATAGAAATGATTGTTCGCCATAAGTTCCCTGACATTACGATAGTCGTAACTAAAATAGGTCACACCGCTTTTTTTGTTTGGCTTTATTTCTCCTAAGTCCAGCTTACTGGTAGCAAAAGGAACATCCACCATATTAACACCATCCTTGATAATCATAGAAGGTGAACCTGGAGCTACGTTTGCCTGAAATGGTCCTTCAGCGGTGAAGTAAAGCTCGCATGACTTGATAGTCACACCATAGAACTCGTCCCACTGCCTCCAGAAATAAAAATAAAGGTTGTTACCCATATCGGCATCATCCTTACTGGTTCGCTCAATAACATACTCTTTGGAATCATTGTATGATCCCATTACGTCTGTTTTTGCTTTCGGAATACTCTGATTAAACTTTTCATCTGTTTCGTACATAACTTTATTCATGCCTTTAATCTGCATGGTATTGACCGTTTTACCATTAAGATTATTCATCAGAACGATGCGATAACGAGTAAAGCGAAAGCCCTTGGGCAGAGAGATGTTCATACAGGTTGTAACGTTCTTTCCACCCATCACAACATACATTCCTTGTTGGTTATCTAAAGAGATGTTACCTGCTGGATCCTTCAGCTGTCCCCCTTCCACCAGTTCCGTCTTGTCGGAAACAGTCAGTGTTAGTGGCAACTGATTATGCCGCCACAACGAACTCCAACCATGTTGGAATCCAACTTCATTTTCATAGGTCAAACCTGCAACCAACTTCCCAGACTGGGGACTTATAGTCACGTTTTGTGCTTTGGAAACCGAGAAAGAGGCAAATAGCATCAATAATACCATTGTCCGCTGAATCAGAATCAGCCGCCGCCCTCTCCCTTTTAATGATAAAGACAGGTGCTTCATAATTCTTTTCTTTAAGTTCATAAATACTTATATTAATCTGATATATATTGTGTGGAGTTGATACGTAAAATGTCTCTTGGTCTCAATAGTTGCTTTCACAAAAATAAAAAAACAACTTAATGTCGCCAAATAACTTTACAAACGATAGACTCTGTGGCTATCATTAATATGCGTCTGTGCATATATTAACGGACATTCAACTATCCATGGAATCAAAAATACTAATTTGAAGCGTTCAAAGTGTACAAAAATTGCTACAATCAATACAAAATAGTAACGGAACAGGACACATGAAGCTCCTCAAAAAGGGTAGTTACAAGTTCAACTAATAGAGTGTTGAGGAATTAAGTTTGGTTCTTCCGTTAAATGTGTGGATACTTTTTGTATAGTGTTAACGGCAGAACATAACGTACTCATTTAACAAAGACATAGCCAAGACTATCAACTATCTATTCTTTTCTCATCCTCCGAACCAGTTTTTTTCTTTTTAATACTCGAAAATCCAATGACAATTCCTTGAAAAGTATTTACATAATATTACATAAAACTTTTATCAATAAGGCTAAAAGCACATAAAAAGGGTGGGCTTGTAACCAACAAGATACCAGTTAGTTATAAAGTGGTAACGTAAAAGGTGCTTAATTGGACTTCAAAAGGGCGTTAGTAAGGGTCTTAAAGGGCATCTTTTGCAAGCCAAAAGGGCGTTAATAGTAAGCTAATTAATGCCCTTCTCGTTTTGTATATTTGATTTATCTTTACAAAGAAATACTTTGGTAAGCGTTATGATTTAGCCTTTAAGTTTAATAATGATAAGTACTATTGTTCAGAACTTATATACGACATCTATAAGGATCAGTTTGGTATTCAACTCGCTACGCCCAAGCCAATCAAGTCTTATCATATCTTCGGACTTGGTAAACTAATGAAAAGACGTGGTATGGACCCAAATCAGAAAGTCGTTGCCCCTTGTGACTTGTTATAGATTTAGCGGCATAACGGAAACCGAGTTCTCATATTGTCTCGTACTCTCCACAAGTAACCTGTCCACTCGTTCACTTGTCCACTCGTCCCCTTGTTACTCTGTCTTTCTTTACTATTAACTTGTTTACTCGTCCACCCGTTCACTTGTTCACTTTCTCCCAAGAGTGTATTATTTACGTAATATCCTCCCTTTCTCATTGCTTATTTGTTTTTTTTTATTAACTTTGCCTACATTGATAGAAGAAGTGAGGTCTGCATGCTGAGTAACAACCTCATAGCGTCTTTGTAGAAACCTTGAAGAAGGCAGTCAGAGACAGACAAGACAGAATATAACACCTAACTATTATGCATAAACAATTTTTAATCGGTTTATTATTATCGTCATTAACAGCTGCGCCTATACAGGCTGATGACTATCCTGCTGGAGGCTATCTCTTCGGTCAGGCAACAGCACCAACTGGTAATGAATGGCAGTCACCTGGTGCACTGGGTTATAACAAGTTGCCAGCTCGTGCGCTATTCTCTTCTTTCTCTTCGGTTGATGAGGCAAGAAAAGTATTGCCAGAGTTTGCTAAGGATTACCTTTCTCTTAACGGAGAATGGAGTTTCCACTTCTCAAAGAACCCCGATGAACGTCCAAAAGACTTCTTCACAAAGGGTTATGATGACAGCAAGTGGGACCGCTTGCAGGTGCCAGTAAGCTGGAATATGGCTGGTATTCAGAAGGATGGAACACTGAAGTATGGTGTGCCAATCTATGTGAATCAGTGGGTTATCTTCAAATATAACATCGAGCCAGGCGACTGGAAGAAGGGTGTTATGCGTGAACCGCCAAAGAACTATACCACTTACGAATATCGTAATGAGGTGGGTTCGTTCAGAAGAAGCTTTGATATCCCAGCAACTTGGGACGGTAAGGAAGTCTACCTCAACTTTGATGGTGTAGACTCATTCTTCTATTTGTGGATCAATGGTCGTTATGTAGGATTTTCAAAGAACTCACGCAATACGGCACAATTCGATATTACCCCTTATATCACTAAGGGAAAGAACGAGGTAGCAGTAGAGGTTTATCGTTCGTCAGACGGTAGTTTCCTCGAGGCACAGGATATGTTCCGCTTGCCAGGTATCTTCCGTAATGTCAGCGTAACAGCTACTCCGAAGGTACATATTGCTGATGTGAAGGCTATCCCTTCTTATACAGACGGCAAGGGGACTATAAATCTCAATACAACACTGCAGAACCTCACAGCTAAGAATGCGAAGGATCTCCACCTTCGTTGGAGCATCTATAAAAACAGACTCTTTGCTGATGACAACGAGTTGGTGGCAACCTTCGAGGATGCAAAGGCAAAGACCGTTTGTAACAGTAAGGGACAGGCTGATGTTAGACAGACACTCACTGTGAACAATGCGGCAGCATGGACAGCAGAAGAACCTAACGTCTATGTTCTCGTTGGTGAGTTGATGCAGGGAAAGAAAGTTGTTGAAACGATAAGTTTCCAAACTGGTTTCCGTACTGTTGAAATCAAGGATACACCAGCAAGTCAGGACGAGTTCGGTTTGGCTGGAAGATATTACTATATCAATGGTAAGCCGGTGAAACTTAAGGGTGTGAACCGCCACGATACCAACCCATTGACAGGTAAGGTCATCTCTCGTGAGCAGATGGAACATGAGGTTATGCTGATGAAGCGTGCGAATATCAACCACATACGTACCTCTCATTATCCTAACGATCCTTATTTCTATTATCTCTGCAATAAGTATGGTATCTACTTAGAGAGCGAGGCAAACATTGAGAGTCATGAGTACTTCTATGGCAAGGCATCGCTTTCACACGTACCAGAGTTCCAAGCAGCACACGTTGACCGTGTAATGGCAATGACGCACCAGCTTGTTAATCAGCCTTCAATCGTTATCTGGAGTTTGGGTAATGAGGCAGGACCTGGTCATAACTTCGTTGTAGCCTACGACTCTCTGAAGGCTTATGATGCTTCAAGACCAGTGCAGTATGAGCGCAACAACGACATCGTGGACATGGGTTCTAACCAGTATCCAAGTATCGCGTGGACACGTGATGCGGTGAAGGGTAAGATGGGTCTTAAGTATCCTTTCCATATCTCAGAGTATGCCCATTCAATGGGTAACGCTGTAGGTAACCTCGTTGACTATTGGGAGGCAATGGAGTCTACGAACTTCTTTATGGGTGGTGCTATCTGGGACTGGATTGACCAGAGTATGTACAACTACACAAAGGATGGCAAGCGTTACCTTGCTTACGGTGGTGACTTCGGTGATACGCCTAACGATGGACAGTTTGTTATGAACGGTGTTATCTTCGGTGATGAGGCTCCAAAACCACAGTATTATGAGGTGAAGAAGGTGTATCAGTATATCGGAACAAGCTGGAAGGATGCTAAGACAGCTACTTTGGACGTGTTCAATAAGAACTACTACTCTGATGATCTCAGTGGTTATGCAATGTCTTATAGTCTGACCGCTGATGGTGTAACCGTTAAGAAGGGTGACCTTGAGCTTGGTAGCGTGCCAGCAAGAAGTCATAAGAGCATTACAATCGCAGGACTCAACGAGGGTCTTGACCCAAATAAGGAGTACCTCCTCCACATTACCTATCGTCTCAAGCATGATATGCCATGGGCAAAGGCAGGTTATGTTCAGGCTGAAGAGCAGTTGCCTGTACAGGTAGCAGCGGCTCGTCCAGCTATCTCTGCAGCAGGTAAGGTGAATATGTCTGCTGTAAAGGATAATAAGATCGCCTTCTCTGGCAAGACCTTTACAACGACATTCGACCTCACAAAGGGTACGATTTATAACCTTCAGTATGATGGTAAGACTATCATTGCAGACGGTTGTGGACCAGAGTTGAACGCTTTCCGTGCATGGGTTAACAATGACAACTGGGCTTACGAGGCATGGTATGCAAATGGTTTGAACAACCTGCAGCACAAGTGTACTAACTATACAACCCACGCAAATGCTGACGGTTCAGTTTCAGTTGTGTTCAATGTTGAGTCACAGGCACCTTATGGTTATCGCCTTGAGGGTGGCAATGCCAACTGGAAGAAGCTCATCGAATACAAGGAAAAGCCATTCGGCAAGGATGATTTCCGCTTCAATACACAGGTGGTTTATACCATCTTCCCTGACGGTAGCATTGAGAGCGAGAGCGCAATAACAAGTAACAAGCCTAATCTGACACTCGCTAAGTTAGGTTATACCGTACGTGTTCCAAAGGCACTCAGTCTGTTGAATTACTATGGTCGTGGTACTGTAGACAACTATCCAGACCGTAAGACAGGTCAGATGATTGGTATTTATGAGCAGCAGGAAGTTGAGGATGAGTTCGTTGCCTTCCCTAAACCACAGGATACGGGTAACCATCAGGATACTCGTTGGCTCTCACTCACTGGTAATACTGGTAACAATGCCCTCTATGGTGCTATATTCGTGGCTAAGGATAAGATGAGTTTCTCAGCACTTCCTTGGTCGGATAACACCATCGCAATGGCTAACCACCCACACGAATTACCTCAAAGCGAATATACTTATTTGCATCTTGACATGGCAATCACTGGTCTTGGTGGTAACAGCTGTGGACAGGGTGGTCCGTTACTGCGCGACCGTGTTATGGCAACGCCACACACTTTCGGTTATATGATTCGCCCAATGAATTCTGTTAAGACCAACGACCTCGTTAGCAATGCAAATGTAAGTCTTAATGGTGCCACACCACTTACCATCGTACGTGACGGTGAGGGCAATGTGACAATCAATGCTAACGGTGCGAAGGGCGATATCTACTATCGTGTTAACGACGGCAAGAAGGCAGTGAAGTACACTGGCCCTGTTAGCTTGCGCAATGGTGGTACGATCTCAGCTTGGACAAAGGAGAATGATTGGCTCGTAGCTTCTCAGACCTTCTCACGCATTGAGAGTATTCCATTGTCAGTAGTCTTCGCTTCAAGTCAGGAGAGTGGTGAGGGTGATGCAAGCCACCTTACCGATGGAAATCCAAGCAGCTACTGGCACACAATGTACTCTGTTACTGTGGCAAACTACCCACACTGGGTTGATTTCGACTGTGGCGGCATGAAGACTATCAAGGGTTTCACCTACCTTCCACGTCAGGACAGTAACAATGGTAACATCAAGAAGTACAGCATTCAGGTAAGCAACGACGGCAAGACATGGGGTAAGGCTGTCGCTGAAGGTGAGTTTGAGAATAACAGAAAGGAAAAGACTATCCTCCTCACCACACCAGTCAAGGCTCGCTTCGTCCGTCTGACAGCCCTCAGTGAGCAGTCTGGTCAGGACTTTGCAACCGGTGCTGAGTTCAAGGTGTTGGAGAAGTAAAGGACTTCTATCAGTTGTTGGGCATTCCTGCAATTGCTACCCCTGCTTCTGATTGAGCTACATAAAATGAATAAGGAGTGGAAGAAACGATATTTTCTTTCACTCCTTTTCGTTTCGTAAAAGCATGAAAAGTCACTAAATACAATATTACACTTCATTTGCTCTATTGCCTTAGAGATGGGGAAATATTCTTCTCACACCAAGCGATGAGCGTTGAGATGAGTGGAAAGAGTTCTTTCCCAATGTTTGAAAGGACGTATTGATTGTCGTTTTCAACGATAATCCGATCTTCTTTTAGTATATTTAGCGAGGTGGATAGGGGAGAGTCGGGCAGCTCATGCCTTAACTCTTCGTAAGTTGCTCTGCCTTTCTTACCAAGCGTTTGGATAAGGCAAAGCGTGTCCGCCACGCATATCCGTGAGAGGATATTACGTATCGGACACGTAGGGAATAATGGGTCAATTACCATTTCAGTTCTTCATTCAGTATCACACCATCGGCAGCAGGTGCATCATTCTCAGCAAAGCTGTTTGCCTTATACTGAATACAGAGCATCAGCATCTCATCTTTGCCCGTGTTCTTCAACGCACGCTTTCCCTCTGGTGCAACGCGGATAATACTACCTTCAGTTACAGGGAAGACCTCACCATCAACCTGATATTCGCCTTCACCTCTAAGGATAAAGTAAAGTTCCTCGTGTGTCTTGTGGCTATGGAGGAAGCCGCTGTCCTGACCAGGAACAAGCGTCTGGAATGAAAGTTCGCTACCTGTCGTCTGTAATGCCTGACCAACGAATACCTTACCAGGAATTTCTATCTCTCCGAATGGGAGTACATAGTCCTTGATGTCGCTGAGTTTACCAACGTTTACTGCTGTGAAATTCTTACCGTTCTTGATCGTTTCAACTGTTTTCATAATTCTTTTTGTTTTATTGTTTTGTTTGTTTTGTTGATGCAAAGGTATTGACTTTCAGTCTGTTCTACAAGTAGGCACGTAAATGTCAGCCAGTTACCTTGAGGTAAGTAATGCTGATAATAAAGCATTTAAAGGCTACTTGTTTTACATAGTTTAACACTAAAAGATATGAGCCTTAGCTTATAATAGTTACTTTTGTGCAGTAATATGACTTAAAGAGTTTAGAAGTATGAATAGAAATGAAGTCAGAGATGCCCTCTATCCTAACTGTCCTATAAGAAATGTACTGTCAAGAGTAGGGGATAAGTGGTCGATGTTGGTGCTTTTCACGTTGGAGAACAACGATTGCCAACGCTTTAAGGAACTGCAACGTAATATACCCGATATTTCTCAAAAGATGCTGGCTGCAACGCTGAAGATGTTGGAGGGTGATGGACTTATTCATCGGGAAGTCTTTCCAGAGATACCTCCCCGCGTTGAATATTCGCTTACGGAGAAAGGGAAAAGTCTACTGCCGCTTATCGACAACCTTCTTTCATGGGCGAGTGAGAGCATGGAAGATATTATTGAGTCGAGAAAACAGTATCTTTTAAAGTAGGTTTTTTAGGGGTCTTGGAGGTCAATTATCCAACTGTTAGCAACCCTCTTTGTAAGTATTTTTCGTCTACTTGATTTTTATTAAGGCTTAATTGCATTCGAATTAACGCCCTTTTGGCTTGCAAAAGGTGCTCTTTAAGACCCTTACTAACGCCCTTTTGAAATCCAATTAAGCACCTTTTGAAAAGCAGTTTTGTAACTCCTTTATAACGAATGAGTTACAACGGCAGTAAGGAAAGCGCTTTTTCGGCTGTTTTTGGTAAATAAATCAATGGTGGATGTAAAGAAAATTCAGAGCTGTGGGTTTCTTATAGGATATGAATAGATAAAGTTTACCGTAGCTATAGAATTCATGTGGTAACCATTTTTAGGATTAAAAAGCAACTAAAACTGATAAGAAGACATACCAAAAGATGTCGAGAAAAAATCAAAAAGGCTTAGTTAGCCCGCTAACTAAGCCTTAAACCCCAATCAGTCATTAGACCACAATATGTTTGTTTCATATTATGATATTGTTTCCTAACATCTTTTATTTTCTTATCGGCATCTTGTCT
>ERZ773009.1591-NODE-1591-length-15341-cov-5.573597_pt1 | contig 15341 bp, 13 predicted proteins | sample MGYA00580663_ERZ773009 | MGnify/ENA primary metagenome ERZ773009 (study PRJEB29015, sample SAMEA2737969) | human oral metagenome | biome: human oral; feature: human-associated habitat; material: dental | place: China | collected 2026 ... | reverse complement strand
GGAGTGACGCTCGACGTGCGCGGCAAGGTGCAGGAGCCGGTCTTTGTCCTCCATGCTGGGGTGCACCGCCATCACCTGGAAGACGCCCTTGGCATAGCGTCCAGCAACCAACCTGCCCTGTCCGCCTCGTCCGGGAGGAGGGTGTTCACGACGAGCTCCCCGGTTGTCGGGTTGACGTCCGATGGGTCCCGCCTCGCTCGCAGGCGACCGGCTCGACGTCCGTCCCCCCAAGGTGGCGCGGGATCCTCTCCTCGGGTTCGTCCTGCTCGATTGAGTTAAGATATTTTAGGACTTTCGACATCCAGGATAAAAGGTAAGGAGAACATGACGTGCCCGACCTCGTGACGGCAAGAAACCTGACGGTGATCTACCCCAAGCGCAGCGAGCCCGCCCTGCGCGACGCGAGCATACGCCTGGAGGCGGGACGCGTCCACGTCCTTCTGGGCCGCAACGGCGCCGGAAAGTCCACCCTCATGCACGCGCTGCTGGGGCTGCTGCCCCCAACGTCGGGCACGGTCGAGCCGGTGTCGGGGACACGCCTTGGCTGGTGCGCCCAGAGGCTGGTCATCGACTGGTTCCTGGGCGTGTGGGACAACGTCCTCCTTGGCGCACGCCTGCGCGGACTGGCCGGGCCCGCCGCGCGAGAGGCGGCGCAAGACGCCCTGGACGCGGTGGGATTGGGCGAGAAGGCCAAGCTGGGACCGGAGGAGCTGTCCGGCGGGGAGCAGCAGCGCCTGATGGTGGCGCGCACCCTGGCCTACGCCCCCGACGTCTATGTGCTCGACGAGCCCTTCGTGGGGCTCGACGCCGTCGTGAGGGAGGGCCTCATGGGCCTGCTGCGCGAGCGGGCTCGCGCGGGCGCGGCGATCCTCGTCAGCTCCCACGAGCTGAGCGTCTTGGAGCGCGACGTGCATGACGTCACCCTCATAGACGCAGGGAGGGTGGTGTTCGACGGCGGGTGCGAGGGCTTCCTCGAGCGCTTCGTCCCCCTCGACACCGTCACCGTCACCCTGCGACGCCCCTGCGACAAGGGGGAGCTCCGCCTGCTCGGCGTGCCCGCCCGCCGTGTGGGTGAGAGCTCGTTCGAGCTGCGCGTGAGGCGCGGGGCGCCCATCGGCGAGCTGCTGTCGCGCGCCGCGGCCCTGGGGGAGCTGCTCGACGTCGCCAGGGACAGCCCCACCCTCGATGACGCCGTCCGGGCCGCCTACGGGGACGGGGCCGCGCTGCGGCGGCCGGGGAGTGATCGGCCATGAACGTCTTGGAGGGGGCCGTCCTCACGGCGGAGTTCGAGGTCAAGGCCGCGAGGCTGCTCGGCGTCGCGGGGCTGCCGCGCCTCGTCGCCGAGCCCGCGTTCTACGGCGCCTTCGTGGTGGGCGCTCTGTCCTCGACCGGGGGCGGCATCGACCCGGAGCGGGCGCTGTTCCTCGCCATCGGGGTGGTCGGCATACAGTGCGTGGGCATGATGTCGCAGGTCATATACCGCTGGACGCTGGAGCGCAAGTGGGCCCTGGGGAGCCTCAAGCTCAGCTCCGGGGTGCCCCAGCTCGGCTACTATCTCGGCATGCTCCTCGTGCCCTTGCTCTCGCTCCTGGTGCGGGCGTCGGTCGCCCTCCTCGTCGTCGCGACGATCTGCTCGTTCACGCTGCGGGTCGACCCCGTGGCGCTCGCTGCGGGCGTGGCGCTGTGCGGGCTGTTCTGGTCTGCGCTGGGGTGCGTGCTCACGGCCCTCATCACATCCTACCAGGCGCGCGACTTCGTCGTGTCCCTCGCGCTCACGCCCCTGATGTTCAGTGCGCCGACGCTCTACTCGCTGGACCAGGCTCCCGCCTTTCTACGTGTCATCTCGGCTGTCAATCCTCTGACCTATCAGCTTGCTCTTTTGCGCTCGGTAGCTGCGGGGTCATGGCCTTCCGACCAGCTGATCATCGTCCTCGCCATGACCCTGGCGCTGTGCGCGATCGGTTACGTCAGTACCGGTCGCATGCGCACGGTCTCGAACGAGGGATAGCCTGGCGGGAGATTCGGATGTCAAGTCGAGGCCGCCAAAGAAGTTGTGACTGTGAGACGCCTTTGCCTCTGGACACGCTTGGTATATGTACCTGCTTCTCAGACTTCGTTCCTACAAGCTGCTGAACGGGAAGCTGTCTTTTACGGACTTGAGTTTTTCTCCAAACGTCTGCTCGACAAACTCCGCGAGCCTTCCCTCCTTGGCGAGCTCTGCCGAGTCGGCCTTGACGAAGTTCGTGTCGCATCCGCCTCCGACCTCGCCGTCGTATCCAAGGATGTAGTGCGTCGCTATCTGGTAGATGATCTCCGTCGGCGCGATGCCGAAGACCTGCCTCTCGAGGATGTGATCGAGCCTCTTACGCTCGTCTGGGAAGAGCTCCCGCATCCTCTCGCTGTTGTAGAGCCGCGTGATGATCTCGGTGATGTAGAGCCCGCTCTTCATGTAGAGGTCGGCGAAGGTGTGCTCCGGGTCATCGAAGCACCCCGGGTTCTCCTGCTCGAACAGGTCGACCATCTGCACGACGACCCTGCGCGGAGTGAAGATCTGGTTCGTCTTCTGGGGTGGCACGTAGTCGAAGATGTCCTCGTCGAGCGACTCGTCGAAGTAGTTGGCAAGCTTCGCGCGCAGGTCGATGAACTCACGCACCGAGTCGTCGAACACCACGGGGTCGAAGAGCTGGCCCTCGAAGTGGACCGTCTCACCGGTCTCGGGGTCCCTCATGTCGCCCCCGTCGCGCAGCAGCCGGAACTGTTCCACGGTCACGCTCGTGACCTCCTTGAAGACCTCCGCCGGGATGATCTGGTCGAACGTCGCCAGCGTCGTGTCCTTGTCGCCGTATGCCATGAGGAATGACGGTATCGTCCGGGAGAAACCGCGCAGGTGGTCACGGATGCCGCCCTCGATGGCCTGCTTCTTTGCCTCCTTCTTGGCGGTCTCCACCTCCCGCACCACGGTCTCGCCGGCGCTCTTCACCAGCTCCTCACGCGAGTCCTTGAGGCTCTCCACGAGGCTCTGGCGGGCTCCCTCGAGTCGTGCGTCGTACCTGTGGTTGATCTCGTCTGCTTCGGTCTGCGTCTGTGCGATTTCGAGCTCGTCTGCACGGCCCTTCTCTATGCGCCTCTTCTTGATGGTGAAGTTACCCATCTCGCGGTTGAGCCTGATGCCTACGTCCGCCTTGATGCGGCGCTCCACTTTCTTCTTCTGGGAGGACTTGAACTCGCTTCCGTAGCTCTGGTTGGCGGCGTCCACGAGCGGCTTCGTGATGCTGTCGCTGAAGACCCCTTGCAGCTTATCGAGGAACACGTCGTCGGGATCGCCTGTCTCATCGACGGTGATCGAGTCGATAACGTCGTCCAAGTCATCGGCGATGGTACCGTACACCTTGTCGCCGAACATCCCGTCGGCGAGGCCTATCACCTGCTCCTGCGGGATGGCCACCTCTCCATTCTCATCGAGGTTGAGATCGTCTGCCGTGTCCTGCTGGATGCCGAGCTCCTTTGTTGGTGCCCTGAAGGGTTTGAGACCCTGCAGCACCTCGAGTACCTCTGCGGGCGCGCGGAAGACGCCCGCGATGTTCTGGAAGAGGAAGTCACTCATGAAGCCGCGCCGCACCACCTCGCGAGACCGTATCTTGCGTGGGATGGAGAGCACACGCTCGGCGTCGAGCTCGACCATCTCGCCGTCCTCGTCCTCGCCGATGACCGGGAAGAAGTTCAGCAGCGTGCGCACGCGTTGCTTGCGGTCGTCTGCGGTGCCGCCGCCCAAGGCGGTGTCGGTGTAGAGGTCGTTTGCGAACTCCTCGAAGATGGTGAGCGTGCGAGCCGGGTCGAAGTCGAAGACGTAGGCGTTCTCCTTGCGCAGGAACCTTCCGCCGACGTTGAAGAGGCAGGGGTTTTGCGCGCGGAACGCCGCCTGCATGTAGAGCGAGGGACTCTTCATGTTTGAGAGCATGAGGACGGCCGTCCACTCGGGGATGGTGACGCCGGTGGTCAGCTGCCCCACCGAGAGCGTGATGGTGCGCTCTGAGGAGGCTATAGCCTTGCGCACCTTGTCGAACGCCCTGGTGCTCTCGCTCTCGTCGTCGAGCCTGCCGTCGCCGGCCGCGAGTACGACCTCGTAGTCCTTGAACACGGGGTGTGCCTTGAGCTTCTTGGCGAGCGCCTTGGCGGAGTCGACGCGGTTGAGCATCCAGAATGTGTGGCGCAGCTCGTCTCGGAGCTCGGGCGTGGAGAACGGGAACTTCCTCTGCGTGGTGAGTGCGTCGAGGAAGCAGTCGACGTCGTCGTTGTGCAGGAAGTACCCGCTGGCGTTCGTGGCAAAGAACTCGTTCAGGTCGAAGGCGTACTCGACGGTTTCGCCGTCTATGTCCACGCCGCGCCTGACCTCGTCTAGGATGATGTCGGACATCTGGTAGGTGAGCATGTTGAGGCGCGGCAGGTCCGTGTAGGGGTTCGACAGCTCCTCGTCGTCCCAGTCGCGCTTGGCCCTCTGCTCGTCGGCGTAGGTCCAGTTGAAGATGGCGTCCTCGGGGAACTTCTCGTTGGCAATGGCCTTGAAGGGCGTGCCGGAGAGGTGCAGGGTGAACTTGCGCTTTATATGATCGAGCGCCACGTCGGTCTTGAGGGTGTCCACGCCCTCGTGCGCCTCGTCGATGATGAGGATGTCCCACTCGAGTTCTGCCACATGGGCGAGCTTGTCGTACTTTCCGCCAAACTCGATGGCGCCCTTGAGATCCTGCAGGCTCACGAACTCGATGAAGCCCTCAGGACCGCCGTTGTGGAGGCCGTCGAGGTACTGCTCGCGAGAGAGGCAGTAGGGCTTCTCCTGCAGGGCGCTCGCGGAGCTGATGAACGCCAGTCCCGATTCGGTCCCGACAAACTTGACGTAGTCGTCGTACCAGGAGTTGGCGATTGCGGGGCGGTTGGTGACGATGAGGACCTCTTGTGCGCCCAGGCGTCGGCAGAGGTCGTAGCTCGTGAGCGTCTTGCCGAAGCGCGGCTTGGCGTTCCACAGGTACTCGCCGCGCTCGTGGAGGCGCGCGTAGTCGGCTGTCTGCCCAGAGGCCCTCTCCTGCTCGTCGCGCAGGCGGTAGTCGATGGTCGCGGGCGCGTCCTCGACGACGCCGTGGTTCTCGCGGAACTCGTAGAAGTGCCGGTGCGCTGGGTCGGGCTCTATCTCGAACCACTCGGTGCCGGGCTTGTTCGCAATGTCGAGCCTGCGCAGGTAGCCGTGGAAGTCGGTGTCGTGGAAGGTCTCGCCCGTGTCCTCGTAGGTCGCGTTGCCGCGCCATTCGAGCCTGTAGGCGACGTCTGCGGTGTGGGTCTGCTGCGTGAGGCGCGTCTTGACGTTCTGCTCCGTGTAGCCAATCTTGGTCCAGCCGTCGTGGCGGGCGATCTCGGGCGTGGTGTAGGCGTATATCTGCGGCAGAGCTGGGCGAGATATCTTGATGAGCCCGCTGATGTCGGTGACGGCCATTGCTAGTCCATCTCCTTCACGTGGGACTCGATGAAGTCGATTTCGTTGTCGTCGAGACCGTACTTTGCGTAGAGCTGCTGGTCGATCTCGGGGATGGACTTCGACCAGTCGATGTCTGAGGCTGACGTGAAATCTTGGAGAGGTATCAGCCTCCAGGTAATGGGCGGATTGTGTTGAGTGTTTTTTAGAACGCCTAGAAGCGATCGACAGAATTTGGTTCTAATGTATTTGAGAGCGTCCTCTGCTTCGCTCCTTGTTTTGAACTGTCCTATGCACATAAACGTTTGAGTGAAACCGGTACCAGGCTCACCGACAACCGGGGTAGACAAGACTTCTCCAAATGTTCCTGAGCCATTAGAGGCGGGAATAATGACTTTATATTGGTCAAGGCAGTCGTTTTCCTGGGAAATATACCGGGCTGGACAAAAGCGATAGACGCGCTCTCTTGCAACTAAGCCAAAGATTCGAATGTCGTTATCTGATATCTTGGTTTCAGTGAAAATCGGAACCTTTTCAAGCGCGTTTGATTTTAGTTGGCTGTGCTTGCCATCCCCCGATATGTACTGCCGATAATCAGGATGATCTTTATAGAGCTCAGCAAAGTTATAATTACATTGAGTACCAGTTACCGAGAATAAACTCATTTCGTTTGATCTGGCACCAGCTTTGGCGACAATAGAGTGAAGTATTTGCTCGGGAATAAAGAGGCCGATAGGTTCATGGTCAGCATCAATATCACGATAGGTAACGGCAACGCCTCCCTTGATATCAACACCCGAAAACATCTTTGAGGAGTCGGACTCGTATGCGATAACCTTTAGGTGGCGATCACTAAGCATCTGTTCATTCCATGCCGAGTTAGTTTGTCCAGAGTTAAAGAGAAAGCGAGCAGGAGTTACAAGCTCAACGCGGTCGGAGACCTTGTAGGCTTCATTCATGAACTTGTCATAGATTGGTAAAGCGCGAGTGCTTCCGCGTTCAGGCTCTGCCTGATACGGGGGATTGCCAATCACTGCATAGAACTTCTTGTCCATTGGACATGCCTTGCCTTTCAAAGACGCGAACTCGAACGGTTTGTTTTCTTGCCAGTCGTATATGAGGCAGAGGGGCACCGTTTCCTCAGATGCATCCGCCTCGGTTTCGCCAGATGTTTCATCCAATGACGAGTCGTCAAGAAGATCGAAGAGCGATAGCTGCATGGGTTCGGGCGCGGGTTCCTCGTAGCTAGGAAGCGCCGATTGGACGGTGGCGTCCATCTTGTTGGTCGGTACTGCGCAGGTGAGACCGTTCATCTGCCAGAAATTCCACGATACAATCCATGCGGCCTGATCCATCTCCTCATCGGTCAGCCCTGCACCCCAACGCTCAAACAGGTGCTCGCAGAATGTCTCGAACACGTTGATGCGCGCGAGAAGGAGATTGTCCCCTTGGTACTCGAAACCATAAGAGGACTTGAGGGCCATAAGGGCCCGTCTCACCCACTCCTTACGGGTCTTCGTTTTCTCGGTTACCACGCGTAACTTGCGGTCGAGAAAGCCGATGCGGTCGCCCACGGGGAGCGGGTTGCCAAAGACCGTGTCGTAACGCGAGCACACGAAGGGAGCCTCTCCGCAGGTAATCTCCATCCGGGGGCTTTCGACGTAGGCGTGCCAGCCGTGTCCCTTTGCCCTGGGGAAGGTGATTGGCTCTGAGGTTGTGATCCACTCCTGGCCGTCTTCGACGTTGAAAACGCCTCGCGCGCCGAACCAGGTGGCATCGATGTCGTTGTTCATCCGATTACATAGCCAAGACGGCGTGAACACTTCGGCACGGGTCCTTGTACGCTGGGATCGGTGCTCCTGCTCCTTGGCGATGCGGGGCTTGATGACACCGGAGGATAGGCCGGTTATCTTGTCGACGGTGATCTCGTCGTCGCCCATGTACCCGTCGCCGAGCGCTTCGTATTCGCTGTCTGCCCAGATGATGTTATGGCCGGTGGTGCGGTCCTTAAGCAGCGTCTCTAGGACCCTCGTCGGATAGCGTGAATCGAAGCTCTCGATGAAGCCAGAACCGGCGGTATGTCGTCCGTCGAGCCCCACTGCCTACCGCCCCTTCTTAACGAGCTCTTCGATCATGCGCATGCGCACGAAGGTGCTAAGGTTCACGTCCTTGAGGGCGGCTGCCACTTTGCCGGTATCCCGCAGGTTCTTGGGAATCTTACTCGCGATGGCAATCGTGTCGTCACTGACGAGACACTCCTGCTTTTCGGTGTCGTTCGCACCTGTTTCGACGAGGCCAGAGTACTTCATCAGCCGGCCTTCATATGAGTCGCAATGCAATACACTTACATTCTACTTTATCACTGGTAACGGATTAAAAACTGAAGAGTTCACGGCACAACAGCATATGCTCGGGCTTCCTTAGGCTTTGGTTCACCGTACAATAGTCTTACGCTCAGGAAAGGAGGAAACCATGGCGACAGTCCCTAAGGCGAGGACCGAAAAATCCTATCGTATGGACATCCGGCTTACGTAGGCACAGCGGGAGGAGTTCGAACGCGCCGCCGCGCTCAAGGGTATGACGCTCACACAGTGGTCGACGTGGCACCTTGCCGATGCTGCTCGCGCAGACGTCGAGGCTGAGACCATCATCAGCCTCTCTGGCAAGGTGTTCGCGGAGTTTGCCCGGGCTTTGGACGAAGGCATGTCTGTCGAGGTGGAGGAGCTCCTGCGTGAGGGCTCCATGTGGACGTAGCGCTTCTCCAAGCCACGGCAGATTCTTTCGGACGATGACGTCACCGCCTTCTCTTGTGGCAACGAAGACGTGGATGCCTGGTTGAGGGACCGGGCAAAGCGTGCCCGCGCGCAGGGTACTGCCGTCACCTACTTCACGTTCGATGAGGGTGGAAGCACTGCAGGATGCTCCGCCTTGAGTGCCGTCTTTGTCGTGAGGCATGAGGTGGCAGGCGGATGGCTGAGGCGCAGTGTTTTGAGAGATATCCCTTGCGTGTTGCTGGGAATGCTTGGGGTTGGCAGATGCCACCACTGTCAGGGACTCGGCTCGCAACTGCTGCGCGATGCTACGTTGCGTGCGATTGCCGCGTCTGATGTCATTGGCGCGCGTGCGTTGGTCGTGGACCCCGCCGACGACGGTGCGCGGCGCTTCTATGAGCGCTATGGTTTCAAGGCATTGCCCGGTACCGAGCGCATGTACGTTCCCCTTGCCAGAAGGTGGTGAGCCCGCTAAGGCGGTGAGCTGCCGTCTCAGTGGGCTCGTGCCGCGAGGCTGCCTGCTCGTTGCGCCTCTTCCAATCTTCAAGAACGAGCTGCTTCGTAGCTGACATCACTTAATATATTTGACAATACTTGTCCCAATTCATTCTTTTATGTCCTAAACTGTCTACAAGGAATAGACGATAGGACCATCATGAAGAAGCGCAACGTAATCAATCTCATCAGGTACCACGAGGACCGCAACGAGTCCGCGTTCCGAAACGAGGCGGCCGAGATTGCCCGCGACTTCGACGCCAACGGCGACACGCAGCTCGCCGAGTACGTTATGGCTCTCATCTCAGACGCGAACGCGTTCGTGCCCCAGGCCATGGAGGAGGGCGCAGACTTCTTCGACAAGATGGAGCCGTCCTCTGTGCCGCTGCCGCTGCCGCAAGCCATCTCTGATGACGTGACCGGCATCTGCAATGCCATTGCGCACAACGTCGGCGTGAACAAGTTCCTCCTCCAGGGACCCCCGGGGACGGGCAAGACGGTAACCGCTCGCCAGATCGCAAGGATAGTGGCGCGTGATCTCTACCGCGTCGACTTCAACGTGGTCATAGACAGCAAGCTCGGCCAGACGGCCAAGAACATCAGGAGGCTCTTCACTCAGATCAACTCCCTGCGCCAACCAGACAGGGCCATCGTACTCTTCGACGAGATAGACGCGCTTGCTCTTGACCGCGTCAACCAGCACGACGTGCGGGAGATGGGGCGCGCCACCTCGGCATTGCTCCGGGAGCTCGACAACATGAACGAGCAGGTCGTGCTCATAGCGACGACGAACCTCTACAAGGCGCTCGACAAGGCGCTCGTGAGGCGCTTCGACGCGGTCATCGACTTCGGGCGCTACAGTCGCGAGGATCTGCTCGGTATCTCCGAGGTGCTGCTGAGCGGACTGTTGCAGCGGTTCAAGGGGGCAAGCCGCGACATGCGACTCTTCAGGAAGATCATGTCGCAGATGAGGGAGCTGCCCCATCCCGGCGAGCTCGAGAACATGCTGAGGACCTCCTTGGCCTTCAGCAAGCCAGACGATTCGCACGATTACCTGCGACGTCTGTACGCGCAGACGTGCCCGGGCTCGTCTGTCACCGACCTGCCCAAGCTGCGCTCCCAAGGCTTCACAGTCCGTGAGATGGAAACGCTCTCGGGAGTGCCGAGGAGCACGATCTCCCGCGAGCTGAGGGAGGTCGGCGATGAATGAGCTCCTCCAGCTGAAGGGGCAGTTCCAGTACGGCAAGTCGAACCCACCCGGGCCTCCCAGGCTCCCGAAGGGCCAAGAGGTCACCTCAAGGCACCTACGCGAGCTGGCAGACAACCTGCGGGACATCAAGGCGTACTGGACGGAGCACGCAGTTCCGTTCAACCCTCTCGTGACGGTAGTGTACGGCACTGTGGTCGCGAAGAGCAATCGCATTCGCCGTATTCTTGGTGGTGCGAGTGGCAAGGCGAGCGACTTTATCGTGGGTGCCCGCTTCGAGGGCGAAAGGGTCAAGGCCCACCATGAGATAACCCACTGCGTCCCCATGGCAGCCGTCGACGAATCTATCGCCGTGCTGGATTCATGTGCGTCCATCGTCGATGGGCAGTACGGCGGCGCCATCGACGACGCTGGCCTCGAGCGGGTCAACGTCGGTGGCCTCAAGGGCAGGACGGGCCTCACCAAGAGCACTTTCGCGCAGACGATTCGTGACTCCTTCTATGCCAAGAGGCTCTATATTAGCTCGGCTCCCGAGGCCATCGACGACTGGGCGGTCGTGAGCATCTACGACACGGGCTACGAAGACCTGCGCTCCTTTCTTGCTGACCTTGGACTTCAGCTCATGCCAGACCAGGTGCTCGGCAGCGCAGTGAGGCTTGACGCTGCGGAATACGCAAAGCTCGCTGCGAGGTATCCTTTCCTCGTCTCTATGGCGGTCTCGGACATCTCGACCCTGACTCCCGATGATTTCTCGATAGCGAGGAACAAAACGGCGAACATCCCGTCTCCTGGAGGCGAGCCCATCATCGGCGTCCTTGACACCCCCTTCGACGAAAGGGTGTACTTCGCAGACTGGGTCGAGGCATGCGACCTGATCCCGCCTGAGATTACTATTGACGCCAGCGAGAAGAGGCACGGCACGGCAGTATCCTCTATCATCGTGGACGGCCCGAGTATCGTCCCCGAGCTGGACGACGGCTGCGGCAGGTTCCGCGTGCGCCACTTCGGCGTGGCCACGGGAAGACGCTCCAGCGCCTTCTCCTTCATGCGCAACGTGCGAGACATCGTGGAGCAGAACCGCGACATCAAGGTGTGGAACATCTCGCAGGGCTCGGTGCGCGAGATTGCCCGCAACTTCATGTCCCCAGAGGGGGCAACCCTCGACGAGCTGCAGTCGCGCTTCGATGACATAATCTTTGTGGTGGCAGGCACCAACCAGACGAAAGCCGGGCAGGAGAAGATCGGTGCGCCGGCAGACTCAATCAACTCCCTCGTGGTGAACGCGACGTCCTTCTGTGGCAAGACGGCAAGCTACACCCGCCAAGGACCCGTGCTCGACTTCTTCAAGAAGCCGGACGTATGTGCCATCGGGGGTGACTCGGACAAGAGAATGCCCGTGTGCACGGCGACCGGTCAATACCTCATGGCGGGAACATCGTTTGCGGCACCGTGGATTGCCCGCAAGATGGCCTATCTCATGCAGGTCATGGGGCTCACGCGCGAGGTCGCCAAGGCGCTCATCATCGACTCGGCTGCGGGTTGGGACTACAGGGCGAGCCCTAGGCGTGGCTACGGCCGGGTGCCCGTCCGAATCGAGGACGTGGTGCAGTCTTGCGACGACGAGATCAAGTTCACGCTTACAGGCACGTCGGAGGCCTACGCGACCTACAACTATGGCATACCCGTGCCAATCGCAAAAAAGAAGCACCCCTACATAGCCCGTGTGACGCTCTGCTACTTCCCGCAGTGCGACAGGCGGCAGGGGGTTGACTACACAAGCGCCGAGATGGACCTTCACTTTGGCCGCATCAATGATAAGGGCACAATCCAGCCGCTTGACAACAACCGCCAGGGTGAGGAGGGCTTCATGACCACCGAGGAAGTCGCCCGCAAGAACTATCGCAAGTGGGATAACGTCAAGCACATTGGCGAGGAGCCCAAGGAGAACGGGCGAGAGAGGAAGGCCTACTCTACGGGCATGTGGGGCATCAAGATTCGTGCCACGAGACGAGGCGACGGTCCTGACAGGAGAGGACGCGCTCTGCGCTTCGGTATCGTGGTTACCCTCAGGGAGATAAACGGCGTCAACCGAATCGATGACTTCATACAGCGCTGTTCGCTCAGGGGCTGGATCGTCAATCGCATCGACGTGAGGACCAGCGTAGACATCTATAGTGCCGCTGAAGTCGATATCGACTTCGATGAGTAGCCCGCAGCGCCCAGAAGACTGCAATCAGGTGGCGGCACCCCCGGCGGACGAGAACCTATGCCTCGGGATTGACATCGTCAGATTCGAGTCGTCCATCAGCAGGATGCTCGACCGCACCATGGTCGAGCACGCATTTGGCACCAAACTCACCTTCCATCGTAATGCCCCCCTTGAGGCGAGTCTCGAACCCGATGTGCGGGAAAGTGCGGGAAAGTGCGGGAAAGACCTCTCAGAGAACGGGCTCGCCGTAGCCGAGGCGATCGAGACGAGGGGCTTTCTTTGTCGGTCGTACTTTTTTCGATGTCGTGCGTGAGGCGGCCTTGGAGACGGTCGAGGCGGCCTCTGGCCGCCAGGCGTATGGGGATGCGCTCGCCGCAGACGATGGCATGCGCTTCACTACCGACGAGGCCATGCGCATGGCCGTGGAGGCCGAATGAGCTATCGGGTCGGATGGCCGCGTACGGCCACGAAGGAGCCGCTCGCTATCGAGAGGAAGCAGCGCCTGATGATTCTCAAATGAGCCAAGGACAACCTGGAGGATTGCGAGAACCCAAAGGCGATGCCTGGGGCCAGAGCTCTTCAGGGCACGAGGGCGGGATGGAGGTCGTCCGGGTAGGGCACAGGCAAGGTATGTACAGGAAACTGCCAAATGGTACATGATGAGGGAGCTGCATCAAAAGCTCCATACATACCGGAGGGGCCCGCTGGCAGGCAGATGCCTGTTGTCGGGCCCCTTGGTGTGAGGAGAGGGGCGACCCCTTCCTATGCGGGAGACGCCGGGGCGGGCCTTCGTGTGCCATGGTCATGGGCCTGAGCTCGTGGTTCACTCTCTCAAGGCCCTGCCCTCACTTGCATGCGAGGCTCGCAAACCAGGGTAACCGTCAATTACTGTGAATTTCACACCTGATAAAGCCGACCGAACCCGTCGGTGTCCCGGTAGTCGTAGAACTCGCCCTCGGCCCGCATCCAAGAATCCCGCCTCCGGATATGTACCCCTCTATGTCCTCGAGCGCCCGCGTCGAGTACCCCACGCCGTACAGATACGCCCTCGCGCCCTCCGGGCACCCAATATGCATCCGCCTCGCACCCCCGCTCCATACCGCGCCCTCTTTGACCCGTCGTCCAGAATTGACGAGAACAGAATCACGCACCGTCACAACACACGAAAAAGGCGTCGGCTCTCGCCAGTGCCTTCGCCTTCGCGCGATCTGTTTGTGGTAACGTTTCGATCTTTGCTGGGCAGCCTATTGATTGTCGGGATCCAAAGAGGGTATGATTACCTCAGTCATTCACCTAAGGTCTATGACGCGGCCTGCCTCGGAGCCCGGAATCCGGGGCTTTTCTATTTCTCATCGCCCCATATACCGGAGTTCACGCCCTGGTCCCTCACCCTATGGTCGTAGTACTCCTTGTTCGAAGGGAACGCCGTACGGAACCGGTAGGCGTCCCCATTCTCCTCGAGCACCACGATGAAGTACTCGTGTTCTATCTCTACGACCGAGAGCACGCGCCTGATGGCCCTTCTCTTGCCCCGCCGCGTCGAGACGCGCCAGCATCGCGACTTTATCTCGCCACGGATAACCTGGCCTATGAGCGGCAAGCACCGTGCGCGGCGTTCGACAAATTCGATATCGTGTCTGAGAGCGGTATCCCACTTGTTAGAACTTCTCGAAACAATGTGGTCGAAAGCCCACTCCGTGAAGCCGCGTACCGTCTTCCCGTCGAAGGCCACGATCTCGGGTTCGTTCAGGTGCTCCAGGTAGTAGTCCCAGCATTGGTCGAGCTTCTCATCGTCGCTCTCGCAGCCGGAGAAGTCCAGCAGGCCGTCCTCGCCTATCGTGTACGCCATGGCGCTACTCCCCGAACAGGAACACGTTGAAGTTCCTCTCGCTCGCCCAGGTAGAGAAGCGGAGCGATGGCCTGCCGAGCCCCTTAGCCAAGTGGGCGCACAGATCGCGCTTGAAGGCGCTGCCGTCGGGGAACCTCTCAGGGTCGGTGTGCCTGTTCCAGGCATAGCCCATGCAGCCGATGAGGAAGTCGGCCACCTGCACCAGGGCGCACTCCCGCGAGTTCACCTCCTCCACGCAGGCAAGCGTACATCCCCCGGGCATGTAGCCCTCCGTCCTGGCCCGTAGCGTGTCTACGCGCCGCTGCCGCGAGTTCTTCTTCTCGTCTAGGTAGATGTGGTAGGCGTTGGGCGGGACCAGCCAGTGGTAGAGCAGCTGGTGGTACACCACGTAGAACGCGTCCTCGGCATCCCGGGACCACAGGTTTTCTTTGTTCGCCACCACGCAGCGGAAACGCAGGTCGTCAATCGCCAGGAACCAGTCAACGAACGCCGTGTAGAAGGCCGCCTTGTTCCGTGAGACGGACTTCCAGCCGGACTCCCCGCCGATGCCATGCTCGCGCTTGAGAGCGTCGAGCTCGTGCACGATCCCTCGTTTGCGCTCCCTCGGGCACTTCACCGCTCCGATAACCAGGTAGGGATCATTCGGGTTCGAATAGCGGCTCTCGTCGCAGTAGATGTTGATGTCTTGGGACATTGCCCACCGTCTTCTGAGTGTCGCCCTTTTTCACAGGAGGAAAGTATATCAGCCTGCCGAAGCACGCGCTCCTACATCCCGCGCAAGACATCGTCCATCATGGTGTAGCGCACCGCGTCGTTGGAGTGGTCGTTGCCGTCGGGGATCTCGTCCACCCACGTGCCGTCCCGGTCGCGCTCGAACTCCTTCAGCCGGAACTTCTCAGAGGCCAAGGGGCACCTCACCGGGTCGATGACAATCTCCCGCAGCCCAGCAAGCCATTCATAGGAAAGTCGCCTCATATTGCTCTTACGCGCCGGCCGCATCCGCAGCTCCGCTTCTCTGCGATACACCGTTATGCCTTGCTTCCCGTCCGGTGTGTCATCACACCAGATCAATTCATCGTGAAGATAAGCGTCCTCTTTGCCCGGCTCGTCCGAGAAGGTCAACGCCTTCTCCACCATGGCTGATGTCTCCGAAGGCGTCTTCCTATTAGCCTGTAACGCTCAGACGTTAGGTTGGCACATCGCCCTGCTCTCCGAGCAGGGATAGGTCCGTGGGGTCTATGCCGAGCTTCCCGCGGAGCGCGCCGACCCTCCTCCGCGCCGGCATCGCCCGCCAGTCGTCCGGGGCCCCGCAGGCCCTGACCTTGCGCGGCGTCCGCGCGCAGTCCCCG
>ERZ773009.1582-NODE-1582-length-15423-cov-8.411374_pt1 | contig 15423 bp, 10 predicted proteins | sample MGYA00580663_ERZ773009 | MGnify/ENA primary metagenome ERZ773009 (study PRJEB29015, sample SAMEA2737969) | human oral metagenome | biome: human oral; feature: human-associated habitat; material: dental | place: China | collected 2026 ... | reverse complement strand
CACGCAAGGAGCCGCCAATGACCACCAACGACTGGGCCTTCGAAACCAAGCAGATCCACGCAGGATTCGCCATTGACGAGTCGACGGGCGCGACCGCGCTGCCCATCTACCAGACCTCCTCCTACGCCTTTTCCGATACCGGACAGGCTGCCGGACGCTTCGCCCTGCGAGAGCTCGGCCCGATCTACACGCGCCTGAACAACCCAACGACCGATTCGGTGGCCGCCCGCATCGCCGCCCTTGAGGGCGGCGTCGGCGGCCTGCTCGTGTCCTCCGGCCAATCGGCGACCGCCCTGTCGCTCCTCGCCCTGGCCGTGGCCGGCAACAACATCGTCGCCTCCCCCTCCCTCTACGGCGGCACGGTCACTCTCCTGAAGAACACGCTCGGACGCCTGGGCATCGAGACCCGATTTGTTCCCGACCCGCTCGACGCGAAGGCATGGCGCGCCCTGGCCGACGACAAGACGGTGGCCTTCTTCGGCGAATCCATCCCCAACCCCCGCGGCGACATCCTCGACATCGAACCGATCGCGACGGCCGCACACGAGGTCGGCGTCCCACTCATCGTCGACAACACGGTCGCCACCCCCTACCTCGTGCGGCCCATCGAGTGGGGAGCAGACATCGTCGTCCACTCGGCGACCAAGTATCTGGGCGGCCACGGCACGTCCATCGCGGGCGCGATCGTGGACTCCGGCGCCTTCGACTTCGCCTCCCAGCCCGAGCGTTTCCCGCTGTACAACACGCCGGATGAGTCCTACCACGGCCTCGTCTACGCCCGCGACCTGGGCGTGGGGGGCGCCCTCGGTGCGAACCTGGCCTTCCTCTTGCGCATCCAGACGCTCGTCAATCGGGACCTCGGGGCCGTCACCTCCCCCTTCAACGCGTTCCTCATCTCGCAGGGTATCGAAACGCTGTCCCTGCGCGTTGAGCGTCACGTCTCCAATGCCCTGGCGGTCGCGCGCTTCCTCGAGGAGCACCCGGACGTCGAGTCGGTCAACTACGCGGGCCTGGAGTCCTCCCCCTACTACGAGCTGGGCCGAAAGTACGCTCCCCTGGGCGTGGGCGGCCTGCTGTCCTTCGACATCAAGGGCGGCTACGAGGCCGGCCGGGCTTTCGCCGACGGCGTGCGCCTGCTCCCCATCGTGGCCAACATCGGCGACGCGAAGTCCCTGGTCATCCACCCCGCCTCGACGACGCACTCCCAGCTCACGCCCGACGAGCTCGCCAAGGCCGGCGTTGCACCCGGAACCGTCCGCCTCTCGATCGGCCTGGAGAACATCAAGGACATTCTGGCCGACCTGCAGCTGGGTTTTGACGCCGCCCGCGCAGCCACCGCCTAAGCCACGGTGGCGGCGCCCCTCCCGCGCCGCCACCACCGACCTACGGAGCAGCGAGTCACGAGAGAGACGAAAGAGGATACGATGAGCCGCCACAGCCTCCCCCCAGCTCCCACGTCCGGCGCGTGGCGGGAAGGGGATCCGCCGGCGTTGCGCCAATTCGCCAACCTGGGCGCCCAGCGCCTGGAGAACGGGACGGTCCTGCCCAGCGTCACCCTCGCCTACGAGACGTGGGGAACCCTGGATGAGGCGTCCTCGAACGCGGTGCTCATCCTGCACGCCCTGACCGGGGACGCGCACGTGTGCGGCGAGGCCGCCCCCGGGCAGCCCACCCCCGGCTGGTGGGAGAAGATCGTGGGACCGGGGCGCATCATTGACACGGAACGCTACTTCGTGGTCGCCGCGAACGTCCTGGGAGGATGCCAGGGGTCCACGGGACCGGCCTCGCTTGCCCCCGACGGCGCGCCCTGGGGGTCGCGTTTCCCGGTCGTGTCCACGCGGGACCAGGTCCGCGCCGAGGCGCGTCTGGCCGACCTGTTGGGGATCGATTCCTGGAGCCTCGTGGTCGGCGCGTCCCTCGGCGGTCACCGCGCCATCGAGTGGGCGGTGACCTACCCCCAGCGGGTGGAGCGCCTGGTGGTCGTCGCGTCGGGCGCGCAGACGACCGCCGAGCAGGCGGCGTGGACCCACACGCAGATCCGCGCGATCCAGCTGGATCCTGCGTGGCGGGGCGGCGACTACTACGCCGGTCCCGGACCCTGTGCCGGCCTGGCCCTGGCCCGCCAGATCGCGCACACGACCTACCGCTCTCCCTCCGAGCTGGACGAGCGTTTCGGCCGGATTCCCCAAAATGACGAGGATCCCCTGCACGGCGGGCGCCTCGCGGTCGAGTCCTACCTGGACTATCACGGCGAGAAGATCGTGCGCCGTTTCGACGCCGGCTCCTACGTGGCCCTGTGTCGTTCGATGCTCTCCCACGACGTTGGCCGCGACCGCGGCGGGGTTGCCGAGGCCCTCAAGTCCGTCACGGCGCGCACGCTCGCCGTCGCCGTCGATTCGGATCGCCTGTTCTACCCCGAGCAGGTCTGGCAGATGGCGTCGGGCATTTCGGGTGCCTTCTACCGCGAGATTCACTCCGACCACGGCCACGACGGCTTCCTCATCGAGTCGGACCAGCTCACGGCCCTCCTGGATGAGTTTCTCAACGAGCGCATCCCCTCTCGCGCCTCGTCCTTCGCGTAGGGTCGCGACCGGCCCCCTCCCTCGCGCGCGGCGCTCCCCGGCGTCCGCGTCGCGCTCGCCAGGTCCGCCTTTGAGCGCGTTATGCTGACCCTATGAGCGCATCCACCGATCCGATGGCTTCGGGGCACGCACGCCCCGAAGCGGCCGATCTCTCCGGTTTTTCCGGTGTCCCCACCGACGCCTCGCACGAGGCCGCGCCCGAGTGCGACGTCATGGCGCCGTGGGGCGAGGCGGGTCCCCCCGGCCGGGACTGGGCGCCGGACATCCTCGGCCCGGGTTTCTCCTCGCGCACGATCGAACTCCTGGACGACGCGGAGGGAGAGTGCGTGGCCACCCTCGTGCGCGCGACTCCCACGACGGACGCGCGCGTGACGGTCCTGTACCTGCACGGGCGCAACGACTACTTCTTCCAGACGGAGATGGCCCAGCGCCTGTCCGCCGCTGGCGCGGCCTTCTACGCGCTGGACATGCGCAAGTACGGGCGCAGCCTTCGCCCCCACCAGACGATCGGCTACGCCGACGACCTCTCCGTCTACGACGAGGAGATCGGCCTGGCCATCGAGCTTATCCGCGACGAGCGCGACGACGATCCCCTCGTCCTCATGGGCCACTCGACGGGGGGCCTCATCGCCACCCTGTGGGCGCATCGTCACCCCGGGGTTTTGGCGGGCTTGATCCTGAACTCGGCGTGGTTGGAGATGCAGTCGATGAGCGCCTGGCGCGGGGCGATGGCGCCCGTGATCGGCAGGATCGCCTCGCGCAGCCCGATGTGGGAGGTGCCCACGGGAGGATCGGGCCTCTACGGCCGATCCCTCGCCGGGCGCGCCTCGTCGGGCCTGCCCATCCCGGCCGGGCTCACCGCCGATGACCCGTCGGTCGCGGGATGGCCGATTGCCCACGAGTGGAAGCGCCCCGAATCCTACCCGGTGCCCGCCTCCTGGCTGGAGGCCATCATGGCCGGGCACGAGACGATCGAGAAGGACGTGGCGCTGGAGTGCCCGGTCCTGTCGATGGTGTCGACCTCCGCGTACTTCGACGAGGAGTGGAGCGAACGTGCCTTCGTCTCCGACACCGTCCTGGATCCGGTTGTGATCGCTCAGCGCAGCCTCAACCTGTCGAACATGGTGACGATCGCGCGTTTCCCGGGCAAGCACGACCTGGTTCTCTCGGATGCTCCCGTGCGAGAAGCCGTCTACGACACGATGCTGGGATGGCTGGCGGCCTTCGTCAAGTGAGGCAGGTGGGGACCGACGTCAGCGATTCACCCGGCGTCGGGCCCCACCACCGCCCGTGTCAGTGTCGGGCTGAGCGGCGCCCCCGCGGAGAGTCGGAGTACTCGCGCACGATCTCCCGGTTGATCTCATCGAGGGCCTCCGCAAGCGTCGGCCCGAGCCTATCTCCGATGCGCACCAGAGCCCAGGCCTGGATGTGCCCGAGTCCTCGCGCCGTCAGGAGGGTGTCGAGGGACGGGTAGGTCAGGCCGGCGCCGAAGATCGCGCCGTTGGCCTCCAGCATGAGGTCGGCGGGCAGGCCAAGCTCACTCCGTGCGACGAGGGGGGTGTCCTCGCCGAGGATCTGGGCGAGGGCGCGCAGCCCGGATTCGTCGCGGCTGAGGACGGGGACCCCCTCCTCCCGGGCCTGGATGACCTCGACAGATTCCTCGGCGTGGTCCACGAACGAGTCGGTGGCCGCGTAGGTGGCTCCGGCGTCGTTGAGCTCGCCGATCTGCGCGCGCCGGGACGCGCGGCTGCCGAGGTGTGCGGGGCGCTCCGAGGGGGCCTCCTCGGCCGCATCCTCCTCGGTCGTATCCTCCTCGGGCTGCTCGCGCGCGGCGTCGGAGTCTTCCTCGTCGTCGCCTCCGGGCAGCTCGCCCTCGCCTTGCGCCCGTGCTGCGCGATCGTCGTCACGCGGACCGAGGGTCACGGAGGACTCCGCCGGGCCTTCGTCGTCGTCCGCGTCGGCCTCCCCGGCCTCGCCGGGGTCGTTCTCCTCCGCCTCGCCGGGGTCGCGCTCCTCCTCGAGGGCTGCCGGGCTTTCGTCGTCCTCGGCCCCCTCATCCGGGTCTTCCGAGGTCTCCTGTTGCTCGGCGGCGTCCGCGTCTCTCGCCCCATCGGCGTGCGCGTCGTCACCGGCGTCCGCCTCGCCGCCTCGGCCCTGGGCCGCCTCGTCGGTCAGGTCGGCGTCGGAGGCACCCTCGGCCTCAGAGGGCTGCCAGGGAGCCGGAGGTTCCTCGCTCGCCGGATAGCTCAACACGTCGCGCAGGTGGGGCGCGACCTTCGGGGTCGGGCGAGTGGTCGGCGTCTCACCGTCCGACTCGGCGTCGCACTCGTCGCGGGCATCCGGCTCCTCGTTGTCCGGCTCCTCGCTGCCCGGCTCCTCGCTGCCCGGCTCCTCGTCCTGGGCCTGACGGTCGCCTGGCGCCTGCGACGGGAGAGATTCCTGCTCGACCTCGCCGAAGCTCGGGCCGGACGTCAGCTCGGGGGCGGCAGCCGCGGAGGCAAGGACCTGCGGGGCGTGACCGTAGAGGCGCGGCCCGACGGCGTTGACGTCGAGGAAGAGGCGCCCGTTGGACATCTGACGCAGGTTCATCAGGTGAACCTCGACGCCGGAGGTGGCGAGCAGGGACAGGGCGGGGCGAACCGACGGATCAATCTCGCCCGCGACCATGATGAGCCTGGGACCAGGCCCCACCGCGGGAGGCATCGAGTCACGGAACTGCGCCCACCCGGTGCGGAAACCCTCGGGACCCGACGGGTACTCGTTGGCCAGATCCGCCCAGGAGATGGAGGCGACCTCGGCCAGGCGCGAGAGCGAGGTGATCAGCGTGTCGGAGTCCAGCTCCTTGAGGATCTCGACGGAGACGATCTGGCCGGTCACGTCCAGGGCTGTCAGGCGGGGAGTCTCCTCTTCCCCCTGCCCCGTCATGTCACGCCAGGTCACCGGGAAGAGGGGACGGGAGACGATCTGCAGGACCTGCTGACAAATTGCATCGACCAGCTCCGGACCCAGGTCTTGCGCGACCGGGTACCCGAATTGAGCGGGTACGAGGCGTCCGTCCTCGAACTCAAACAGGGCCATCGCTCTTTCCTCCAAGTGTGTGGGGCACTCGTGGTCATTGTTCCACACGTTCCAAAAGAAGCAGGGAGGACACAGGGGAATTGCGATAGATACCACGTAATCATTTGGGGTGTCGAGCCTCACTCGGCACACGATCTCGGCTGTCGCACACGCCACCTGCCGATGCCTTCACATCGGTAGAATGCGACCTGCACCGCACATTCGCCTCCCCTCCACGCTGCCCCCAGGACCGTCCCATGCCAGATCCTGACATTCGCGACGGGGAACTCGACCAGTTCTCCCACGCCCTGCGCGAGCTCTCCGACTCCCTCTTTGGCTACACGGACTCCAACGGCAAGGAACATACGGGAGCCTACGACCAGGCTCAAGCGGAATACAACAAGGCGCTGGCGGAATACGAAACGACAAAGGCCGCCTACGACAAGAAGCGAGCCACACAGATCCCAGACGACGTCCACAAGGGCCGCGCCGCCTACGACGACACGGAGCTGACCGAGGCACGCAAGAAGATAGAGAAAGCGAAGGAGGCTTACGACAACCTCGCCGCCATTCGCAACGAGACCAACAACTCCGAACGGCGAAAGGCGGGCCGAGCCGAGACCTACCTGCTCGACTTCAACTACGACAACAAGTACGAGCGCACGAGCGCGATCGCCTCCTCCGGCAAGGCGCTCCCCATGATGGCTCCGGGGACCGTCGACAACGTCGTCATGTTCGGCTCTCCCGGATCAGGCGTGCGCAACATTGACGCCTACGGACTGCCCGAGGGCCACGTCTACGAGTCATCGATCCCCGATGGCGACGCCGTCCAAGGCCTGGGTCCCGACGCCTCGTACGGGACGAACCCCCGCAAGCTCGAGGGCATCACTCACCTGAGCGCAGACGCGACCGATGCCGCGAACTACTGGACGCCGACTCCCCCGAGTATCGCAGGAGCTGCGGGGGTCATCGAACGCGCGATTCACGGCTTCGACAACCACATGGCGCACTTCGAAGAGGGCACGCGCACCTCGCAGGACTTCGCCAACATCATCGCCGGCGCCAAGCCGACAACCGACGAGGAGTGGGAGGCCCTCAAGAAGGCGCGCAGCAACCCCCAGCCGCCGACCGACAATGAGTCGCAGTGGTGGAAGCAGGCGCTCATCGGATACTAGCGCCAACGCTGACACATTCCGAACAACTATTTGCGCTTCACCTCGCCTGAGCCGTATCGTTGTGTAGGATACTGAGGGTAGCGCGGACGACGAATGGCACAATCTCTTCCATCCGGTTAAACTACTGCGCATCACGAAGCGAGCAACAGACAGGGCGGAGAAATGGGCAGAGAAAGCCTGCGCATCGTTGAGTATTCGGCGCCAGAATCACGAGTTCCGGCATCGGAGGAGACCTGCCGCGAACTCTCTCCCTACTGCCTTCACGTCGGCTCACGCCCGCGCCTCTACCCGGATACTTCACAGACGGTCAGGCCTCATCTACCCCCAATCGAGCCCATGCCCGTTCCCGTGACACCTTTCCCGAGGCTTTACGGCGACGACCCCGAACCCGCCTAGAGCCGCGCGGCCCGCCCTCTGTCGGCGCCATCCCCCTCGCTCCTCACGCGCGCACCGATCAGCCATCCGCACAGCGGATAGCCTCGGCCAGGCCCCCGAGCCCGTGACACACTGGGTCCATGAGCGATAGCTTCCTGGAGGAACTGCGCGCACTCATCGACGTCGACGACGGGGTGGGGACACGCGCGCGCTACTCCTCCGACGCCGGCCTGACGCGCATCCCGCCGCTCGCCGTCGCTTTCCCTCGCACGCAAGAACAGGCCCTCGCGGCCTTCGACCTCGCCCGCGCACGCGGGGTGCCCCTGACCGCGCGCGGGGGCGGCACCTCGTGCGCGTCGAATGCGATCGGCCCGGGCCTGGTCCTCGACTTCTCGCGCCACATGAATCGCGTCCTACACATCGATCCCGACGCACGCACCGCCACCGTCGAACCGGGGTGCGTTGGCTCAACCCTCCAGGCAGCCGCCGCCGCCCACGGCCTGCGCTTCGGACCCGACCCCTCCTCGCAGAACCGGGCCACGATCGGCGGGATGGTCGCCAACAACGCCTGCGGCCCCCACGCCACGGCCTGGGGACGCACCTCCGACAACATCGTCTCCCTGGAATGCGTCGACGGGCGCGGGAGGCGCTTCACCGCCACGACCTCGCATGACGCGGGCCTGAGCTGCGTGCCCGACCTGGCCCCCCTCATCGACTCTCACCTCGCTCCCATTCGCACCCAGCTGGGCCGCTTCAAGCGCCAGGTGTCCGGCTATTCCCTCGAGCACCTCACCCCCGAGGGGGGACGCAACCTGGCCGCCATGCTCGCCGGAAGCGAGGGCACCCTCGTCCTCATCCTGTCCATCACGGTGCGGCTCGTCCCCCTCCCCGACGCGCCCGTGCTCGCCGCCCTCGGCTACCGATCCATGATCGACGCCGCAGACGACGTTCCCTCGCTCCTGGCCCACTCACCCCTCGCCGTCGAGGGGATGGACCGGCGCCTCGTCGACGTCGTGCGCGCACACAGGGGGCCAGGCGCCGTCCCCGCCCTGCCCGACGGCGATGGCTGGCTGCTCGTGGAGGTCGGAGCCGCGGGCGAAGACATGGAGACCTCACTCACCCGCGCACGCGCCCTGTGCGCCGACTCGGCCGCCATCGACACGGTCGTCTACCCACCCGGGGCTCAGGCCTCGGCGCTGTGGAGAATCCGCGCCGACGGGGCGGGCCTGGGAGGGCGCACCCCGCCGGACGAGACGGGCACCGACCGGCAGGCGTGGCCGGGCTTCGAAGACGCCGCCGTTCCGCCCCGCAACCTCGGCGCCTACCTTCGGGACTTCACGGCCCTCATGGAGGAGTTCGACATTGACGGCCTCCTCTACGGCCACTTCGGTGACGGCTGCGTCCACGTCCGCCTCGCCATGCCCCTCGACACCCCGGCCGGCGTGGCGCACTCGCGGGCGTTCCTCCAGTCAGCCGCCCGCATCTGCGCCTCCCACGGCGGCTCGGTCTCCGGCGAGCACGGCGATGGGCGCGCACGCGGGGAGCTCCTGCGTTTCATGTACTCCCCCGACATGCTTGACCTTTTCGCCCGCGTCAAGCACGTCTTCGATCCCGACAACATCCTCAATCCCGGGGTGCTGGCCTCCCCGATGGACTCCTCGAGCGCCGCCTCCCGCGCCTTGGCACGACGGGCGGCCGCCACGTCCGCGTCCTCGCGGTCACCCCGGGTCGCTTCCGACCACCCCCTCGAGTGCCAGCCCGGCGTCGATCCCCTCGACGCCAACCTGCGCCGCGTCGCGGCACACCCCATGCCTGCCGATGGAGGCTTCGCCTTCGCGAGCGACGGGGGCGACTTCACGTCCGCCGTCCACCGCTGCACCGGAGTCGGCAAGTGCCGCGCGGGAGTATCAGGAACCTTCATGTGCCCCTCCTACCTGGCGACCCGGGAGGAGAAGGACGTGACCCGCGGGAGGGCGCGAATCCTTCAGGAGGCCGCCAACTCTCGCCTCGTGCACGCCATCGACTCCCCCGAGGTCCTCGAGGCCCTCGACCTGTGCCTCGCGTGCAAGGCCTGCTCGGCCGACTGCCCGGCGGGGGTTGACATGGCTCGCTACCGCTCCGAGGTCCTGTATCGCACGTACAGGGGACGAGTGCGACCCCTCAGCCACTACACGCTCGGCTGGCTCCCGCGCCTGACCCGCGTGACCGCACGGGTTCCGGGGCTGGCGGCCCTTGGCAACGCCGTCCTGTCCGTCCCGCTGCTGCGGCGCCTCGCGTTCCGCGTCATTGGCCTCGACCCTCGCCGTGGCATGCCCAAGCTCCAGTCCGGCACTTTCACCGCGTGGGCTCGGCATCGGTCACTGCTCGCCACATCTGCGCCTTCCCATTCCGACCCCGGTGCCTCAGCCCGCGAGCGCGGCGGCACCCCGGCCTCGTCTGACTCAGCCCGCGAGCGCGAGGCGACCACTGCCTCGTCGCTGTCGGATTCCCCGATCCTGAGCGGCCCGCACGATCCCGGCGGGCGGCCGTACGCGCTCGTGTGGGCGGACTCCTTCAGCCAGACCCTCGACGACGCGGGTGCGCGCGCTGTCGTGGACGTGCTCGACGCGAACGGTTTTGCCCCCATCGTCGCGCCCGACGCGTGCTGCGGACTCACGTGGATTACGACCGGACAGCTGTCGGGAGCGAAGAAGCACCTGACGGCATTGCTCTCCACGCTCGCCCCCTTCGCCGCCGCCGGGATTCCGATCATCGGCGTGGAGCCCTCGTGCACGGCCGTGCTGCGCGACGACCTGCGTGACCTGTTGCCCGAGGACCCCCGCAGCGCCCTCGTCTCGCGCGCGACACACACGCTCGCCGAGGCGCTGTCCGCCGTGCCCGACTCTGCGCGCCGCCTGCCCGACCTGAGCGGCGTCACGATCGTTGCTCAGCCGCACTGCCACCACTACTCCGTCATGGGATGGGACACCGACCAGGCGCTCCTGGAATCCCTGGGAGCACGCGTGTTGCGCCTGGAGGGATGCTGCGGCCTGGCGGGCAATTTTGGCATGGAGGCGGGGCACTACGACCTCTCGCTCGCCGTCGCCTCGCATTCGCTGCTGCCCACGTTGTCAGCGCATCCGGAGGCCGTGTATCTGGCCGACGGCTTCTCGTGCCGCACTCAGGCCTCGCAGCTGGCCGGACGCGCGGGCGTCCACCTGGCGACGCTATTGGCGAAGCGCGGTGTCAGGTCTGGTGCGCTGTCGGCGGAGCGCTAGCCTGAGTATGATGTCAGGTCTGGTGGTGTGCTGCTGGCTGAGCGCTAGGCGGGCGTGGCGTCAAGCCTGGTGGGGCACTGCGCAGCGGCCGAACACGGCCGCATCCAGGGCGGTGACATGCTGAGAAACGCGGCACACATACCAATCGGTCAGGTACAATGAAACCATGTATTTCTTCGTCGCCGTGATGCTGTGGTTGTTGTTCTTCTTCGCTATCTGGTACTACAAGAAGCTCGTCCTGTGGCTGCTCTTCTCCCCGGACTACCTCCTCATCATCGGCGCGGTCGGCGCCTTCACCGTCGATCACATGGGGTGGCTCACCTCGACCAGGCAGGCCCACTACGTCTGGGCGACCCTGGCGATGATGGCCGTCGGCTTCGGATACCACGCCCTCAATAAGTGGCTTTACCTGAGGTCGGCCCACACCTACAAGATTGTCAGCTTCCCCTTTGTCGTCGCCTCCAGCCTGTTCATCATGCTGGGCCTCGTCCTCAAGATCGCCGACGAGATCGCCCCGCGCCTGGCCGACAACCCCACGGTCCAGCACGTCATCTACGTCGTCATCGGCATCGTCCTGGCGGTCGTTGCCTGGCTGAAGCGCCAGTCGACGATGGCCCGCCTCTTCCCGCCGGAACCGAGCATCGTCATCAACGGCGACGTCACCATCAACGGCGGAGAGGCCACCGTCCAGGCTCCCCAGGCGCCCGAGTCTCCCTGCACCCATCCCGGCAGCGACACGGGCGTGGCCTCCTACTGACGCACAAGCTGCGCCAAGATCCACGTCGATGCCCCACGCTCGCGTCGCCCCCCACACGCACTGCAATCCGCCCGGCGCGGGGGTGGGCGCGGCGGGGCGGCCATCGTCCCCACACGCACCGCGATCCACGTCGATGGCCCACGCTCTGCGTCGCCCCACACGCACCGCAGACTGTCCAACCAGCCGCAACGGCGCCTCGTGTCCCGGCAAGCGGCAGTGCGCCTCGTTTGTGCTTGTTGGCGAGGGCACGACACCCGATCGGTGTGCATTGCACCCGTTCTGTCCAGGTGTACTGCTCCCCATCGGGTGCTCTACTCCCCATCGGGTGCACTTCTGTCCGGGCGCGCAGCCCCTTGTCGCACTCTGCTTCCCATCGGGTGCAGTTCTGTCCAGGTGTACTGCTTCCCATCGGGCACTCTGCCCCCCATCGGGCACTCTGCCCCTCGTCGGCGCACTGCCCCCCCATCGGGTGCACTTCTGTCCGGGTGCTCTGCTTCCCATCGGGCGCGCTGTCCCCTGTCGGGTTCACCGCTCCCCATCAGGTGTACTACCCCCGTGCATCCCGCTGAGACCACGTCACGTGGAAGCGGCGATCGGGCCCGTCACACGCCTTGGTTGGCTTGACCCACAATCCCTGGGCCGACGCGGGTATCGAGGACTGCCGCAAGCCCACTATCTCAATCACCCAAGCCCTCAGCCGCACCAAGTCCTCGTAGTCCGGCCACGACACGCGATAGGTCTTCCACCCCGCGGCACGCAGATCATTGTCCCGCGCAATCCACTCTCTCTTCGCTCGGGCAAAGTCGGCTTCGTTCGTGCCGAGCTTTCCGATCCCATCGAACTCAAAGATGATCATGAGTTCGGGAATCGCTATGTCCGCGAAATAGCGACGTCCGTTGATGACGATCTCATGCTGGGTGACGACGTCGAACGCACTCACCGACTTGATGACCCACAGCAGTGCGGCCTCAGCCGGGTTGTCGCATCCCGGATCCGCCGCACACATGATGGTTTCCGCTCGCTGAAACGGCACGTTGTCTTCTCGCTGGCGCCAGGCCGCGAGCCTGCCGAGCATTGCCTCCCTCACGTCATTCGCTCGTTCACGAGACTCTGCCTGGGAGAAGACGGAGAAGCGCGACCGCCTGTTCAGCACCATACAGATCGCGACAAACGCGCTGAGATACTCGGACCGGCACGCCATTCGAACCGCAGCGTCAACGATGCCTTCGACGCGAACTCCTCCAACCGTCTGCAGCTCAGTGGCATGAGGCGGGGCAACAGACCACCGCACTGACACCGCTGGCACGAGAGTGCCGGCAGCTCGAACCGCGCGTAGTGACTTGGATCCACGTCGGGTACTCGCCCACACAAACACATCCGGATTCGCCTCCCACAGCGGAATTCCTCGGGCGACAATCGAACTCGCGCCGACAAAGACCCTGTCCCCCTTCCCGGAAGCCTGTAGCGCAAGCAGTCTCGCTCGCGCCACAGCGTTCCATGTGTTCCACGGAGTCTCGAGCAGACGCGGATCTTCCACTCGGACGTAGTGCCCTCGCATCACATGCATGCACGCACCTGATTCTTGGTCCTCACGGGTCATTCGATGGATCGACGAGGAACGAACAACCGTCAGCTTGTGGCTACTCATGTCCGCATGATCCCATCGCACGGGGTACCAGCACATCCAGACAAGCAAGCCCTGTGGACGCGTCACGAGGCACGCGTGGGGCTGCGGATAGACCTCAGGGCAGCGACGGTGTCGCTCCCGCGGCAGAGACGCTTCCCGCCGATACAGCGCCGCGTCGCGCCACACACGCGGTAGCAGCACGTGCGAGAGGGATCGCTCCCCGCCGAAACAGCATCGCATCGCGCCACACACGCGGCACTACACCCGATCGGTATGCAGTACACCCTTTCTGTTCAGGTGTACTGCTCCCGATCAGGTGCGCTGCTCCCGATCAGGTGCTGTGCCTGCACGCAGGCACGGACAGGCAGCGGAGGCGCTGTGTGCGAGCGTCCTCGAGAGTGCTCGCGCGCAGGCATCGGCAGGCGCCCGAGACAGATCCGCCCTGAGCCCCTTCGACCGAACCGCGAGGCCCCGCCGCCACCTTCCGAACGCCCGCAAGGCCAGTCGCCAATCCCTTCAACCGGGCTACGAGACCCCACCACCATCCGGGTAACGGTGTAATGGCGGAGGCGCCCGTTCGACCGAACCGCGAGGCCCCGCCGCCGCCTTCCCGTGCACCCGAAGCGCCTGAGCGCCGACGCTCATCACTGCACGGCGCGCTCCAGCCCCACGACCCGGGCAGACGCGGGCAGGCCACTCGCACACGACCAGCGGGCTACGACGTCGCCAACATCGAGGGACGGATCCACGAGCAGGGCCGTGGATAGAGCCTCAGCAAGCACGCCGCAGGATGCCACGATGCTGACCTGGCGAACCCCGGAGCGCGCGGGTTCGCCCGTGCGAGGATCAATGATGTGGTGGTCGCGCGCCCGGCTGGGGGCTCCGGGCGGCATCGGCGCGCGCCTCGCACCGAGTGGCCCCAGGTTATCCCCGGACGTGGACAGGGATGCCATCCCATCCGCGGGCACTTCGATGACTCCGTTCACGCTCGCTTCCCCGTCGTTGGGGTCCCTCATGCCCACGCGCCAGGGGGAGGAGTCAGCGCGCGTCCCGTGCGCCGCGATCGAGGAGGTGCCGACGGAAACGAGGACGCCCGAAGCGCCCAGCTCCGCGGCGAGGTCGCGGCACGCGTCAGCCGTGTATCCCTTGGCGATTCCTCCGAGATCAAGGCGCGGCGAGGGTCGCGTGCCCTCGCGGGGCGCCTGAAGCGGGCGCGCGGAAAGAGCCGCGCGTTCGAAGGCTCCGGGGTCTCGCAGCAGCCAGCGGCGCTCGCCAACACGGGTCAGAAGCTCGGGCGAGGAGGCTTCCAGCGCCGCCTCGACGAGGCCCGGGGCCGGGGCGGGGGGAAGCGGAGCACCCGCGACGTATGCCGCCCGCATGGCCGGGACGTCCCATGCGGCGACGAGGGGCCCTATCAGGGGGTTGAAGGATGCTCCGGTGGCGCTCGCCAGCACCAGCGCCTCCCTCAGGAGGCGGTCGGTCTCCTCGCTGACGAGGACGCCGCCCGGGTCCGGGGCGCCGACCACTGATGGTGCGCCGACCACCGATGGGAGATGGGAGGAGTTGATCCTCGATACCTCGGACGTGGCGCGATAGGCGCTCCACAGGTCCTCGTGCCTGGCGACGAGGCCGACGAGGGCGTTGACGATTCCCATGCCGTCCCCGCCCCAGCCGATCAGGTCGACGCGGGTACCCATCGCGGGGAAGGAGGAACGCCACGTGGGCGGGCTTTCAGCCGTCGCTACCCCCGAGGCCGTCGGCCCCCTCCTTGGTGGCGTCGTTCAGACCGGGGATCTCGATGTCGTCCGCTCCGTCGGGGGATACGCCCTGGGCGGCCGCGATCGCTCGGATCGCCGCCTGCACGAACTGCTGGTGGGCGACGGTCGCGCCCGTGATGACATCGACCTTGGCGGGGTCGCCGACCTTCGTGAGGTTCTCGGAGTACTCCTGGTAGGAGGCGACGGCGGCCTGGGCCTTCTTGTAGTAGTCCTCGTTGAAGACCTCTCCGGCCGAACTCTTCCCGTAGTCGCTTCCCTTGTCCGTGCCGTCCGCGAGCGTCGTCTCGTACGAGGTCGCGGTGATCCGCCCACCTTCGACGGTGATGGTGATCGTGCCGACGGAGCCCTGGTCGTCGGCGTTGGACTGCGCGGTCCAGGTCCCATCATTGAGGGGCTTGCTCATGTCCAGGCCCGTCGAGGGCTGACAGGCGGCCAGGATCGTGGCGCCGAGGGCGCCGAGGGCCGCGTAGGTGGCCACGCTCCCCCACCGGGGGGAGCCGGAGGGGCTGGGGGGCGTCGATCGACGGTTCATCGTACCTTGTCCTTTCCGCTGCGGGAGGCCTGCGCGTCCGCCGGGACCGCGAGGCCTAAGGTGCGCGAGTCGTGGTCGTGCCACGTCTCTTTCACGACCTTACCGTGGTCGAGACGGATCTCGCGCTGCCCTTGCTCTGCGACGAGCGCGTCGTGCGTGACGACCATGAGCGTCGTGCCGTCGCGGTGGAGCTGGTTGAACAGGTCCAGGACGATCTCCTCGTTGGTTTCGTCGAGGTTGCCGGTGGGCTCGTCGGCGAGGACGAGCTTGGGGTAGTTGATGA
>ERZ773009.1580-NODE-1580-length-15425-cov-10.781588_pt1 | contig 15425 bp, 9 predicted proteins | sample MGYA00580663_ERZ773009 | MGnify/ENA primary metagenome ERZ773009 (study PRJEB29015, sample SAMEA2737969) | human oral metagenome | biome: human oral; feature: human-associated habitat; material: dental | place: China | collected 2026 ... | reverse complement strand
CGGCTACATCTTTTGACGGGCGGGCAGGCTAAGCCCTAATAGTAGACCGCTTTGCACAAATAAGACCGCTATGGTGAGTTTGCCATAGCGGTTTGTTTGTATGCCGCGTAAAGCGACATTTATCCCGAACTAGCGTAAACTTGCTTGTACGTAACCTTACAAAGGCATGAACTTAGACACTTGCCAACAAATAAACGCACAATGATACTGCCTTTACTTTTAACCTCCCACTTAGGCGGTTTGTCTAATTTTTGGCAAGAATTTTAACATTTTGAGTGCCCTTTCTGTCCACCAACCGCTCGCCTGGCCGCAAAAAATCGATTCTCGCGAGGGTTGGTTTTGATGCAAAAAGGGGTAGCCTGTGCATGCAACAAAATGAATTTTTATTTAAAGCAAACGCCATTTGCACCAGTTATTGGGCTGTTTGTTGCTAAATGTAGTGCGTTTTGGTGCTAATTGCAGTGCGTTTTGGTGCTAATTGCAGTGCGTTTTGGTGCAAAATGCAGTGCGTTTTGGTGCTAAATGCAAGGTAAAATGGTGCAAAATGCAGTACAAAATGCAGCTAAATGCGAAACGAAAAGCATAAACATACGCTGAAATTGTATAAACAAAACCTTTACGAACCACATTTTTAATGGCTCGAAGAGGTAAAATAACCATTAAAAAGGGGGTTTTTAGGGGTAAAAAGCGAGTTGTTGGGCATTAAAAATTATGAGTTGGCACCCAAACTAGAAAGGCAAAAAGGTGCAAAATGCAGGTTTTGTTCTTAAAAGTAGACATCTTGAAAGGCGTGGAAGGCTGAAGATAGTGCCTGAATACCTACTTTTTACCCCAAATTTTCGCTAGAATGGCACGAAAAATAGAGCGTTGTTGTAAAATAAAAATAATAATTTAAGTTTTTGAGTTTGTGGGTTGATGAGTTTTGAGTTTGTGGGTTGATGTTTTTTGAGTTCGTGGGTTGATGTTTTTGAGTTTGTGGGTTGATGAGTTTTGAGTTTGTGGGTTGATGTTTTTGAGTTGATGGGTTGATGATATTTTGAGTTGATGGGTTGGCGCATTCGTGAGTTGTTGTGTCTTCGTGTGTTTATAATCCATTGAGCTGGCTAGTTCTGAACGTTGTATATGAAAGGAAAGTTTATCTAGAGTCGGTATAGCAAAGGCAACAAACCCTTCTGTTATAGGCGCATTAAACCCAAATGGGGGCATTAGGCCGCTTGGCAGATATTTTAAGTTGTTTGCATTGCTGCTTGTTTGTCTTTCGTACGCTTGTGGGGCATCTTGCCAATTTTGTTCTCTCGACGTTGCCCGCTACGCCTTCAAGAATAAGACAGGCAAGATGCCGACAAACAAACAAAATCTGCACAGGCTCCAATGGCTGGCTTGAGCTTAAATAGGCAGCCTGTTGGCCTATGTCACAGCACTATCTGCACACGTACCCGCTACCACAACATCTGCCACATCGTAAATTCTTATAAATTAGCGTTTTTTCTGTTCTGTAACACAAATAGTACTCCTTATCTGTAATATTTCTGCAAAAAAATGTATTTTCCACTTCGTTTTTCTTGCACTATATAAATATGTTTCATACTTTTGCGACTGATATGATACGTATTCATTAATGCTTAACTTAACATGAGGACCAAGTATGAAAAAAAAGCGACTTAGCGTTTTTTGGGCCTTCCTATTTTTGTTTATAGGAACAGTAGTGGCCCAAAGTAAACTCACGGGAACAATTATCTCGGCAGAAAACGATGAACCCATCATCGGTGCCACCGTCAGCGTGCAAGGCAGTAACGTGCGAACCGTTACCAATGTTGACGGGGCATTCACCCTCAACATCAACGAGGGAACCACAATCGTCGTGAGCTATGTGGGTATGGCCACACAAACGCTCAAAGCCAAAAACGGCATGACCGTGCGGATGAACCCCAACCAAACCCTGCAAGAGGTGGTTGTGACGGGTATGACCACCACAGACAAACGCCTGTTTACGGGCTCTACCACCAAAATCGATGCGGCCGATGCCAAGATTAACGGTATGGCCGACGTGAGCCGTTCGTTGGAAGGGCGCGCAGCGGGCGTCAGTGTGCAAAACGTAAGCGGAACATTCGGTACGGCGCCGAAGATACGCGTACGCGGAGCAACCTCCATCTACGGCGACAGCAAGCCCCTATGGGTGGTAGACGGGGTGATAATGGAAGACGTGGTGGATGTCAGTGCCGACCAACTCTCTTCTGGCGATGCCGAAACGCTCATCTCATCGGCCATCGCCGGACTTAACTCGGACGACATTGAGAGTTTCCAAATACTGAAAGACGGTTCGGCCACCTCCATCTACGGTGCGCGCGCCATGGCCGGCGTCATCGTCATTACTACAAAAAGAGGAAAGGCCGGACAGGCACACATCAACTACATGGGCGAATATACCATGCGCCTGATACCATCGTACAGACAACTTAACCTGATGAACTCGCAAGAACAGATGGACGTGTACCAAGACATGGAGCAAAAGGGCTGGCTGAAATATGCCGAGACGGCCAACGCTTCCAACTCGGGCGTATATGGCAAGATGTACCAGATGCTGAGCGAATACAACCCCGTTACGGGGCAGTTTGCATTGGCCAACACACCCGATGCCAAAGCAGCCTACCTGCGCAATGCCGAATTCCGCAACACAGACTGGTTCAACGAGCTGTTCTCCAACACCGTGATGCACAACCACTCGGTAAGCATCTCGGCCGGAAGCGACAAGGCCCAATACTATGCCTCGCTAAGCGCCATGTTCGACCCGGGATGGACACGCCGAAGCAACGTTCAACGCTATACGGCCAATCTCAACGCCACCTTCAAGCTTAGCAAAAAATTACAACTGAACCTTATCAGCACGGGCAACTACCGCAAGCAGGAGGCACCCGGAACATTAGCTGCCAGCACCAACGTGGTTACGGGCGAGGTGAGCCGCGACTTCGACATCAACCCCTACTCGTATGCCGTAAACACGTCGCGAACACTAGACCGCAACACCTTCTACACCAGCAACTACGCGCCCTTCAACATTCTCCATGAGTTGCAGAACAACTTTATGGACCTAAACGTAAACGACTTCCGCGCACAGGCCAAGCTTAGTTACAAGCCCATCACCAAGGTAGACATCAGCGTGCTGGGCGCAGTGAAATACGCAGGTACATCGCGCGAACACCACGTAACCGAATATTCCAACCAAGCCGAGGCTTACAGGGCGATGCAGACAACGGTTATAAGGCAAGCCAACTCTTACCTTTACCACGACCCCGACAACATCTTTGCGCTACCCTTTAGCGTGATGCCCTATGGCGGTATCATCACGCGCGCAGACAACCGCATGTTCGGCTGGGACTTCCGTGCATCGGTAAGCTACAACGACGTGTTCAACAAAGACCACATCCTGAACACCTACGCCGGCATGGAAACGAACTCGTACACTAGGCACAACACCTGGTTCAAGGGCTATGGCCTGCAATACGACTTGGGTGAAGAGGCCAACTGGGCTTACCAAAACTTCAAGAAAATGCAAGAAGGCGGCAACGACTATTATGGTCTGGGCAACACCAACACACGCAGTGCGGCTTTCTTCGGAAACGTAACCTACTCTTGGAAAGGCCGCTACACCATCAATGGCACCCTGCGCTATGAGGGCACAAACGGCTTGGGCCTGTCGCGCCAGTCGCGTTGGCTGCCCACATGGAACGTGTCGGGAGCGTGGAACGCCCACGAAGAAAGCTGGTTCGACCAAAAGTTGGGCAAGGTGTTGTCGCACCTCACGCTCAAAGCGTCGTACTCGCTCACAGCCGACCGTCCGCCCGTTACCAACGCCCTCGCCATCATCAAGGCCAATACGCCTTGGCGATATAGAACCGGCAACACCGAAACAGGACTTGAAAGGACGAGCCCGGCCAACCCCGACCTCACCTATGAGAAGAAACATGAGCTTAACCTGGGGTTGGATGCAGGATTTCTGAACAACCGCATCAACATGTCGGTAGACTGGTATAAGCGCAACAACTACGATTTGGTTGGCCCCATCCCGACCGACGGCACCGACGGTTTTCTCGTAAAATACGGTAATGTGGCCGCAATGAAGAGTAACGGTGTGGAGCTGAGCCTCTCTACGACGAACCTGAAGACGAAAGACTTCAGCTGGAAAACCAACTTCATCTATTCGTATGTGCACAACGAAATTACCGACTTGAAAGCCCGTAGCCGTATGATAAACTTTATCAGCGGTGTGGGTTACGCTCGCAAGGGCTACCCTTCGCGTGCCTTGTTTTCCGTTCCGTTCATGGGATTGACGGGCGATGGCCTGCCAACGTTCCGAGATCAGGAGGGAAACATCAGCATTACCAACGTGAACTTCCAGGAGTCGGACCCGGAGAAACTGAAATTCTTGAAGTACGAAGGCCCCACGGACCCCACCAACACGGGTAGTCTTGGCAACGTGTTCACCTACAAGGGGTTCACCCTTAACGTCTTCGTCACCTATTCGTTTGGTAACGTTGTGCGCCTTTACCCCGCATTCAAGTCTAGGTATACAGATCTCTCGGCCATGCCCAAAGAGTTCCGCAACCGCTGGCGCACGCCTGGAGACGAGGCGTACACCGACATACCCACCATCGCCACCTTGCGTCAGGTTTACGACAATCCCAATCTGTACAGGGCATATAATGCCTACAACTATTCGGACGCACGCATCGCCAAGGGCGACTTTATCCGCATGAAAGAACTTTCGCTGAACTACGATTTCCCTCAGAAACTGGTGGGGTACCTCGGTTTGCGAACGGCATCGGTTAAGGTACAAGGCACGAACCTCTTCCTAATTTATGCCGACAAGAAACTCAACGGACAAGATCCGGAGTTCTTCAATACAGGAGGTGTGGCCGTACCTATGGCCAAACAATTTACGCTTACGCTTAAGGTAGGACTCTAAACACTCGAAAGGAACACAACAATGAAAAAACAACATATCATCTGTTTGGCACTGGCCACAGGTACAATACTGTTGGGCTCTTGCAACGACTTTTTGAACGAGAACCCCGACAACCGCACGCAGATAGACACGCCCGAGAAGGTGAGGCAGGTTCTTGTTTCGGCATACCCTGAGAACTCGTATTTCGTGATGGCCGAGTACATGTCGGACAACGTGGACGAATATCAGAACCCCAGGACAGACGTCTCGCTAGACGAATACTACCGTTGGAAAGACGCCACCCAAACCACCAACGACTCGCCCGACAGGCTGTGGCGCACATATTACGCGTCTATCGCCAATGCCAACGAGGCACTGAAAGCCATCGACAAACTGGGCGGCCCGAAAACAGAGTTGCTCGCACTGTGCAAGGGAGAGGCCTTGCTCTGTCGCGCCTATGCCCACTTCATGCTCGCCAATATCTTTTGCATGAACTATGGAATGCCCAACAGCAACACGGACATGGGCATATACTATATGTACGACACCGACACGCGCATCGGACAAGTGAACCCGCGCGGAACGGTGGCCGAGGTTTACCAAAAGATAGCTAAGGATTTGGAAGAAGGCCTGCCCTTAGTGGGCGACGCGCACCTTAAAGTGCCCAAGTTCCACTTTAACAAGAAGGCGGCCTACGCTTTCGCCACACGCTTTTACCTCTTCCACGAAGAATGGGAGAAGGCAGTGAAATACGCCAACGAATGCCTGGGCAGCTCGCCCCAAACGTTGTTGAGAGACTGGCGAAGCTACCAAAGCATGACACGCAACATCGAGGCCTACACCCTAAAGTACGTCAACACGGAGAACAAGTGCAACCTGCTTATGCAAAAAGCATATACGGAAGCGGGCCTGTTGTTCAACAACTACTCCAGAGGTAAGAAATACGCCCACGGCCCCTACCTAGACAACAACGAGACGATGTTGGCCAAAAACATTTGGGGAGAGGCCAATTACTGGGACAACGGGCCGTTCTTCTTCCGGGTCGGCGCCACAGAAACCTACGACATCACTTGGCGCATACCCTATCTTTTCCAATACACCGACCCCGTGGCGGGCACTGGTTACCAATCTTCGATTATGCCCATACTCACCACCGACGAGACGTTGCTCAACCGTGCAGAGGCCTACATCATGCTTAAGAAATACGACTTGGCGGCGGCCGACCTCACGACGTGGATGCAGAACATCGTCAACACGAACGTGGTGCTTACCCCCACAAGCATTGAGGCATTCTATAAACCCATAGACTACTCGTACAGTGACGACAAGAAGTTGCAGTCCACCATCAAGAAACACCTACATCCCAAGTTCGCCATCGACACCGAGGGTAGCCTGCAAGAGTGTATGTTGCAATGCGTGCTGGGCTTCAAACGCATCGAACAGCTTCAAACGGGCGCACGATGGTTCGACATCAAACGCTACAACATCACCGTGATGCGGCGCCTCATCAACGAAAACGGCACGCCCCAGGAGCTTACCGACAGCTTGGCACCCGATGATCCAAGGCGAGCCATACAGCTGCCGCAAGACGTGAGGGATGCCGGTGTGCCGATGAACCCACGCAATAAATGAGTGAGACAACACCAAACCAACGCTTAACAAAACAGCAATGAAGAAGAATACATTATTATATATCCTCGCATCTGTTATCTGCATAGGGACGATGGCGGGGTGCGCTGACGAGAAACTCTCACCCAACAGCGTAATAACTGCCGACAAGCGTACGCCCACACCACTAGACCTTTGGCTCGACCGATATTATGTGTCTACGTACAACATCAATTTCAAGTATCGATACGAAGACATAGAAAGCGACATGAACTATTATACCGTGCCCGCAAGCTACCAAATGGCCATAAAGATGGCCAACCTCGTGAAGTATTCTTGCCTCGAAGCATTCGACGAAGTGGCCGGACCCGACTTCACGAAGGCCAATTTCCCCAAACTGATTTACCTCACCGGCAACTGGGAATACAAGAACAACGGCACATTTATTCTGGGTACGGCCGAGGGAGGAAAGAAAATATTGCTTGCTGGCACCAACTTCATAGACCAGTTCATCCAAAGTGCCGAGGATATCAATACCTATTACCTCAAGACCGTCTATCACGAGTTCACCCACATCCTGAACCAAACGAAGCCCTATTCGGCCGACTTCAAACTGGTTACAGGCTCAGGGTACGTGGCCGACAAATGGAGCGAGAGCCCATACGCCAACACCAACTATTGCTACGAGCATGGTTTCATCTCGGCCTATGCCCAACATTCAGACGTGGAAGACTTCGCCGAGATGTTCTCCATCTACGTTACCAGCTCTCCGAAAAAGTGGAACGCCTGGCTGGATATTGCCAATGCAAAAGGACAAAAGGACAATATCTTAACCAAGCTAGACTATGTTCGGAACTACATGCGTGAATCCTGGAACATCGACATCGACAAACTTCGCGACGTGTACCTTAGGAGAGAAGACGATATCGTAAAGGGAAAGGTAGACCTCACCAACATTTCACTATAACAAAACCTAACGCATACAACAATGAAGAAAATTCATCATATACTTTCGGCACTGCTGACGCTCGCCGTAACGCTGGGTTTGCAATCGTGCCTAAAAGACCAGGCCGACGTGTTCGACAACGCATCGTCGCTGCGCCTGCAAGAGTATCTAGACAAAACGCAGAAAACCCTAGTGGATGCACCCTATGGGTGGGCCTTCGACATCTATCCCGAACGGACACAGGCCTATGGGGGATACGCCTTCACCTTAAAGTTCGACAGAGAGAAATGCAAGGTGCGGAGCGTGCTGGACGCAAGTCGTGAAGACGAGTCTTACTATAAAATGACCTCCGAAGTGGGGCCTGCCATCACTTTCGACACCTACAACCCCTTGATGCATTATTTCTCCAACCCGTCGTCGGCCAGATTCCAAGCCTTGAAAGGCGACTTCGAGTTCGTGGTAGACAGTGTGTCGGAGAACCTCATAAAAGTGCACGGCTACCGCACAAAGAACGTGATGTATCTGAGAAAGCTAGACATGCCCGCAGCCAACTATATTAATAAGGTGGACAGTTTCAGCGCAGACTTCACCCCCACTGGGCTTTGGTCTTTCAAAGGCAAGGTGAATGGCACTGATGTTCAGGGCGAACTGGATGCTTCGGAACTGAAACTGACCTACAACTCCGGCCAAAAGGAGGAAACCACTGCCATCGCCTTTACCGACAGGGGCGTTAGAACCTACCGCCCATTGCAAATAGGTGGCACAACCTTCGGCGAGCTTACCTTCAACGCATCCGACTCAACCTATCGGGCCAAGGGCGCCAACAATGAGGAGATAATCCTGAAAGCCGAACAGCCGAAGTGGTTTCCGGCATACGCCAATGCCGCAGGAAAATATACATTGGAGGCCGTCTATTCCCTCAACAACACGGACTACAACGTGGAACTCGATGTCGACTTGAAACTCACAGCCGACTACAAGGGCTACGAGATGGAGGGAGCGTTGCTGGGATATAATATCAGGCTGACGTTCGACCGTAAAGAGGAGGCGATGATTGTTGCTCCGCAACAAATAGGAAGATTTCCAGATGGCAACGTATTGATGTTAACAACTTTCTCAACTTCTGCCGGGCGCCTTACCACTTCGCCCAGCGCCTGTTTCTCATTGAAGTGGGACAATGCGGCTAATGCTTACGTTTTCCGCCCCAAAGGGGAATGGGGATACCCCTCATCCGGCTGGTTCTTAGGCGTATACGATAGTCAATGGTCTTTCTTGGGCAACGCCAAGGCACTCAAAGTGCCGAATGCTTACCTCTTCGGTCGCGCATACGAGAGACTGGACCAGTTGCTCAAACTTAAAAGAAGGCAATAATACAAACGTAAAGAGAATATCAATATGAAAAATATTTTCAGAGCATTCCTTGCCGCCGTTGCCCTGTTTGCAACAGTGGCTTGCAGCCAAGACGACAACGTGGGACGAACGTTTGGCGACAAGGCAATCACCATAGACAGCTCGAGCGTCACCTTCACGGATGCACCCTCCACAGGAAGGGTTACCGTAAAGGCCGCAGGTCCCATTACAAAAACGGCCGTTTCCAACGATTGGTGCAAAAGCACGTTCAGCGGAAACGTCGTCACCGTTGAGGCAACGCAAAACACGTCGTTCACTTCTAGGGTAGCTAACCTCACCATTTGGGTTGGCACCGACAGCATTAACGTGCCTGTTCACCAACAAGGGCTGCCCGGATTTACCATAGGAGAAAGAACCCAATACCTGGTCAGCAACAAAGATACCAGCATTGTCATCAGTTTCCGGCACATCGATGGGGTATCTGTCACTACCCACAAGCAGGGAGAATGGCTTTCGCCCACAGTAGAGAACGGCAAGGTAATCATCAAGGTGGCCGCCAACAACGGCAACAAGCAAAGAGACGGATATGTTGACATCAGCTCGGGCAGAAGGCTTCCCATACGTATCAACATCCAGCAAAATTGGGATGTAGAAACGCAGATGAACGGCAGTTGGACTTTGACTTACTTTTCAAAATTGGATACCACTGGCCTTACACGCCAGCAAATAGACTGCACTTTCGACAAGGATTCTATCCGGATAAACAGTGCAAACCACGGCAAGGTGTCCATCCCATTCCGTTTAAAAAAGTCTATTCCCGCCACGTTCATGCTCGACGGTAGCGTCAGATGCGGGGGAAAACTCGACAATTACACGCCGTTGCTCTATCTCGTGGCCGACTACCAAAGGCTTTGGTCGTATCTTACAACGAGCACAACCATAGCCGGTCGTATATTGCCTAACGCCGAAGGGAAACTTAGCATAAGGCCAACTGGTTTCCTTGAAGGGAGGGAAGAACGGCCCATTACGCGCTTTTGTTTCGTGTTGCACGACAATGTGCCGCCAACAGGCATGCCTAAGAACAACAACGGATTTAAATACGTATTGGCCGACTTCTTTTTCCCCGTCTTCGTGAAGAAATAGTAATAGTCCATAACGTTTAACCCCAAATCGGTTCATTAAAGCCTGTGCAGATTTCATTTGATTGTTGAAACTATTGTCTGTCTTGTTCTTGAAGGCGTAGCAGGCTACATTTAAAGGATAAGACGGGCAAGATGTCGACAAGCGAACGGAAGATAACAGGAAACGATGGACATAACTTAAAATGTTTGATAAACGGTCTAATGAACCGATTGGGGTTTATTTTATTTATGCCCATGCCGCTTTCGGAGCAAACCGGAAGGCGCGCATGGGCATTTTATGTACCCTAGGTGGCGTTAGCCATTTTTCCACCTTTTCACTTTTAGGAGTTAAGGAGTTAGGGAGTTAAGGAGTTAAGCCAAATGCCTAGGTGGCGTTAGCCATTTTCTCACCTTTTCACCTTTTCACTTTTAATAGGCGTTAGCCATTTTTTCACCTTTTCACCCTTTCACTTCTTTGGCTGCTCCTTTAATTCTTTCGTCACTTCAAGGATGCTCAACACTGCCATTCGTCCATGCTTTTCCACCCTTATTCTACCTATGCGCTTGTCCACCTTCACCACTTTGCAGTCGGGTTCGAAGGCATTGCCAAGCTTTGCCCACACCATATCGCCCACAGCATAGTTTGTGTTGAAGGGAATGAGCTGACAGTTCGCCCGCTCGGCCACCCATATTCGGTTCCCTGCATCAGTAAGCAACAGCTTGTCGCCTTTGATATTCACGATGATGGCGGCTTTCCATTTACCATTATCGTTAACAGCCACACTGGCTCCCGACATCCATTCGCCGCTTTTCAGCACCTTAAACGAACTGGGTTTTAACTCTTCGTTGGCGTGGTTATTGGCAAATCCCCTGCCGTCGGGCTTATAGTCGAGGTCTAAGTAGCACACTTTTGGCCTTAATGGTTTGGTATCGTCTACCACAATGGCGCGTTGCAAGCCTTGCCCCGACTGCCACCACGTTAGCAGCACATCGCCGTTTTGTGCCTTCTCGTCTTTTGGTAAGGGGATAACTAACGCCTGCGGCACGTCTATTTCCTCGCCCATTCCTGCCACGGTTATCGTGTTTTGCCCCACTTCCTTAATGTAAAAGCAGTATATGGGCAGCAGTGTGGCGGTTAGGTCTTCGCCGCGTTGCAAAGCTCCGCCATAGAAAGCAGCTGGCGAAAGTACCGTTTGCCCCACTTCAACATCTTTTAATGTAAAGTCGCGAGGGAAGTCCCAAGGGAACGAATCAGTAGGCTGAATGCTGTTCGTTCTTTCTGTGCTATCCCTATCATCTGAGCTGCCAGTACCGCCGCCCCTGCTCTCACAGGCGTTAATCAACGTACCAAAGGTTACGACCAAGGCCGCAACAACAAGCATCCGTTTCATATCTTCGATTGATTAAGGGTTTATACATCGTCTTAACAGTGGGCACAACGCCGACAGCACAACATGCTTTGGGCATGGCTTTGGGTGTTTCCCACTGACGATTTGGGCTGAATGTGCAGAATTACCTTTGCTTGTCATCCCATGTAAACACGCCTTTGCCCTTGTGGGGAGCTGGGCTATTGTCGCCTCTACGCCGTATTGTTCGACATAGTTCAAACCTGCAACTCCACAAGAACGTAAGGCTTTATGTCTTGTTTGGCTGGCCTTGCACCACGTTTAGTGCTATAAGGTGTGGCCACGCGTTCGGCAAAAGTCAGTAGAACCTCAGTTAAAGGAAACCACTTTGCAGACGCATTCTTATTATTATATGTGTGGTGCCCGGAGGCTTTTCGCACCTCCAAGTATGCTCACAATAGTTGTTCTGCCATTCTACTCACCCCAGATCCCAATCTTTTGTTCATTTCTTTAATGACGTTTCGGCCTTTCCACCATCATAAAAACCGAGTTTCGGTATGCAATGACGACCTTATCTATGTCCGCTCCAACGCCTATCGCACGCACCATTCCGCCCTTTGTTGCGTTTTATTGGCTCGCCAGACGTGTAGGTCGAAGTTGGATTTGGCCCGATAACCCAAGCAATTATAGGTTAAGCCTGCTAACCTAACCAGTAAAGGAGCAACGCCGACACGATGAGGAAAGCCAACACGGTGAGAGTTACTTTTAGCTTATCGAGCGGATATTCGCCCGTAACCTCTCCCGTCCGGCCATTCAGCACAAATTGGTAAGCCTTGCCTTTATAGCGTAGAACACTTATCCAAAGGGGCAACAGTATGAGTTTGAACATCACGTTGTTGTAGGCAGTGTCCATACTTTTAATACGTTGTTTGTCGCCGCCAATGTCCGCTTTCACCTCGCTTTCAATCTTATCCTGCATCTTACTTTTGGCTGTGGCTAAGCCCTTGCGAAAGTCGATGGTGTATAAGTCGGTGATAAAGCCCGCCAAGAACTCCGGATTGTAAGGCACAAGTTTATTTAAGTCCCACCAACTTAGGTCGTTGAGGATGTTTTCGGGCAAGGCTTTTGTGGCGGGAACGATAACATCGTCGAAACTCACATGCACCACACCGTCGACAGTTGTCCAGTTCGTCACGGTTCTGTATGTTTCTTCCCCCTTTTCATTTCGTTCCTTTTCGCGGCTTTCTATGCCTCTTTCTCCGAGGTAACGTGTAACGGTGTCGGCATCGTAAGTCCAAAAAGGCAGGTACACCCCTTTGAAACAGTCGGTGTCCAACTCGCCCTTTTTAAGTTTCGATGGTGCGAACCATTTTCCACAAAGCCAGCTCTTGAATTTCTCGCTGCACTTGTCTTGGGAGAATTCGAAAGGCAAGATGTAGTTGGGTTGCCAAAAGCGGCGTTCTTTTGCATCTTGTGTAATCAGCGGTGTGCCGCAGAAAGCGCACTTTGCCGACGACTTATCGGGTGGCAATGTGGTGAAAGCGCCACATTGTTGGCACTTCACCTCCACCGTGCTTACGGTTTGTTCTTTCAGATTTTCGTCTGATTGTTTTGCCCATCGTTCGTAGCAGTTCTCCTTAACAGCCGCTGGCGTTAGGTCTAGTTCTTTGGTTGAGCCACAATAGACGCATTCCAGCATCTTACGTTTGGGCGAATAAGCCATTATGCCTCCACACGCTTGACATTTGGTTTGTAAGGCATCGTTTATTGTAAAGTCCATAGTTAGGGTTGTTTGTGGATAGAGATGTAAGGGTTATTCTAGGGGTTTGGGAGGGGCATGCGTGCTTGATGTCCATGTAGTTCAGCTGAGGGCAGGTGGCTAATTTGCAATCGAACAGGCCATTCTCATTGCTTCTTTGCCACTGTGCCGTAGTTGCTGTGCGTTGCAGCCGTGCTTTGCTGTTGCGCCTTTACCGTGCACTTGCAAGCTATCGTCCCCCCAATTAACGCAAACTTGAAAATGAAGCCACCCCCTTAGCCCTTGAATGGGGGCGGGAGGTAAGGCCTTTAAGTTGCGAACGGCGTTCTACATACCAGGTGGCGGCGGTGGCGTTGCGCCGAAGAGTGTAGCAAGGGCGGGCACATTCTTGGCGAAATCCCACGATGCCATGCCGTTGGTCCACACGTATGTGTCGCCCGTTAGCTGTCCGCTTTGCACCATCTGTTGCAATTGGGGCATACCGAACGGGCCTTGTTGTTGGCCGTTTACCGAGATGTGGAACGTTGGTTGCTGAGGTGGAGGCGGCGGCATGCCTGGTGCGCCTGCACCCACGGCAGGCTGTTGAGGGGCTTGTTGCATGCCCGGCTGTGCCATCTGCCCAGCCATTTGGTTCGTCATTTGGTTGGCCATTGCAAATCCCATGCCCATACCCATTGCGTTTCCGGCAACGTTTCCGCCGCCACTGGCAGCGCCTTCCACAAGCGAGTCGGCGAATTGCATTTGTGTATAGGTGCCCATATTGCCGATAACACCCATGCTTGTGCGCTTGTCGAGAGCCTTTTCAACGGCTTCGGGCAGCGAGATGTTCTCTACCAAGAACTTCGTTAGCTCCAACCCATATTCCTCAAAGTCGGGTTTCAGCCCCTCGGTAAGGTCAGCAGAGAACTCATTGAGGTTGCTGGCAAGGTCTAGGGCTGCTATTTTACTTTCTCCGAGATAGTCGGTAAACTTGGTGATAACAAAGTTGCGCAGCTGCTCTGTAATGGCTTCGGCGGTGAAATTGCCGCTTGTTCCGGCCACGTTGGTGATGAACTTTCGCGGGTCGGCGTTCACGCGGAAACAATAAGAGCCGAAGGCGCGCATGCGGATTGGGCCGAACTCTGGGTCGCGCAGCATGATGGGGTTAGCCGTTCCCCACTTAATGTTGAGGAATTGCTTGGTGTTAACAAAATAAACATCAACCTTGAATGGCGAGTTAAAGCCATATTTCCAGCCCATGATGGTGCTCAGTATGGGCATATTGTTGGTGCTAAGCACGTGGCGGCCCGGTTGGTAGATGTCGGCGAACTGCCCTTCGTTTACCAATATGGCCACTTGGCTTTCGCGCACGGTAAGTTGTGCGCCATTCTTTATTTCAGCTTGATAGCGCGGAAAGCGCCATATCATGGTGTCGCTGGTGTTATCAGTCCATTCGATAATGTCTATGAACTCGTTCCTGAGTTTGTTAAAAAGCCCCATACGTTTTAAGTTTTATCCAGTTAATAGTTATGGCACTCGCCCTTATTTGGGCTGTTTGTACCCTCTCTAAAACAAGTGCCATAGTTTCCACATTTGTAAAGATGATGCAAAAATAGCAATTGTTTTTCAATTTATCAAATAATATTGATGCTTTTTTTGCTTTGAACACATTTACGCTGCGCATTTATTGCCACCAAAACAAGAAAGTAAAGCTTGTTATGTACATTTTGCATCTTCGTGCCAAATGCCGTTCATCAGGTAACATTCTCGTATAAACCCCAATCGGTCGTTTTGCCGCTTACCTATTATTTCAGGTTGTTTCCATTGTTTCCTGTTCATCTTTCGCTTGCTTGTCGGCATCTTGCCTGCCTTATTCTTGAAGACGTAGCGGGCTACGTCTTCAAGAATAAGGCAGACAAAATGCTCAACAACACACAAAATCTGCACAGGCTCTAACAGCCGATTTGGGATAAAAGTAGAAAGACAGGGCTTTGCCCATCCTTCCTGCTTCGTTGGCACCTATGGTCTTTAACCATGCAACTTGCAAACTCGCGAACGCTAACATTGTAATCTTTTCAGTGCGAATTTTAACGTTATGAGTGCCCTCGCAGTCTATCACTCGGGCATCATGCCGCAAAAAAACGATTTTCGTGAAGGTTCGTTTTGATGCAAAAGGGGGTAGCTTGTGAATGTTGGCAAAATGAATATTTATTTCTATAAGTCGCCATTTGCACCACTTGTTGGGCTGTTTTCAGCTAAATGTAAGGTGTTTTGGTGCTAAATGCAGTGCAATATGCCGCTAAACGCAATGCGTTTTGGTGCTAAATGCAAGCTAAAATGGTGCAAAACGCGGTGAAAAATGCTGGTAAACGCG